>Ga0209190_1001121_pt1 | contig 18942 bp, 16 predicted proteins | sample M_140205_XF_Meta_FD_187315 | JGI IMG/M metagenome (GOLD analysis project Ga0209190, IMG submission 187315) | Freshwater microbial communities from Lake Montjoie, Canada to study carbon cycling - M_140205_XF_MetaG (SPAdes) (version 2) | ecosystem: Environmental > Aquatic > Freshwater > Lake... | reverse complement strand
AATTTACAGTAAATAAAGAAGGCGCAATTCGATTCGGTTTAGGTGCAATTAGAGGTTTAGGAAGTGCACCAGTTGAAGCAATCATAGCTGAACGAACTGAAAATGGTCCAATAACAACTATTTTCGAAATGGCGAAACGGGTAAATCTTCGATTATGCAATAAACGGGTTTTTGAAAGCCTTGCCTATGCAGGAGGATTTGATTCGTTTAAAGGGGTTCACAGAGCGCAATATTTTAAAGAAGATGTTTCTGGGAAAACGTTCTTGGAAAATGCTATTAGATTTGGAACAAATTTTCAAGATGGTGAGAATTCTGCGCAAGGTTCATTATTTGGGGCGGGAACTGGAACCAAAATGCCTGAACCAGAAATACCAAAAACAGAAGAGTGGGGGAGTATTTACAAATTGAACAGAGAAAAAGAGGTTGTTGGAATTTTTATCTCCGGTCATCCACTAGATGATTTTAGGATAGAAATTGAATCGTTTTGCAATGGTAGAATAGGAATGTTGAACGAGATGACTTCCCATAAAGGAAAGGATTTATTAATTGCAGCAACTGTAACAGAAGCAGAACACCGTTTCACTAAAAATGGTGATCCGTTTGGCACGTTGATCATTGAAGATTATACTGATTCATATAAATTGTTTTTATGGCGTGAAAACTATTTGAAATTCAAGCATTTTCTTCAACCTGGAACTTTTATCGTTTTGAAAGGGAAAATTGACGTTCCACCGAGAAGAAGTGAATTAGAATTTATGGTTCATTCGATGGAACTGCTTCAAAACATAAAAGAAACAAAAGCAAATAGCGTTCATATTAAGCTTTCATCAACTGCATTAGATCATATTTTAATCATGGATTTGAATAAATTATTTCTAGAAAATGAGGGGAAATGCAACGTACATTTTAAAATAATTGATCCTTTTGATGGAACAGAAGTTAGAATGCCGTCAAAAAGCATGAAGGTGGACCCAAATAATAATTTGTTTCGAGAATTGAAAAGAATGAATTTGGAATTTGAAATTAAGTCGTAAGGATGTTTCTTAATTCTGTTAGCTCAGCTACTTTCTCTGCGCTTCCAACTTGTTGAAAGGAGGAAATAAGATTTGCGAGCATTCTTTTTAACAATGAAGAATTTGAACAAGGTTCAAAGTACTCCCTTTCATATGGTAAATTTAAAGTGTCTAAAAATTCTTTAATCGAATTAGCATCTAATACGCTTCCTTTTGAAAAGGGGTTGATATAAAATAATACACCATATTCATTTTTTTCAGGAAGAAATAGACTAGCGCCATTTTCATCCAAATAGGCCAGCACAAAATGATTTGGTAAGTTGACACCATAAATTGGCAAATCCAACGATTCAGCAATGACGCTGTATAGTAGCGATAAGCTCAATGGATTTCCTTTTCTAGATTCAATCACTGTATTAATGAAAGAATTCATTGGTGAATGAAAGTGTTTTGAATCTCCATGAAAATGATGTGTTTCAAAAAATATCCGATTAAAGATCTTTACTTGTTCAAAAGCTGTTTGTTTATGATTTAATTCAAGCCAGATGTCTTTTCTTATTGATTGAATTGTCGAGCGGATCATTTCATCATCTAATCCAGGATATTGATATTTTGCAATAATTATTGCACCTTTCAATAAATCTTTTTCCGAAGAATTTACCCAATCGGTTAGTTTGGTTTTTACTTCTTCAAATTGAATATCATGAATTAATTGCTCAATTCGTCCTTGAAATATTAATCCATAATCTTGATCTTCCCATGAATTCTCAAGGTATGGAATGGCATTCGGACCATATGTCATGAGTGTGTCACGAACATGTCCAAAGACATTTTCATCTGGATCATCAATTAATTGAATCAATGCACGAATGGACTTTTCATCTTTCATTTACGAAACAAATGTAAGTTAGTTCATTGGCCGTTTGTTCAGTAGGTGATTTAGGTTATCAATGTAGAAATGTTAATTAGCTCGTTTTTGCTCAGAAAGTGTAACCTTTAGTAGCGTTTGTCGTTTTGCTTAATACGGATTAAATATTAACATCTACAGGTTAAGAAAAGGGAGGCTTTAGTTAAAGCCTCTTTTTTTTTGTTATATTTTAGCGTATTTTTTATCTCAACAGTTAACTTGAGGGCGAATTTTATTTTTAAGCTCCTTTTTATGGAATCTTAAAAGAATTTGTGGGAAAAAGAAAATAATTAGTTCTTTTTGTGTAAGATCAGTGCTTTCAGGTGTTCAAAAGATTGTTGATTGTTTTTAGAGTAAAAAGCATTGGCAATTTTATTTTTTTCTTGTTTTGTTAAGTGCCATGACAATGAAATATGCTCATTCCTGCTTTCTCTTAAATTGAACGATATAATATCTATTGGAAATGAAAAACCTTTAATTCCAAGTTTTAACAATTGTTCATGATCAAAATCTTGAGTTCGCGGAAAATTGTTATACATGTTTCCAAAAGGAAGTGTGATTTTGTGTGTTAATGAAATGTGATCATAAATCTCATTACTAAGGATGCGTTTGGTGTCACGTATTTCGAGAATTATAACTCCTGAAGTATTTTCTTTTATCCATTTTTCGATAGAAAAAAGATAGTCCATTGTTGTTTTTGTTCCATAGTTATCTCTAATACCTGCATCCATTAACTGCATTCCTGGTTCAGTAGGCATTGTCATCATTGGTATTATAAAAGGAAAAGTTGCACTAGCCCTTAAAACACTGCTGAATCTCATCTCTTGCGGATTATTTTCTGAAAAAAAAGATTGATAATCTATGTTTTCAAAAGAGGATTTAACGTGTGTTGGACAATCTATATTTTTCGTTAAAAAAGAAAGAGATTGAGAAGACATAAGTAATCTTCTGCCGTCATTCACGATTGTTGGGCTGAAAATCATTAATGGAATTTCCGCTTGCTGTTCATAATTCTTATAATAGCCAAGGTTATGTTGCAAAAGATTTTCTGTGTTTTCATGCAGATGTTCTTCAAAAGCATAGCCTCTATCTCGGGTATATTTTATGTTGTTGTAACTAAAAGATCGGTACCGAAAAAATAAATCGTTGGTAGATATTGAAAATGCTAATTTATTTAACAGATCTTTACTTAAATTATCGCCATATTTCTTAGCGTAACGATTAGCTATTTCTTTTTTATTATTTCGGAGACAAATTTCTCTGTAATATGCAGCGCCGACCATTCCGCCCGATGCTCCAGTAATTAAATTTAAATGTTCCGTTAACTGTTGATTCAATGCTTGGTCGCAATTCTGTAAAACAGTAAACGTCCATAATGCACTTCTTGAGCCGCCTCCAGAAGTGTTAAGTACTATAAGTTTTGGTTTTTTTTCTCCAGTTTTCTTTTTCCAATTTTCAAGAATTGAAATAATGTTCTTTTTTGATTCAACTTCAGAATGATTCTTTTTATAATTTAATTCAATAGCGTTAATGCTATAATCTTGTATTTTAGAATCAGAATAATCTAAGCCATATGCGAAGTTTTTAAAAGTGAATAATTCAGTTGTAACACTGAGGTAATTCATTAGTGCAATTGATGCAAAAATAATTGGGTAGGTCCAACGGTGAAACCAAGACATTAACGCGCTGAACAACATATGAATCATTGTAAGTAATAGAATGATACTCATTCCGGCTGGGAATTCAAATAATGGGTAATCAATGAACTGACCAGAAATAATGAAAGTAACAATCGTTAAGATCTCAAAAATAGAAGCATTGATTCTATTCTTAGCAAACACATGTTCAACAATGGCTTTGTCAAGGTGTTTAGTAGAGCGGCTTTGATAAATTTTCAGGCCTTTTCCAATGTAGTGATGGGTTTTCTCGTGTTCAGTTCTGAAATAATTATACCATTTAGTACTATTTTGTGTCACAGATTGTATTGGATTTGTTGAAGAATCCTCCTGAGAAATCTTTTCGTCTTTCTCTCGTGTGGTAGGAAAGAAATAGAATAGAGATAAGAGGATGAAGGCAAAAATTCCACCTAAAAATGAGATTGTGTAGATGAATAAATCCCAAAAGGAAGATAATTCTTCAACCCTTTGAAATTGGGTCATTTTATATATATAGTAGAAAATAAATAAAACAGGGATAAAAGAATTATTAATACAGAACTTATAAAATGGTCTAGACACAATTGCTAAGAAGGAATACCTTGGACCAAGTTTAATGTAGCTATACGTATTGAAAGCCATTATAAATCCACCAATGCTAAATCCAAGAAGTACAAATGACCAGGCGCTTACATCTCCAAGGTATTCAGGGGATAAAAATAAGTAAGGAACACCGAATGCTTTTCCAAATGAACCTGAAATGAGCATAAAAAGGAATGCCCAATAAAACATTGAAATGAGGTTGTATTTTAATTGCGCAAAAATAATGTGTATGGGAAAGAATGCTCCGATTATTTTTAGAAAACGAATTAAACGTAGTTGTCTCATGAAAATAAATGTACTGATTAAAACAATTATTTCAACAGTTATTGTGTTTTATATTTGTCAAATAATTGAATAAAAGAATCCGGTGCTTGAATCGGTCTCATATCTGTCTTATTAACAAAAACGAGTATTGTTTGGGCTGTGCTTATTAATTTATTGTTGGAATTAACTATTTCATAATAGAAATAAATTCGAGCTCCAGATATTTCAGTAATTGTTGTTTTTATGGTTAATTCATCGTCGTAAAATGCAGGGGCAATATATTTAGCAGAATATTCTGAAACGGGAAGCATTATTCCTTGATCTTCAAGGGTCTTATAACTCATTCCGCAATTCCTTAATGTTTCAACTCTTCCAACTTCAAAATATTGTGCATAATTACCATAATAACAATAACCCATTTGGTCAGTTTCACCGTAACGTACTCGAAGTTTTGTAGAAAAAGAACAGTTGAATTTCATTTTATGTTAAATAGTTTATCAAATGTAAAAAATATACCTGTTTTTCGACTAGTTTATCAACACTTTTTCTTATTTTCGTTTGAACGTTGAAATCCAAAAAAAAAGCTTCAAAATAGTTATAATTCAAGTAAAAGGGATTAGCATGTTTAATTTGAGTTCATTATGTTTTTTATTCAACGATATAATTAGGATAGATGTAAAACTTTTTTAAAAATCAACCCCTTTTTGATTTTTTTTTAAACTTTTTTATGTGAATATTTGTCCTCACGCATTGAAAAAACGGAAACTACTCGAAAATATTCCAGTTTTAATTGGTTTAAACTATAAAATTAACCAACAACTAAAAATAAAATTACCAATGAGTAATAGTCACGAAATAGTATGGAATGCATGTTTAAAAGTAATTAAGGATAATATTTCTTTACAAGCTTTTAAAACGTGGTTTTTACCGATTGTCCCAGTTCGTTTAGAAGACAATGTTTTAACCATTCAAGTTCCATCACATTTTTTTTATGAATGGTTGGAGGAAAACTATATTGTTTTACTTAAAAAAGTAATTAAAAAAGAATTAGGTCCAGAAGGAACGTTAGAGTACAGTATTGTAATGGAAAACAATACAACAAATTCTACTCCATACACTGTCAAATTACCTGCATTAAACAAGCGTTCTCTTAAAAACGCGCCTGTTTCAATGCCCTTGAACATGAACGAGAATCAAATTCGCAATCCTTTTATCATTCCTGGTTTAAAGAAAGTGAATGTTGAATCCAATTTGAATCCATCGTATGGTTTTGAGAATTTTGTTGAAGGAGATTGTAATCGTTTAGCTAGAGCTTCTGGTTATGCTGTTGCAAATAAGCCCGGTGGAACAGCGTTTAATCCATTGTTGATTTATGGTGGTGTTGGACTAGGAAAAACGCATTTGTCTCATGCAATAGGAATTGCAATTAAAAATCAATTCCCAAGTAAGACAGTTTTATATGTTGGTTCTGAGAAATTTGCGCACCAATTTATTGATGCAATCAAGAATCAAACAACAAATGATTTTATCCATTTTTATCAAATGATTGATGTTTTAATCATTGATGATGTTCAATTCTTCTCAGGTAAAGAAAAAACACAGGATGTATTCTTCCATATTTTCAATCACTTGCACCAAAACGGCAAACAGATTATCTTAACTTCTGATAAGCCACCAGTTGAAATGCAAGGAATGGAACAACGTTTATTGTCTCGATTCAAATGGGGATTGTCTGCAGATTTAGCTTCGCCAGATTTGGAAACTCGAATTGCAATCCTTGAGAAGAAAATGTATGGTAATGGAATTGAATTACCGCGAGATGTTGTTGAATATTTAGCGTATTCAATCAACACAAATGTGAGAGAAATGGAAGGTGCTTTAAACACGCTACTTGCTCAAGCATCATTGAACAAAAAAGCAATTACATTAGAACTTGCTAAGCAAATGGTTGACAAGTTTGTCAAAAATACTGCTCGTGAAGTTTCTATTGAATACATACAAAAAGTGGTGTGTGATTATTTTGATCTTCCAATTGAAATGTTGAAATCTAAAACACGAAAGCGTGAAGTTGTTCAAGCTCGTCAAATTTCAATGTTCTTTTCAAAGAAAATGACAAAATCTTCTTTAGCAAATATTGGTGCTCATTGTGGAGGAAAAGACCACGCAACAGTTTTACATGCTTGTAGAACGGTAACAAATCTTTCTGAAACTGATAAACAATTCAGAGTTTATTTGGAAGACTTAGAGAAAAAATTGACAATACAATAATTGATAAATTCAAAAAAAGCCATCTGTTACTGACAGATGGCTTTTTCGTGTAATCTATTTATAAGTGAGTCAAAAGAGCACATACAAAACAATTGTTTCTTTGACTGAAGGAACATATAAAGAAAAAGGATCTAAATTCATTGGATTGGCAACTGCTTGTTATTCAGAGCAAGAAGCAAAAGAATTTCTTGAAACGTGGAGAAAAGAACATTATCAATCCCGACATTTATGTTATGCCTATCGTTTTGGAGTAGATCAGAAAGTGTTCAGAGCAAATGATGACGGCGAACCAAATAATTCAGCAGGAATTCCTATTTTAGGCCAAATTCAATCGTATGATTTGTCAAATATATTGATTGGAGTGGTGCGTTATTTTGGTGGGACAAAATTGGGTGTTGGAGGTTTGGTGCAAGCTTATAAAACTGCTGCAAAAGAAGCGATTGAGAATGGAGAAATTGTGGAATTGGAAGTTTTTGAAAGGGTGAAAATATTCTTTAGATATTCGGAAATGCCTCATGTGATGAATTTCATCAAACAACATCAGTTACCAATAAAGGAGCAGCATTTTGAGTCGGAATGCACAATCATCACAAATCTACCACTGAATTCAAAGGAGTTTTTAAAAGAAGAATTAAAAAAAATAAATGAAACAACCATTCAAGAGATTGGAATCTATTAAATTATGGAATTATTAAAAAAACTTACTGAAATAAGAGGTGCTTCAAGCGACGAGTCGAGGGTGAAGGAATTTGTATTGGATTATGTTAAATCGAATTGTTCTTTATGGGCAGTACAACCTGAAATTATTGAAGGTAAAGATTTTCAAGATTGTATACTACTAGTCTTTGGAAATCCTACAACCGCAATTTATGCACACATGGATAGCATTGGTTTTTCTGTTGGATACGGAAAGGATTTAATAAAAATTGGTGGACCAAGAACAATTGATGGAATCCAATTAGTTGGGTATGATTCGCAAGGTGAGATTGAAACTGAACTAATGGTGATAGAAGATGAGGAGGATTCAAAAGTTTTACAATATGTTTTCGACAGAGAAATTGACAGGGGTACAATCTTAACATTTAAGTCTGATTTCAGAGAAACGGATGAATATGTTCAATCTCCTTATTTGGATAATCGATTAGGAATGTGGAATGCATTAAAAGTGGCTAAGACATTAGAAAATGGTGCTATTGTTTTTTCAACTTATGAAGAACACGGTGGAAATTCTGTTGGTTTTTGCGCAAACTATTTATTGAAAAACCATGGTGTGCGACAAGCACTTGTTTCTGATATTACTTGGGTAACGCACGGTGTGGTGCATGGAGGAGGTGTCGCAATTTCAATGAGAGACAGTTGGTTACCAAGAAGAGCTTATTTAAACCGTATTATTGAATTGGCTATAAAGTCAGGTATTCAATTTCAACTAGAAGTTGAATCAGCAGGAGGGAGTGATGGAACAAGTTTACAAAAATCTGACTTACCAATTGATTGGTGCTTTATAGGTGCTCCAGAAGACAACGTGCATACACCCGATGAGAAGGTTCACAAGTTTGACATTATGACAATGGTTGAATTGTATACCTATTTGATGAAAAATTTATAATTTATATACTACCTTAGACCAATTCAAAATTGTATATGGAAAACACAAGCACTTGCCAATTATATAAGTATGATTCTGATTTCTTTCTTGTAACGAAAAATAACCCATCTTTTTTTGCAACAGATTTCAATACGAATCAAATAGATGATAATTTTGTTTCTTGGTTGAATTTTCACAATTTAAATGACCGTGAAAATATTGAAAAATTGTGTGATCGTCTTGAGATTGATAAATTAACTGTGGAAGACATTTTTACAGAAAAAAGAAGACCTAAAATTGAAGAATATCCAAATTATATGTTCTTTTCAATTAGATCGGCTTTGCCAGACGAAAATAATATTTTTATTTTGCAACAGGAACAGATAAGTTTTCTTTTAGGTTCAGATCATTTAATTTCATTTCAAGAAAAAAGTTCAGATCACTTTTTAGATGTGCGCGACAGAATCGAGAAAAAGAGAGGTAAAATTAGATTAAAAGGCCCAGATTTTTTATTGTTTCGAATGCTTGATGCCATCGTAGATAATTATTTTGAAGTATTAGAAGATATTACGGACGCTATCGAGAAGTTGGAATTGAAATTAATTCGCGACGCAAATAGCGACACGTTAAAAATGATTGAATTTCAGAAACGAAAGTTGATTGAATTAAGAAAAATTGTACTGCCTTTAAAAGATGTTACCTTTCAATTGGATAAAATACAAAGTCCGTTTATTCAGCCAGATAATCATTATTATTTTGCTGATTTGAAAGAAAATTGTCAAGCTGTTTTAGAAGAAATTGACGCAAATAAGCAGATTTTAGAGGGGATGGCGAATTTATATTATGCCGCTCAAGGACAACGAATGAATGAAATTATGAAAGTCTTGACCGTGGTGAGCGCCATTTTTATCCCATTAACGTTTATTGTTGGTGTTTATGGGATGAACTTTGAAAATATGCCTGAATTGAAATATACCTACGGATACTATGTAGTTGTGGGTGTAATGATTCTAATTTCAATTATTTTGTTGACGATTTTTATTAAAAGAGGCTGGTTAACCAAGAAATAAACGTGAGTTTAAACAAAAAAAACGCATCAGTCTGTCAATTGACGGATGATGCGTTTTTAGTATTATTAAGTTATTGATTTTATGCCATCACTTTCGGTGCGGCGGCTAAAATTTCTGGATTTGTTTCTGCTGCAAATTTCTCAAAATTCTTCACGAATTTACTTGCTAAACTATTAGCCGTATCATCATAAGCAGTTTTATCAGCCCAAGTAGATCTAGGATTTAATATTTCAGTTGGAACTCCTTCACAGGATGTTGGCATTGCCAAATCAAAGATTGGAAGATTTTCAAATTGTACATCGTTCAATTTCCCTGTCAATGCTGCAGTTATCATTGCTCTTGTATAAGATAACTTCATTCTTGATCCAACGCCGTATGAACCGCCGGTCCAACCAGTATTGATCAACCAAACATTAATATTCGTTCCAGCTAATTTCTCACCTAAAAGCTTCGCATATTTCGCTGGGTGTAAGGGTAAAAATGCAGCACCGAAACAAGCAGAGAATGTTGTTGTAGGTTCTGTGATTCCAACTTCTGTTCCAGCTACTTTTGCGGTATAACCTGACATAAAGTGGTACATCGCTTGTTCTTTCGTTAATTTTGAAATTGGCGGTATAACACCAAAAGCATCAGCTGTTAAGAAGAAAATATTTTTAGGAGCATTTCCAATAGATGGAACAGCAATATTATCAATGAAATCGATTGGATAAGATACACGTGTGTTTTCAGTAATTGAAGAGTTTTCATAATCTGGAATATTTGTTCCGTTTTCGAATCCAATATTTTCTAGAATTGCACCAGTTTTAATTGCATCATAAATTTGAGGCTCTTTTTCTCTCGATAGATCGATTGTTTTTGCATAACATCCACCTTCAAAATTGAAAACTGTTTTATCTGCCCAACCATGCTCATCATCACCAATTAATCGACGGTTTTCATCTGATGATAAAGTTGTTTTTCCAGTTCCTGATAATCCAAAGAATACAGCTGTATCATTGTCTTCATTTCCAATATTTGCCGAACAGTGCATTGAAAGTACATTTCTCTCATGTGGTAAAATGTAATTTAAAACAGAGAAAATCCCTTTTTTAATCTCACCTGTATAGCCAGTACCACCAATGATAATCATTTTCTTAGTGAAATTCAAAATTGCGAAATTTGCTTGACGCGTTCCGTCAACTGCTGGATCTGCCTTAAAACTTGGAACACATACGATGTGCCATTCTGGAGTGAAATCTTCTAATTCCTGTTCCGTTGGACGAAGAAACATGTTATTCGCAAACATATTTCCCCAAGAGGCTTCATTTACGACACGAATGTTCATTTTATATTCTGGATCAGCACATGCATAAGCATCTCTTACAAAGACATTCTTATTATTTAAATGAACTTTCATTTTAGCGTAAAGTGCATCAAATTTTTCAGGAGTAAATTTGATGTTAATATCACCCCACCATATAGAATTTTCCGTTTTTTCATCACACAGAACAAATCTATCTTTTGGAGAACGACCAGTAAATTCACCAGTATTAATAGCAAGTGCACCCGTATCTGTAATAATTCCTTGACCCGATGAAACAGTATCTTCCGTCAATTCAGCTGGAGATAAATTCCAATATTGATTCCCAAGGTTATTTAATCCGATTGACTCATTTAAATCGGCGTTCTTACCGTGTTTCCCAAATACACTCATACTTTTATTTTTTTAACAAATAATCAGTTTCGATTGCAAAATTAATGGAACTAATCGGAGTAGATAAGTTTTTTTTCTAAAATTTCTCACAATTGATAAACTTTTGTTAACATATCGTGAACATCCAAGGCAGTTTTAAAGCAATTCTTTTAAGGCCTCAAATGCATTCTTGATGTTATTTCGAACTTCTAAAATTGATGCTTCCATCATGTAACATGGAGCAGTAATTATTTTGTTTTCTGTGTCGATAAGGACTTCTCGAATCGTTTTCATTTCAGAACTAACACCAATAGATTCCATTCCTTGGGAAAAAGTATTTATATCATACGGAGATTTTTCTTGATCGGATCCAATGGTCATTTTCGCGTGAATGGAAGAGTTTTCGAGTGCCTTGGCAACAACGATTGGACTGACACATAAAGCAACAATAGGTTTACCGACATTGACCATATTTACAATGAGAAGTTTCACTTTTGAGTTGATTTCTCCTTCAGGTCCAGAAAATGCCCATTTCGTAAAATTCTTAGCACTTCCAAACCCACCTGGAATAACTAATGCATCAATGTCTGCAGGAGAAATAGTGGAGATTTCGTGAATATTTCCTCTTGAAATTCTCGCCGCTTCAATCATCATATTGCGAGATTCAGACATTTCATCCCCTGTTATGTGATTTACAACATGATAGTGATTTTCGTCAACTGAAATACAGATCGCTTCAGCTCCAAATTCCTCAATAGCTAATAATGTTAAAACGGCTTCTTGGATTTCAACTCCGTCATAAACGCCACAACCTGATAATAATACTCCGATTTTCATGATAGATTATTTAGAAAATAAAATTAGTGAACAGTATATTCATATTGATCGTTCCACCCATCAATTTTAAAAATTGTTTTGCTACCAGCGGTTTTGTTCACTGCAATTTCTTTAATATCTATCTCTAGTGTTTGCGTAATCAATTGTTTACATTTATCATTATTAGACAGATGAACCAATTGAATTTGTCGAATTGGCTGTGTGATTTGCTGGTTTATGGTTAAACCTGTTGCTTTAAATTCATGGTCCATGCATTCTCCAGAAAAAGTAACTACTACAATTAAATTATTTTCTTGTAATTCAACACTTGTAATCGTAAAAGCATCATTACTAGCAGATTTTTCACCTAATAATGCTAGAATTTTTCTGTTTGAGCTAGTGTTTTCCTCGTTTTTTGAGATTTCTGCATCTGTTAAAATTTTTTCTGTTTTACATGAAAAGGCGAAAAAAGAAATAATAATTATAAGGAATGTTTTCATACTAAATTATTCAAATGTATATTCAATTCGATTTTTCAAATCGTTCACTAACAGAAAAATTGTACTTCCTTGGTCTTGTTTATACGCTAATTTTGAGATGTCTACAATGAGCGTTTCTTCTACGATTTTTTTACATTGGTCTCCTTTTGCGGCATGAATTAATTGTACTGAGCGAATTGGAGGTAGTGATTTGGAAATCATTTCTGAACCTACAACAGAAAACGTATGTTCTTCGCAGCCACCTGTGTAATTCAGGTCAATGAACATTGTATTTCCCTCAACTCTTACAGCGGTAATTTCAATAGGGTCTGAAGGAACATTAATTGCACCAAGTGCAGCTGTGATTTTCAATCGTGAAATTTCAGGCGTTTGATGTGCACTATCTTTTGCAGTTTTACAACCGAATGTAAATAATGCAAGACTTAAAAGAAATAGATATTTCATGGATAAAATTTTCGATATGGAATCAAAGATAATACCATTCAACAAATTTCGATGTTAATTATTCTGTGAAAACGGAATGAAAATTTGAAACTGCTCATTCTTTCCGTAATTTTGCACCATGAAGACAAAAACGCTCAAAAAAAATAAGGTTAATGTTATTACGTTAGGTTGTTCTAAAAACATTTACGATTCGGAGGTGATGATGGCACAATTGAAAGCAAATCAATTTGATGTTGAACATGAATCGATGAATGATGATGCGGAAATTGTTATCATAAATACATGTGGTTTTATTGATAATGCCAAGCAAGAATCAATTGATACTATTCTCCGTTATGCAGAAGCAAAAAACGAAGGAATGGTTGATAAATTATATGTTACAGGTTGTCTATCTGAACGTTATAAAGACGATTTAGAAAATGAAATACCAGAAGTTGATGCTTATTTTGGAACCAGAGATTTACCTCGTTTATTAAAAACATTGAAAGCAGATTACAAGCATGAGCTAGTAGGGGAACGCTTGTTGACTACACCAAATCACTATGCTTATTTTAAAATTGCTGAAGGCTGTGATCGACCTTGTTCGTTCTGTGCTATTCCAATTATGCGTGGTAAAAATGTGTCAACTCCAATTGAAGATTTGGTTATTCAAGCAAAAGGATTGGCAGCCAAAGGTGTTAAAGAGTTGATGCTTATTGCGCAAGATTTAACGTATTACGGTTTAGATTTATATAAAAAACGTGCATTAGCTGATTTAATAAATCGTTTGGCTGATGTGGAAGGAATTGAATGGATTCGTTTGCATTATGCTTTTCCAGCGGGTTTCCCAATGGAGGTTTTGGATGTAATGCAAGAGAGAAGTAATGTTTGTAATTACTTGGATATTCCCTTACAACACGGTTCAACAAAAATTCTTCAATCAATGCGCCGTGGAATAACACGTGAAAAAACGGAAGAATTGATTGCTCAAATCAGAGAAAAAGTTCCAGGAATTGCTATTAGAACAACGTTGATAGCGGGTTATCCTGGAGAAACAGAGGAAGATTTCCAAGAGATGTATGATTTTGTTGAAAGAAGCCGTTTTGATCGACTTGGAATTTTTACTTATTCGCACGAAGATGACACGCATGCTTTTACTTTAGAAGATGATGTTCCAGCAAAAGTAAAGAAAGAACGCGCTGATATGATTATGGAATTGCAATCTGGTATTAGCCATGAATTAAATCAATTGAAGATTGGTAAAACATACAAAGTTTTATTTGATCGAGTAGAAGGGGATTACTTTATTGGAAGAACTGAATTTGATTCACCTGAAGTTGATAATGAAGTTTTGGTATTGAAATCAGATGGTTTTATTCGTTTAGGTGATTTTGCAAATGTCACTATCACGTCAGCCGATCATTATGATTTATATGGGAAATTGGTTTAATGAATTACTAGTTATTTAGTTGTATAGTTACAAATTATAGTTGTATAGTTACAAATTACAAATTACTAGTTTTTGAACCAATTTAATCTATTGTATTTTAAAATCAATAATTTGTAAATAACTAGCAACTGACAACTGACAACTAGCAACTAGCAACTAGCAACTAGTTGATTTATGGTTTTGGATTAGTCTTAAAATATCATTTGTGACCAGCCATATTTCGCGGATGAAATGTAATAATTGCATCTCTCAAGAATCGTTGATCTAAATGGGTGTAGATTTCTGTTGTCGTAATTGATTCATGTCCCAACATTTCTTGTATGGCTCTTAAATTGGCGCCACCTTCAATTAAGTGTGTTGCGAATGAATGTCTGAACGTATGGGGGGAAATAGATTTTTTCAATCCTATGGCTTCAGCTAAATCTTTGATAATGGTAAATATCATTACGCGTGTTAATTGCGCTCCACGTCGGTTGAGAAAAACAATGTTTTCATTTCCAGGTTTGATGTTTTGGTGTCTGCGAATATGGTCATTATAAATACCAATTTCTTTTTCAACAGTCTTGCTTACAGGAACTAATCGTTCTTTGTTGCCTTTTCCGATTACTCGGATAAATCCTTCTTCAAAATACAATTCGGAAAACCGCAAATTCACTAATTCACTTACCCTTAATCCACAACTGTATAGCGTTTCGATGATTGCTTTATTTCTGTGTCCTTCATTTTTTGTCATATCAACAGCCGCAATCAATTGATCTATTTCTTCAATCGTCAATACTTCAGGTAATTTGCGACCGATTCTTGGCATTTCAAGTAACTCACTTGGATCATCATTTAAGATATCTTCAACTAACAAGAAACCAAAAAATTGTTTAATTCCACTTATGATTCTAGCTTGCGTTCGTGCACTCAATCCTAAGTCGTATAATTCAGTGATAAATAGTTTTAAATGCTCATAAGTCAGTTCAGTTGGACTAAGGTTTTGACCTATTGCAAAGTCATGCAATTTGGCTACATCATTTTGATACGCAAAAATAGAATTAGCAGCTAATCCTTTCTCTATTTTTAAAAACGAAACAAAATCCTTAATATAGCGTTCCCAAGTTGACATGAATATGAAAATTTTAATCGTTAATGGTCCCAATTTAAATTTACTTGGGACGCGTGAGCCACAAATATATGGCAATCAATCTTTCGAAGACTATTTTAATGTGTTGAAAATTGAAAGTAATGTTGATTTGACTTATTTTCAATCGAATGTTGAAGGAGAATTGATCGATTGTTTGCAAGAATCAGATCATGATGGGATTATCTTAAATGCTGGAGGATATACGCATACAAGTGTTGCATTGAGAGACTGTGTTGCTTCAATAAATGTTCCAGTAGTGGAGGTTCATATTTCAAACATTACAAAGCGAGAAGAATTTCGTCATACCTCTTTGATATCTCCTGTTGCAGTGGGATGTGTTTTTGGATTTGGGTTGAAAAGCTATGAATTAGCGCTTCACTTTTTTGAAATAAATAAGCGTTGATTCAATTCTTTGAATTTCGTTACTCCTTTAAAATAACGTGCCCACAAAATACTTCCACGATAAAGTCCATTTGAATTGAATTTTGTGGATTGTAGTTTGATTTCTTTGCGTTGTTTCAATAGAACAGATAAATGCCGATACATAGCAAAATGAGCATTTAAAACACTTGCTAGATGTTTCCAATCGCCTCTTAAAAAGAAACGAATTCCAGCAATTCCATCTAAATTTAAACGGTGAATGAGTTTAAAGAACAGAATTCCTTCATGGTTTTTCACAATCATGAATAAGCTATTTCTAAAATTCAAATAGGATTTACGCGGAGATAAATAGGGTAGGGTTCCTCCACCAACATGATAAATAGTAGATTGGGGATTCACAACAAATTTATATCCTTGTTTTTTCAATCTCCAACACAAGTCAATTTCTTCCATGTGTGCAAAAAAAGCTTCATCAAATCCCCCTACCAAGTGAAAAAGTTCAGACCGAATTAACAAGGAAGCTCCGGTAGCCCAAAAAACTTCTGTTTCACTGTCGTATTGACCCTTATCGTGTTCAAATTTATCAAATATACGTCCACGACAGAACGGGAAATAATTCTGGTCTAAAAAGCCTCCCGAGGCACCAGCATGTTCGAAAAGGGATTTGTCATGGAAGGACAATACTTTTGGTTGACAACCTGCAATTGATTCATCTTCCATCGTTTTTAATAATGGTTCCAACCAATTCTCAGTCACCTCAATATCACTGTTTAAAAGCAAGTATAATTTAGCATCGACATGTTTGAAAGCATCGTTATATCCTTTTGCAAAACCACCATTGGATTCGTTGATAATGATTGCTATTGATGGATAATTGTCTCTAATAAATTGAACAGAATCGTCGGTCGAGGCATTATCGGCAACAATAATTTTCGCACCATTTGAAAACGCACAAACTGAAGGTAAGAATTGCTCTAAAAAAATTCTACCGTTCCAGTTTAAAATTACAATCGCTAAAGAATCCACAAATAAAGAATGATTTAATGCCCAATATTAGTTATTAATATTGACGAAACAAGTCATTACCGTTTGTACCGTAGTGTCTTTGAACATCTGCATTCGGATCATCGATATTCCCATTGGTGGTATTTCGTTTAACAAGAATTTGCGGCCAACCTGGGTTTTTCAATTCACCAATCATGTCAGAATGCAATAACCGATAGCCATTATTTACTAAATCAGGGTTGTAAAAAATGAAACGTTTATTACTAAAAGAACCGATTTTATTGTACTGCCATATTTCATAAGGATATTCATTTGATGAAGTTTCTTTTTGAACAATGTTTGTTGGTGCTCCATATTGTAAATAAACACGCCCACGATCTGTTTCGAATCCTTCTTGGAAATTATTTGAATATAATTCTTCGACCAATTGGACTTGTTCTTTGTATTTTAACCAAGCTTCAGTGGTGTTTTTTGGAGAAGTGATTAACCAAAATGCCTGAATATGTTTCCGTTGCGCCGCTAAATCTTTAGATTTTAAAGTGGAAATAATATTTTTCACTTCAACTGCTTTAGAAATTGGGATAAAACTTTCTAAATAAAATGCTACGCTGTCATCTGTTATTGATTCTTGAAAAATTGGATCTAATACCAAGGTAGCTAAATCCCATTCCACTTCAATGTCATTGCTTCGCTGAAATAAGTATGTTTGAGTTGTAAGTTCAACCATACTTCTTGACAAAAGGGTGAAGTTAATTGCATAATTTCCAGTCGCCAATTTTGTAATATCAATATTTCTAATTATTGGCACAACAGCAGGTGTTACATGTTTTGTATACAATGTAAATTCAGGTAATTCCTTTCCTGTGTCTGTATTTATTATAGCTTGTTTTAAACCGCAAACAGAATCTTCTAATAAATTCATGTTGTAAAATTCAAAGTAAACAGGAATTGAAGATAATTGTGCAGGATAGAAAGTTGATAGTCTTGGGATTATTTTATATCCAGATTTATAAAAAATGGAAGTTTCATCTCCTGGAGAAGCATATTCTATTATTTCTATGTCTGAAATTGAAATCGTTTTAGATAAATCTTCTATCACAATTGGTTGAGAAGCTTTAACAGAAGCTTTAGTTGCGTTTAAATCTTGTAATTCAAGATTCATATTGTAGCGTCCAGGAGCTAAAACGTAACGTTTTAAATCGTAAAAATCATCAATGATACTATCTTTCATCAGGGAAGATTGCAAGCGATAAACATCATTAATGACGATTGAATCGCCGTTTGAGATTTGGATTGAAATTGCCAACTCAGCTTGTAAGCCGCCTTCAACTGGTTTGTATTTTAATGAATGTCCGACAAATTGAAAGTATATTTCAATATAATTACCGGTTTCTGGAGCATAAAATTGTTTGTTATCCAAATACGCCCTGAGATTAGAATCTTGTGAAAAAGAAAGATTACTTGAAAACAAACTTAGAGAAAAGACGATAAAACTGATTATTCGCATAAATTCTTTGATTAATGAAGTAAAGTTAAGAAATTCAAAGTCTCTATTTTAACAATTACTGAATTATTGTTTAATCGGTTGATTTTCTTGTTTAAAGATCTACTTAAAACAAGTGAACAAATTATGTATCTCTCTTATTTTTTAAAAAAACATGCTTTTTTTCAAGATTCACTTGTCATTATTCAAAGTATTAGTACTTTTGTCGCGGAGAATTGGCAGAGTGGTCGATTGCGGCAGTCTTGAAAACTGTTGTACCGCGAGGTACCGTAGGTTCGAATCCTACATTCTCCGCAAGGAGTTCTAAGCCCGTTTCAACGTTAGTTGGAACGGGTTTTTTCATGCTCCAAATTTCACCAAGCTTGCTTGAGAGAAATTAGATCATGAAAAAATCTGTTTACCTCTATTTCAGAGGGAAACGGGTTTAGCAATTCTTAAGCCTCCCCCCCAAAGGATCTTCAATCCTACATTCTCCGCAAGAAGTTCTAAACCCGTTTCAACGTTAGTTGGAACGGGTTTTTTCATGCTCCAAATTTCACCAAGCTCGCTTGAGAGAAATTAGCGCATGAAAAAATCTGTTTACTTCTATTTCAGAGGGAAACAGGTTTCTTTTTCTCATTTTTCTTTATATTTGCCTATGAGTTTATTGAATTCAAAATCAGCATTAATTTTCATTCTCATCACCATTTGCCTGGAT
>Ga0209190_1001120_pt1 | contig 18949 bp, 17 predicted proteins | sample M_140205_XF_Meta_FD_187315 | JGI IMG/M metagenome (GOLD analysis project Ga0209190, IMG submission 187315) | Freshwater microbial communities from Lake Montjoie, Canada to study carbon cycling - M_140205_XF_MetaG (SPAdes) (version 2) | ecosystem: Environmental > Aquatic > Freshwater > Lake... | reverse complement strand
TGGGATTGTTCGCGCTGGTGCCGCGATTGGGCCACACACGGGACCGAAGGGTCTCGGCGTTGCACTGATTCGCGCCCAGTAACCCTGCAGCGCCCCGCTCGGCGCAGGCTCGGCGGCGGATTATTTGGCCAGGCGGTAGCCTGAGGGCGTGCGCCGGGCGGCCGACTGCGACCTCTCGCCGCAGCGGATATGAGCATGAGGTGACCCACGAATGAGCCAGAAGAGCGCCTGGGCCGTTGCCCAGCAGCAGTTTGATCTTGCCGCCAAGCGGCTCAACCTCGACCCAGGGATCGCCGCCGTGCTGCGCGAGCCGCGCCGGCAGTTGACCGTGCACTTCCCCGTGCGTATGGATGACGGTTCAACGCGCGTCTTCGAGGGGCACCGCGTCCAGCATAATCTCGGTCGCGGCCCAGCCAAGGGCGGGATTCGCTTCCATCAGGACGTGAACATTGACGAAGTGAAGGCGCTCTCGATGTGGATGTCGTGGAAGTGCGCCGTGATGGATCTTCCGTATGGCGGCGGCAAGGGCGGCGTCACCGTTGACCCGAAGCAGCTCTCACTCGGCGAGCTTGAGCGCCTGACGCGCCGCTTCACCACGGAGATCGCGGTGATCATCGGGCCAGAGTCAGATATTCCAGCGCCAGATGTGAACACGAACAGCCAGACGATGGCGTGGATGATGGACACCTACTCCATGCATGTCGGCTACACCGTCCCAGGTGTCGTCACAGGGAAGCCGATCGCGCTCGGCGGCTCAAAGGGGCGCAACGAGGCAACGGCGCGTGGCGCGGTGATCTGCGTACGCGAAGCTGCGGCGAAGATCGGCCTCAACTTGAAGGGCGCAGCGGTTGTGGTGCAGGGGTACGGCAACGCCGGCTCCATTGCCGCAAAGTTGATCTCCGAACTTGGCGCCAAGGTGATCGCCGTCTCCGATAGCAGCGGCGGCATTCAGAACGCGGCGGGGCTCGACCTTGCCGCCGTTGATGCGCATAAGAAGAAGACGGGGAGCGTGGTCGGACTCGCCGGCGCAACGGCGGTCTCCAACCAGGCGATCCTTGAGATCCCGTGCGACGTGCTGATCCCAGCGGCGCTGGAGAATCAGATCACCGCGGAGAACGCGGCGAAGATCAAGACGAAGATCGTTGCAGAAGCGGCAAACGGCCCAACCACACCAGAGGCGGACGACATCCTCTTCGCCAACGGGGCGATGGTGATCCCTGACATCCTCTGCAACGCGGGCGGCGTGACTGTCAGCTACTTCGAGTGGGTGCAGGACTTGAATCGCGACTTCTGGGAAGAGGAGGAGGTCAACCTCCGCCTCGAGAAGAAGATGGTGCGCGCCTTCCACGAGGTCTACGACATGGCGCAGGGGCAGAAGAGCCATCTCCGAACGGGGGCGTACCTCCTCTCGGTGCAGCGTGTTGCCGACGCTATGAGCGTCCGCGGCATCTACCCATAAGCCGCGTTTCGGCCGGTCTGCGCTTCAGCACATCTGCGCTCGTACGCCTGGGCAGGGTGCGGCGCGCTAGGATGCTGCGATGACAGGACTTGATCACGAAGAGCGCTTCCTCTTTCGCGAGGAGATCCTCGCGCTCGCCTTGACACTCGGTGATCCGACCACGCTCGATAACGTGGAGGACCTTCTCGTTGACTTGATCACTTCAAGCCACTTCGATGCCGAGGTGGTGACGCTGGAGCGTTCACTGCAGGCGATGCTTGGTCAGCGCCAGGGGGCAACGCTCGTCAACGCGCTCACCGCCGCCCCCGAGGCCTTTAACGAAGTGCTCGATCTGCGCCTTCAGCCGGAGGTGTTGGAGCGACTCACCAGTTGGCGGGCACGATTCGGCCTTGCGATTGATAACGCGCTCAGCTTCCTCTCCAACCCGGACGGGATTCAGGGGCACAACTTCACGACGCAGGTGGCGCACGGTGATGATCGACGCGCGCTGCAGGGACGACTGACATTTGTGCGCTACAGCAATGAATCCGAATTCTTCATCGCGGATGCATCGGTATTCCTCTCCGTTGCAGCGGATGTACTGGATAAACTCGGCACGCACATCACGCGAGAAGATGTGGAGCCAGAGGTTGTTTCGCGGCTCGCCGACGCGGTGAAGCTGATCGAACGGCGCACCGCGCCACGCGGCGAGGAGTAGCCACATGGCCGACGGGGCTCGGCAGATCTTCCTTGCCGCAACCGGGCAGAATCGCGGCAAGACCACCACATCCCTCGGTCTCTTCGCCGCCTTTGCTGATCGCGGTCTGAACACCGCCTTCATGAAGCCGGTCGGCCAGCGCTGGATCATGCTGGACGGCGCACCAGCAGACGAAGACGCGGCACTGATGCGTGGCGTCTTCAACCTCCCTGATTCACCGCAGCTCCTCTCGCCAGTACAGATTCCGCGCGGCTTTACACGCCGCGTCATTGAGGGGGAGATCGTTGAGGATCTCGGTGCACGCATCGTTGCCGCACAGGCGGAGATGGCCAAGGGGCGCGATTTGATCCTCTTAGAAGGGACCGGCCATGCTGGTGTTGGTGCTGTGATCGGACTCTCCAATGCGGATGTTGCAGCGCTTCTCGGCGCCCCTGTGATCATCGTCAGCGAGGGTGGGATCGGCCGACCGATCGATGAGATTGTCTTGAACGCCGCACTCTTCGCTGCGCGTGGCGTGGAGGTGGCGGGTGCGATCGTCAATAAGGTGAACCTTGAGATGGAGCCGCAGCTGCCGCAGCTCCTCGAGCGCGGCCTCGCTCAACACAAGATTCCGCTCCTCGGCATCCTGCCGTATCGCCAGATCCTCTCCAACCCAACGCTCGCAATTATCGAAGACGGCCTGCAGGGCGAGACGCTCTGGCCTGGCCGCGACATGGATGCGATCATCGGCCGCGTCTCCGTTGCCGCGATGCAGCCGGAGCATGTGATGGAGCGCATCGGCGCTGACGCACTGGTCGTGGTCCCTGGCGATCGAGAGGATGTGTTGGAGGTGCTCGCGGGGCTCTGGCTGGACGGCGGCGATCACCCGAACCGCCCGCTCGGCTTTGTCTTGAGCGGCGGGTATCGGCCAAGCCAGCGCATTATTGAGCTACTCCGCAAAGCAGATCTCTTCACCGTCTTAATGGAAGGCGACACCTATACCGTTGCCTCCAAGGTGCACGACCTACTGGTGAAGACGCACCCCGAAGATGTGCGGAAGATCGCCGAGATTAAGGGAATCGTCGCGGGCTCACTCGACATCGACCGCATCCTCGCGGTGGCGCGACCCGTTCCAGCGCGCTAGCTCGCGCTCCGCTCACCAAGAAGACACTCATCAAGAAGGCGCACGCCATCAACCGCCACCGCAATCGTGAGGAGCGCTTCGTTGACCGTCGCACTCTCTGGAAGTGCCTCAAGCGTTAGAGGGTCAGCCAGATCGAGGTAATCCAGCGTGAGCTGTGAGTTCTGATGCACGACTCCCTCGGCTGCTGCGCGAATCTGCGAGACGGTGGATGCGCCATGTGCGAGTGCGTCGCGCGCCGCGTCAATTGCGCGTGGAATAGCGGCGGCGGCCGCTCGGCCGGCGGGGGAGAGGCGCGCATTGCGTGAGCTGAGCGCAAGGCCATCTGCGTCACGGACCGTTGGGATGCGACGGATGCTGATGCGTGGCGCTGATGTGCGCCGTGCGGTGATCCACTCCACAACGCGTAGCTGCTGGGCATCCTTCTCGCCGAAGTAGGCTCGGTCTGGCTGCACTAGATCAAAGAGGCGCGATACTACCGTTGCAACGCCGGCAAAGTGTCCCGGTCGCGCCGCACCTTCAAGACGGAGCGCGAGCGGCCCTGGGTCAACGGACTGCACCACTTCATCTGGTGGATAGATCTCGGCATCACTCGGATGAAAGAGAAGGTCTGCCCCGCTCGCTTTAGCGAGACTGGCATCTGCGTCGAGCGTGCGCGGGTAGGAGGCCAGGTCGGCGGCGGCGTTGAACTGTGTCGGGTTGACATAGATGGAGACGACCACCGTTGCGCACTCAGCGCGCGCGGCGCGGAACAGCACGGCGTGACCGGCGTGGAGCGCCCCCATCGTGGGTACGAAGCCGATCGGTCGTGGCGCTCCATTGAGTGCGGCGGCGAGTTCGGCGCGGCTCTGGATGCGCTGCATCACTACATCGATGCGAGTGCGGCGCGAAGCTCCTCACTCGCGGTGAGGCTCTGTGCAGTGTTAGGAAAGGTTCCCGCCGCCACATCGGCGCGCCACTTCGCGAGTCCAGCCAGCGCCTGATCGCGCAGCGTGGAGTAGCCGACCGCATGGCGTGGTGCTGGCCCCGCAAGAAGCCCAAGGAGATCGGGTGCAACCTGCACCTGGCCGGAGCAGTGCGGACCGGCACCAATCCCGATCGTTGGAATCGTGAGTCGTTCGGTGATGAGGGCGGCGAGTTCGGCAGGGACGAGTTCGATCACGATCGCAGCGGCACCGGCCGCTTGCAGTGCGAGCGCGTCGGCGAGGAGTCCTGCCGCCGCCGCCGGCTCCTTCCCCTGGGCGCGTGCACGATCCTGCTGCAGCGCCGACTGCGGCGTGAAGCCGATATGTCCAACGACAGGGACGCCACTCTCAACGAGCGCCCGAACGATCGGCGCCATCTCAGCGCCCCCCTCCATTTTCACTGCGCCCGCGCCAGCGTCGCGCAGGAAGGCGCTCGCGTTGGTTGCCGCGGTGGCGACATCAACGTATGAGAGGAAGGGCATATCTGCAATCACGAGCGCGCTGCTGCTTGAGCGCACGACCGCAGCAACGTGATGGAGCATCTCGCTCATCCCAACCCGCACCGTGCTCTCGTGGCCGAGTGCAACCTGTGCGAGTGAGTCGCCAACGAGGATTGCGGGAATATCGGCCGCTTCGGCAAGCTCTGCGGTGGCGCGATCGTAAGCGGTGAGCAGTGCGAAACGATCGCCCGCGTCACGAAGAGCTTGCAGCGTTGCAACGCTGTTACGCCGTCCGCCACCCTGCGTGCTCATGCGCGTGTTGTGCCGCTAAGGAGCCGCACCGCCTGATCAAGGATCCCGTCAGCAACAACACGCTTCGGCGCTGGGCCAATGCGCTGCGTGCTCCCATCAACGTGCAAGATCTCCACCGCGTTCTCTGCGCTCTCAAAGCCGATCCCTGGCGCACTCACATCATTCGCAACGATGAGATCAAGGTCCTTGGCAGTAATCTTCTCTGTGGCGCGCTTCGTTGCGCCGCTCTCCGCGGAGAAGCCGATCAGCTTGGTTGTCCGCTTCGCACGTGGTCCAAGTGCCGCCGCGATTCCGGCGAGGAGATCAGGGGTTGGCTCAAGGTGGAGGGTGAGCGCGCCGTCACGACGCAGCTTCTCCTTACTCGGCCCCCCCGCCATGCGGAAGTCGGAGACCGCCGCGGCGGCAATGAAGAGATCTGCGGGGGTTGCGCTGTTACCGGCGGGTGGCGGTAAGAGTGCGCTGCGGAGTGCCGCGTCAAGGTCGGCAACGGTGGCGACGCGCACGATCTCCACCCCTTCAGGGAGTGGGATGGCGACGCGCGCGGCGATCAACACGACGTCAGCGCCGCGATCGCGCGCCGCTTCGGCGAGGGCGACACCCTGTCGTCCAGAGGAGCGGTTCGCCAGGATACGCACCGCATCAATCGGCTCTTCGGTGCCGCCTGCGGTGATGACGACACGACGACCAGAGAGGTCGCCTGCAGGAACGAGTGGTGGCCGTCGCGCCTCACTCGGCTCGCGGATCGGCGCGCTCCCAATTGCGCGGACGAGCGCATCAACGAGCGTTGCAGGTTCAGGGAGTCGACCGACACCACTACTTCCGGATGCCAGCGCGCCGCTCTCTGGCGGAACGATCGTGTAGCCGAAGTCGTTGGTGAGACGCGCCGCATTCGTGGTCGTTGCCGGATGTACCCACATCTCGCCGTCCATTGCGGGGGCAACAACAACGGGTGCGGTGGTTGCGAGGCAGGCGGCGGTCACCGCGTCGCCCGCGAGTCCGCCGGCCATGGCGCCGAGCCACTGTGCCGTTGCTGGCGCAACAAGGATCGCGTCGGCACTATCGGCGGCAACGATGTGACCGATGCGACCGTCTGGGAGAAGGTCAAGGAGATCTGCATCAACGGCGTGGCCGGTCAGTGTGCGCAGGGTGAGCGGTGAGACGAATCGCGTTGCGGCAGGAGTGAGGAGCGCCTGGACATCAGCACCAGCGGCGCGTAGTGCGCGCACGATCTCTGGCGCCTTGAATGCGGCGATTGATCCAGTGATGCCGAGGACGATCAGTCGTCCGCTTAGTGGCCCGTTTGCGTTGGTTGGCCTGCCGCTCATGTGCGGACGCTCCGCGGCAGGGCGAGGAGTGCACGCACCACAAGATCTGGATCACGGAGATCGGCGCGGATGCCCGCGCTCCAGCCCGCCGTTGCAGCTCCACCAGTGAGGCTGATTGCAGGCGCTGGCGATCCTGGGTCACGTCGCTCCATCTCTACAACGCTCTCGTTGATCAGTGCAACGAGACCACCACGTGCGCTGCGCAAGATCCCAGCGGCGAGCGCGCTCTCCGTTGATGCGCCGATCGGCCCTGGGATCTCTGGGCTCTCGTCGTAGAGGGTGACCTCGGGGAGTGCAGCGGTTCCGCTCGCGAGTGCGCGCGCGGCGAGGAGTGGCGATGCGGCGATGGCGCCGCCGAGCAGCTCGCCAGCGCGACTGACGCAGGTCAGCGTAAGTGCCGTGCCGAGCGTCACCGCAATCGCGCCACGGCGCTGCGGTGCTCCCCGCTGCGCATAGGTGAACCAAGCGGCAAGAGCGCGATCCACGCCGATCCGATCTGGCTCCTCAAGGCGCGAGACGAGCGGGAGGTCGCGGCTCTGCAGTAGCTCGACAGCAACGCCGCGTGACGCTGCAACTTCGCGAAGCGCCGCGGCACCTTCGGGGACGACGCTCCCCACGATGAGTTCGGTGGCGGCACCCCCTTCGCCTGCGGCGAGGTTGAGGAGCGCCTCAGCGACGCCGCGCCAGGCGCTGGCATCACGGGGGCTTGAAGGGGAGGCGACGCGCAGCGTGATGAGGGCGCCCTCGCGGAGGTAGCCGACCTTCGCGGCGCTGTTCCCAAGATCAACGGCGTAGCGCACGAGCCGATGATAGGCGGGTGGGGGGATCGACGGGAGCGCGAGCCGCGGCACGAAGGCGGCTGCGCTAGGCTCTCCCTCTCATGGATCACGACCACGACGAGCTGACCCCTGGCCTCTTTGTGAATCGAGGGCTTGCCATCCTGCGCGCCGATAAGGCGAACGTGCTCCGCCCCCTCCTCCGGCAAACGGTCTCGTATCGCCACCTTCAGGGGGGCGAACTGATCGCTCGAGGCATGGGCTGGGTTGAAGAGGTGCTCGGTGATGACCCAGAGGTCTCATCAATCTTCACCCCACTCACGATCACCATCAACGTGGACGCATTTCAGAGTGTGGAGTTCGACCTCTCCGAGCCTGGGCACCTGCGCTACACGCTGCGCAGTAGTGACGCCGTTGTAGAGATTGAATACAGCGTTGGCACAGCGATACCGCGAACAGAGCCGGTGCGCACCTGGCTTGAGTATCGTGGCGAGGAGTATGTGCAGATTGAGCTCCCAACGGAGGCGTGGCCGAGCGCCGATGCCGGATCGTCAGATCCGGCTGAGTCCGAGCGCAGCGACTCCTGAAGCGCGCCGCACCGCGCTCCCGCGCACTCCGCGGCGCAGGTGCCACGTCGTCGGTTTACATCCAGACGCCGTCAGCGCGTACCGTCGCGATCGCCATTGCGATCGGGGCAGGCTCCCGTCAGGAACGAACCACCGAACGCGGCGCTGCGCACCTTCTTGAGCATCTCTGCTTTAAAGGAATTGCAGGTGCCGAAAGTTCCGCCGCACTTGCGCAGGCGATGGAGGGGATCGGCGCGAACTCCAATGCGGGGACCGATCGCGAGAGCACGCTCTTCTGGATTCATGCCCCACGTGCTGTTGCGACTGAAGCGGCGCGACTGATTGGCGCCGTTGCACTCGCACCGCTCTTGCTACCCGAGCACTTGAAGATTGAGCGCGAGATCGTGATTGAAGAAATTCGCTCCTATGCGGATGACCCGAGTGAGCAGGCATCCACTGCACTCGACAGCGCCCTCTTTGGCGATCATGCGTTCGGTCGTGAGATCGCAGGCACGATCCCTGAGATTCGCAAGTTACAGCATGGGCCGGTGCGCGCCTTCCATGCGCGTGAGTATCGCCCGCAGACAACGGCCCTTGCGATCGCTGGCGATCTGAGCGCTGCAGAGGCGAACGCGATCGCGCGCGCGGCGCTTGCAGGTGCGCCGCGAAGTGTTATGAAGCGTGCAGCGTCACATTCGCGTGGCGAAGTGAAGCCGCGTGGCAGAGGAGAGGACGGGATCGTTGCGAAGGTGCGCGATGGCGAACAGGCGCAGTTTTCGGTGGGGCTACCGGCGCTTCGTCGCGAAGATCCAGACGCCCCCGCACTGGAGATGCTCGCCACCATCCTTGGTGATGGTTCGGCGAGCCGCCTCTTCTTGGAGGTGCGTGAAGAGCGCGGGCTCGTCTACGACATTGGTGCGAGCGCGATTGACTACAAAGACGCCGGCGCGCTAGTGATCTTTGGTGGCGCGGATCCTGGTCGCATCACTGAGGCGTTGCAGCTTGTGACGGAGGCGCTTCGTCGCTTGGCACGTGAGGCGCCGAGTGCGGCAGAGATTGAACGCGCGCGGGCGTATCTTGCAGGGCGGCTGGAGCGCGCCGCTGATGATCCGCGCGGCCTTGCAGAGTGGCATGCCAGCCAGCGCGTACTTCGCAGGGTGCCGCAAGAGCTCGGCGAACTCTTGGCGGAGATTGAGCGCGTTCGCCCCGCCGATCTGCTCCGTGTGGCACGAACCCTTGTGCGGGGTGGCAGCCTACGCGTCGGCCTCTCCGCGCCGCGCAGCACGCTCGCTGCGGTGCGCCGCGCCGTACGGCGTGGCGATCTTGACCCATCCGCCGTAAGGCCACCTTCGCGCCGATCGGCTAGGCTCTGACCATGACCTCACAGCGCACCCTCGTTCTGATCAAGCCAGACGGCGTTCAGCGCCTTCTTGCTGGGCGCATCCTTTCGCGCTTCGAAGATCGCGGGCTGAAGATCGCCGCAATGAAGTTGATGCCTGTGAGCAAGCAGCTCGCCGAGACGCACTATGCCGTGCACTCCGCGCGTCCCTTCTTCGCTGGTCTCGTGCAGTTCATCACCTCTGGACCAGTCGTCGCCCTCGTCCTTGAGGGGCCGAACGCGATCGTCGTGGTTCGCTCCATGGTTGGCGCAACGAAGCCACACGAGGCGGTGCCAGGAACGATCCGTGGTGACTTTGGCCTTGAGACGGCGAAGAACCTGATCCACGCGTCGGATGCACCTGAAACTGCGGTCGCTGAAATCGCGCTCTGGTTCACACCCGCTGAGCTTGTTGACTACAGTCGCGGCGTAGACGATTGGATCCTCTCCGACGAGGAGTAGCTCCGCCCGATCTCTCCGCCGACGCGCGGCGTGACGTTACGGCGTTGAGTTTTGCGGGACGCTCTCCACTGCGTCTGGACGCAGCAGGCCAGATGCAGCCGCTTCAATATTAATGAAGCCTCCAGCGACGCCAGAGATCAGGATTGCGCCAGCCATGAGCCAGATCGCCGCTGGACTCAGAATCTTTCCTGCGTGGGTTCTGTGAACATCACGGCTCTCCTGCGCTAGGCCAACGAGGAAGAGTCGGATGGCCGCCGCGGCAAGGGATCCGGCGCCGAAAAGGGCGCCAACTGTGATGAAGGGGCTGCCGCCATCATCCGCGATGCTAAATCCGCCGGAGAAAAACTCACGTACGGGAACTGCAGTCTGGGCGGCTGCTGCACAGATCAGCACAACGCCAATCGCTTGAGTGCGTCGGGCCCAGCCACTCAGCTCTTGGAGCGACGTTAGTTCGTAGTGGCGTCGAATGGAGATGCGCCAGAGACCGAAGAGCGAGATTACGAGCGCACCAGGGAGAGCGACCAGGAGTGGGCCAACTGCAGATGGGTGCAGTAGGGTTGCAGCCGCACCGAGTGTCAGCCAGCCAGCGTTACCCACCGCAAGGAATCCAAGGACCTCGCCAACGTCGTCATGAAGCAGCGCGGAGAAACCACCGAAAAGCAGCGTCACGATACCTGTGAAGAAAAGGGTGGTGACGACCGCGCCGCCGATCGGCTCACTTACTGAAGAGGAGAGGAGCGAGAGTTCGTTGAGGATGATGAGGCTGAGTGCGGCGGGGATCCAGACGCCAACCATCAGCGATCCAACGATCGGAAGCGACTCAAAGATGCGCACCAGTCTGTGGTGGAAGGGGAAAGCGCCAATCATCCCAAGGAGGACGAGGGAGAGCGTCATCGCAACCCCTGCGGTGAGCGAAGAGGTGGTTGCGTATGCGGGGTCAGTTGCTGAGAGTGGGATGGCTGATCGAAGTAGTTCCGCCACTACGATGACGGTGAGTAGCACTCCAACCGTTCGCAAGTCACGAAAGACCGCACGTGCACGCTGCGCGTCCTCCTTGTTTCCTGCTGCAAGCGCAGAGAGTGAGGCGCTCCCGACAAGGAGGATCACGATCGGAGCGAGGCCGATTGGGATTGCCAGTGAGATATCGATGATCGCGAGACCAAAAAGGGCGACCTGACCCATTGCACCCGCACGACGCCCCTGGCCAACGGTAACGATAAGAGCGAATACCGCCCCGCCGAGTGTGACGAGGAGGCGGCCTGGCTCACTCGGATCAACGGTGATAAGTCCGACGCTCAGTGTTGAGGCGTACCCGCTTCCAGCGAGCAGCGCGGCAACGCTACTGGCTAAGAGGAGGAGTACTGCTGCACTGCCGCCCCGCACGTGCGCATCGCTCCTGCTACCGAAACGATTCGAACGCACGAGGGGGATCACGGGGAGGCTGAGCAGCGCGAAAAGGAGCGGGGAGAATGCGCGGAGCGCGCTCAGCATCTGTAGCGTTTCTGCCTCGCTCATTGCCCTTCCGCCTTCGTGAGCTGACCAGCAACTGCGGCGCCAATCAGAAGCAGCACGGCGAAGCTAGCCGCCATCGCAATGGAGCTAAAGAGGTCGAGCGCCCCGAGGATTGAGGCGCGCAGGAGGAGCGCACCGGAAAGAGTCACCACCGCAGCGCGCGCCGTTGCCTCTACATAACGACTCGTGAGCAGTGGCGGCAGTCCAATCAGGAGGAGCGCAACTCCTGCACCGCGTAGGAGTACCGAGCTTCCCTCAATCGGCAGTGCAAGCGGGATCGTGCCAAGGATCAGCCCGGTTACAGCGCTCACGGCAACGACCGGATGTTCAGCCAGCGTTGCGAGGAGTCGGCGTGGCTGTAGGTCGTGGACGAGCGCGCGCCACGCAAGCAGCCCAGGTGGGAGCGCATAGAGCGTTGCGCCGAAGATCGCCGTCAGTCGCAAAAGCAGGGCGGGGGAGAGTGAATCGGATGGACGGAACTCAAGAAGTGCGGCGGCGGTTGCCATGAGCACCAGTGCAATCCACGCGGCACGGCGGGCACTGGTTACCGCGAGCGCTCCACTTAGGGCTGCAACAAGCGCGAGTGGCAGTTCAAGTGAGAGCGGGCTCACGGCACCGCGATCTTGTATGGAGGTGGTGTGATCAACGACATCCGGTCGATTGGGTAGTAACGAATCACGGCGCGACCAACGATAGCGCTCACCGGGATCGGTCCGAAGGCACGCGAGTCTGATGAGTTCGAGCGGTGATCACCAAAGACGAGCAGTTCATCTGCGGCGAGTCTCCAGCTTTGTGGCTCTTCAAAGTTGACGCCGCCATCAAGGTAGACGTAGTCCTCAATGAGAAGCGTGCCGTTGATGCGCACCCCTTCAGGGCCAATTGTCACCGCTTCGCCGGGGAGGCCAATGACGCGTTTGATATAGGGGGTGTTGTCGCTGCTGGAGGGCCAACTTTCAGGCGGATGGAAGATCACCACATCGCCACGGTGGAGGCCTGTCAGGCGCGGGGAGAGCTTATCCACCAGGACGTATTCGCCTGGCTCGAAGGTGATCCGCATCGAGCCCTGCTCCACGCGGAAGGGCTGGGCGATGAAGGTCTGAAGGAGGTAGAAGGCGACCACGGTGAGCGCGACGGTCTGAGCGATCTCAATCAGGAGGTGACGCTTCCGCATCCGTGCAGTATAGGGGTGCGCTGCGAGGGGGCTGCCGAGGCCTGATCCGCCACGGTTGACCCGAATCGGGAGGGAGCCCTACCATCGCGCTACTGGGTGCCCATCCCAGTCGGGTCGCAGATGTGGCCCGTAGCCCGACAGACGCCCGACCCGAAGCGCGGTGCACGCACCGCGGCCACGCGACGGATCTGGACGCATCGGAGGAGTGTTCAAACATATGGAAATCACCACGACGCAGCTGCAGAGTGCGATTCTCCCAGCTGGAATCGTCGCCATCCTCTTCGCCCTTTGGCTTGCGAACGACGTCCTCGGACGTGATCGCGGCACGAAGGCGATGCAAGAGGTTGCCGGCACAATCTTTGAAGGCGCGGTCGCATTTATGCGACGTCAGTACTCCACCATCGCCGTGCTTGCGGTGGTCGGCTCGGTGGCAATCGGCGCGCTGATTTCGCTCTTTGAAACACAGGCGGTTGCAGAGACAGATATCTACGGTGTTGATCTAGGGATCCGCACCGGTGTGAGCTTCCTCTTTGGCGCAGCGTGCTCGATGGCCTCCGGGATCATCGGCATGTACATCAGCGTCAAGGCGAATCTCCGCACCACCGCCGCTGCTCGCGGCGGCGTTGTGAAAGCGGTACAGGTTGCCATGCGCGGCGGAGCCGTATCCGGCTTCCTCGTTGTCGCGCTCTCACTACTCGGTGTTTATAGCGTGTTCGTCGCCTTCGGTGGCTTGACGAATCCGGCTGAGGCACCGTTCCTTATTGTTGGTTACGGCTTCGGCGCCTCGTTCGTGGCGCTCTTCGCTCAGCTCGGTGGCGGTATCTATACCAAGGCCGCCGACGTTGGCTCAGACCTTGTGGGTAAGGTTGAGAAGGGCATCCCTGAGGATGACCCTCGCAATGCGGGCGTGATTGCCGACCTCGTTGGTGACAACGTGGGCGACTGCGCCGGCCGTGGTGCCGATCTCTTTGAATCAACCGCTGCCGAGAATATCGGCGCGATGATCCTCGGCGTCGGGGCTTACGGGATCGCCTCAACCGCCGGCTGGGCGAACCCGGAGGCCTGGATCTTCTTCCCACTCGTCGTGCGCGCATTCGGTCTCGTCGGCACGATCGTGGCGATGTTCTTCGTCACCGGTCGTGAGGATGAGGACCCAATGAACATGCTGAACCGCGGCTACTGGGTCACGACGATCCTCTCAGCTGTCGGGATGGCGATCACCTGCGCGGTGATGCTCCAGACAAATGGCACCAACGCCTGGCTCTACTTCTTTGGCGCTGGCGTCGTTGGTCTCGCCACGAGCGTGGCGTTCGTCTATATCACTCAGTTCTATACGGCGGGTTCATATCGCCCAGTCCGTGAGATCGCTGAGGCGAGCCGCACGGGTGCCGCAACGAACATCATCTCCGGTACGGCGGTCGGCTTCGAGACAACGCTCGTGACCGCCGTCTCAATCTCCATTGCGATCTTTGCGTCGCACTGGTTCGGCGAGCAGGCGGCGATCGCCGCAGGCTTGGTCGGCGAAGATATCTCCAAGTTCGGCATCTTCGGTACCGCAGTGGCAACCATGGGCATGCTCATGACCACGGCGTACATCCTTGCAATGGACACGTTCGGGCCGATCACGGATAACGCCGGCGGGATCGCCGAGTTCAGCCGTGCACCGAAGTCAGTTCGCCACATCACGGATCGCCTGGATACGGTCGGAAACACGACGAAGGCCCTTACGAAGGGCTACGCGATCGCCTCGGCATCGCTCGCCGCGTTCCTCCTCTTCTCGGCATACCGTGACAAGGTCAATCTAATTCTCGAGCGCGCCGGCCGACCACTCATGGACGCGGTGAACATCGCCGACGTGAACGTCTTTATCGGCGCACTGATCGGTGCAATGCTTGCCTACTTCTTCAGCTCCCTCGCAATCCGTGCGGTAGGGAAGACGGCGCAGGCGATCATTGTTGAAGTCCGACGTCAGTTCCGCGAGTCGCCAGGGATCATGACCTACAAGGTTCGCCCTGACTACGCTCGTGTGGTTGACATCACCACCAAGGCGGCGCTGCGCGAGATGATCTTGCCAGGCGTAGTTGCGGTAGCCACCCCAGTCGTAGTTGGGCTCCTGCTCGGCTACGAGGCGGTCGGTGGCATGTTGATCGTTGGAACGATCAGCGGCGTCCTGCTTGCCACGGTGTTGAACAACTCCGGCGGGGCATGGGATAACGCAAAGAAGTACATCGAGTCGGGTGGACTCAAGGACGCTAAGGGGAAGGTTCTTGGTAAGGGGAGCGACGCGCACGCCGCAGCGGTGGTGGGCGATACCGTTGGCGACCCGTTCAAGGACACCGCTGGCCCGTCGCTTCACGTGCTTGTGAAGCTGCTCGCCACGGTGACTCTGGTGCTCGCACCGCTCTTTATCGGAGCGGCCTGAGCACGGTCTAGCGAGAGGCGAGAGCAGCTCGCCGTAGACGTACCTGTTGCGATTGGGCGGCACACTCCTTACGGAGGTGCCGCCCAACGCTATGGTTCAGCAATAGCATTCGGGAGAGAGAGGGAGCGGAATGCCTGAAGTGAGCGGACTCAACGACCTGTTGCTCGCCCTCGCCCTCGGCGTTGTACAGGGCCTCACCGAGTTTTTCCCGATCTCCTCATCTGCGCACCTCTATGCGATCCCGTATCTCTTCTCCATCAGCGACCCTCTGCTCGCCTCGCGCGCCTTCGGCGCCGTGTTGCACCTTGGCACACTCGCTGCAGTACTCGTTGCGCTTCGGAGTGATGTGACGCGACTGCTCAGCTGTGCACTCGTGCCGATCCTCTCGCTCGGTCGCCGTCGCGGGGATTCGGCTGATGAGCGGCTCATCATTGCAATCCTGGTCGGTACGATCCCCGCTGTCATCTTTGGACTCTTCGCGCAAGAATTTCTTGACACGAGCGTTCGCACCCCACTCGTTGTTGCGGCGGCCGTCCTCGCCGGCGCGGCACTGCTCTGGGTTGCCGATCGTGCGCAGTCGCTCCAGCGTCCGCTCACAGGCATCGCAGCGCTTGACGGTCTGATCATCGGGCTAACCCAGGCGCTGGCGCTGATTCCGGGGATCAGCCGCTCGGGTGCAACGATCAGTGCTGGGCTCCTGCTCGGCTTTAGTCGAGATGCTGCGGCGCGGATCAGCTTCTTGATGGGAATCCCCGCTATTGCGGGCGCTGGGGCCCTTGAGCTCCGATCGTTGATTCAGGATGGCGTTGACACCCAGCATGCGGCCCCACTCCTTATCGTTGGCCTTCTCGCGTCATTCTTCAGCGGCCTCATTGCGATTCGACTCCTCATCCGCCTACTGAGTGGCGGAAAGCTCTGGAGCTTTGCGGTCTATCGCGTGGGCTTTGCGCTGCTGCTCGTTGCAGTTGCACTGCTGCGCGGCGAGATTTAGTGCGGCACGTGGCGGTGGCGGACGAGCGACGATGGATTTAGGGAAGGATCTCCGACACCGTGCACTACGCGACCTTGTGGCGCGCCGAGCGATTCGTACGCAGCGTGAGCTCGTCTCCGCACTGAAGTCGCAAGGAATCCCCGCAACGCAGGCAACGGTGAGCCGCGACATCACTGAGCTCGGCCTCACTAAGGTGGATCGGAGCGGTTCCCCAGCTTATGCGCTCCCTGCTGGTGGGAGTGTGGAGCAGGTCGCTGAGGCTCGACTCTCTGCACTTCTCGGTGATGCGCCGCTGGAGATCTCAACTGCAGGGGCAATCCTCGTGCTGAAAACGCTTCCAGGGAGCGCACACGCGATCGCCGCATCACTCGATCGCCTCCGCCTCCCCGAAGTGGTGGGGACGGTGGCAGGGGACGACACCCTCTTTGTGGCGGTGAACGATCAGGCTGCCCTGCGCGCGCTTCGTGCGCGATTCCGCACCCTCGCCGCCCAGAAGGGGCACGGCGCAGGCGAGCGCTAGGATTCGCTCATGTATTGGGCAGACGAACTCGCCGAACGCGCCTCCGGACCTCAGGTGGTCAACGATTCGAAGACGCCGTCCGGCACCGTCCATGTGGGGAGTCTCCGCGGCCCCGTTGTTCACGACGTGATCGCGCGCGCCCTGCGCGCACGTGGCGTCCCAGTGGAGTTCCGTTACGGCGTGGAAGACATGGACGCAATGGATGCACAGGCGCTCCTCACCCCTGACGCCGTAGAGAAGTACATGGGAGTGCCGCTCTCCCGCGTCCCTGCGCCAGAGGGTTCCGCTGCGAAGAACTACGCGCGCCACTTTGTTGAGACGCTCTTCTTCCCCACCTTCGCGCGACTCGGCATTCGACCAGAGTTCTACTGGCTCTCCGAGATCTATCCAACAGGGAAGATGGATCCGTTCATGCGCACCGCGCTCGATAAGGCGCAGATCATTCGCAATCTCTACATCCGCGTCAGCAACGTGGAGCGTCCAGCCGGCTGGCTTCCTGTCCAGGTGATCTGCGAAGCGTGCGGTCGTCTTGGGACAACGCTCGCCGATGACTGGGATGGGAGCACCGTGCACTACCGCTGCCTCCCCGATTATGTGAAGTGGGCAACGGGGTGCGGCCATGAGGGGCGCGTGGCACCGTTCGGTGGCGCCGCGAAGATGCCGTTCAACGTTGAGTGGGCGGCGAAGTGGTCGCTGATGGGGATCACGATTGAAGGGTGTGGCAAGGACCTCTCAACGAAGGGTGGCTCACGCGATCGTAGCGAGGCGGTCTCACGCGAGGTCTTTGATCGCGAGCCGCCGATCAACGTGATGTACGAGTTCCTCAACGTGGGTGGGAAGAAGATGTCCACCTCTAAGGGGCATGGCGCTGCGGCACATGCGGTTGCGGAGTCGATCCCGCCGAGCGCGCTGCGCTTCCTCTTCCTGCGACCACGGCCGAACCAGGCGATCGACTTTGATCCGTCTGGCACCGACGCGATCCCGCGACTGATGGATGAGTACGACCGCATAAGTGCTGCGACGGCGGGGAAGCCGGTACGTGGTGAGCTCCCAACCGATCACGATCGGATGCACTTCTACAGCCAGGTGGCGGATGTTGATGCAGCAGGCGCTGCAACGGCTGCGGCGGCGTGGCGTCCAGCTTTTGGTCAGCTCTCGCTGCTCCTGCAAATCCCGGGCGTTGATGCACTGGCTCGCGCCGCAGAAGAGAAGGGGAGTCCGCTGACCGCAGCTGAGCAGCAGGAGCTAGATGAGCGCATTGACGCGGCGGAGCACTGGCTGGCCGACTACGCGCCGGATGAGGCACGCATTGCGGTGCGTGACGAACTTCCAGAAGATGTGGTGCGCGCACTATCCGCTGAGGAGCGCGCCTGGCTGCTCGCCCTCGCCACTGCGGCAGATGCGGTGAAGCCGACGGGTGGCGAGGCGTGGCAGAGCCTGATCTTCAGCGCTGCCAAGGAGGGCGGCCTCCAGCCCGTGCGCGCCTTCGCTTCGCTCTACGCCGCCTTCCTCGGACGCACCAACGGCCCGCGCGCCGGATGGCTCCTCGCCGCGCTTGATCCCGCACTTGTGGCGACGCGCCTGCGCGCCGCCGCCGCGATTGAGTAGAGTGCGCGGATGAGTGGAGTAGGGGGATGAGCGTCGGAACACAGCGGCTCCGAGACGACGCCGACCGCCTGCGCGCCGGCGCGATCGCGAAGCGCGAAGACCCCTCCGTTGTTGACGCCGCTCTCGCCGCCGACACGAGCCGTCGCGAACTCTCAGTCAAAGTGGACGCGCTCCGCGCTGAGCGGAAGAGCATCTCTGCCGAAGTTGGTGCGCTCCTCGCCGCCGGCACCGCGAAGGAAGACGCGAAGGTGGTTGTTGGGAAGGCCGCCTCACAGAAGATCGCCGACCAGCTGACGCAGCTTGAAGAGCAGCTCGCAACGGCGGAGGCGGCGCTTGAAGATGCGCTGCTCCGCATTCCGAACCCGCCCGACGAAGATATTCCGGTCGGCGGTGCGGAGGCGAATCGCAGCATTCGCACATGGGCGCCGAAGGGACATCCGGGAATCCCCGCGGACGGCAGCGCGCCAGCAACGGCGCCAGCACCAGAGCACGACGCGGTGGCAGAACGCTTGGGCATCTTTGATCTGGAGCGCGGTGCAAAGGTGGCAGGCGCCGCCTTTCCTGCGTATCGCGCGGACGGCGCGGCACTGATTCGCGCGCTGATCAATCTCTTCCTTGACACGCATGTGCGCGAGAACGGTTTCACCGAGATCTGGCCACCGATCTTAGTCAATGAGGCCTCTGCGCGCGGCACGGGTCAGATCCCCGACAAGGAAGATCAGATGTACGTGGTTGGTCGTGACGGCTTCTACCTTGCGCCAACCGCAGAGGTTCCTGTGACCAACCTGCACCGCGACGAGATTCTGGACGGTACGCAGCTGCCGATTCGCTATGCGGCGTATACCCCTTGCTTCCGCCGCGAGGCGGGCGCCGCCGGTCGCGAGACGCGCGGCATCCTGCGGCTGCATCAGTTTGACAAGGTGGAGATGGTCAGCTTTGAGCGCCCAGATGATTCGCGCGCCGCACTCGAGTGGCTCACCGAGCGCGCTGAGATCCTGTTGCAGCGCCTTGAGCTTCCGTATCGCGTCCTGCTGATGGCAACGGGAGATATGGGCTTCGTCCAGATGCGCAAGTACGACCTTGAGGTCTGGGCTGCGGGATCGAAGCGCTGGCTTGAGGTTTCATCCTGCTCCAACTTTGGCGACTACCAGGCGCGACGCATGGCGATCCGTCATCGCAGTGAGGCGGGGGCGAAGCCGGAGCTCGTCCACACGCTGAATGGTTC
>Ga0209190_1001119_pt1 | contig 18953 bp, 28 predicted proteins | sample M_140205_XF_Meta_FD_187315 | JGI IMG/M metagenome (GOLD analysis project Ga0209190, IMG submission 187315) | Freshwater microbial communities from Lake Montjoie, Canada to study carbon cycling - M_140205_XF_MetaG (SPAdes) (version 2) | ecosystem: Environmental > Aquatic > Freshwater > Lake... | reverse complement strand
TCATCACTGGTTCGATCCCAGTACCCTCTGCCAAATTTGACAAGTTTTAAAAAAGATGTTATAATAGTGTTTTAGGAGATAAAAATGAAGCATAAGATAATCGTCAGGCAACGTAACCCCTTCGTTGTTTTGGCTTTAAAAAGAAAAGCGGGTAGCCATCGTAAGCCTAACAAAGCATTACGAAGAGCAATAAACGCGGGTATAGCTCAGTCGGTAGAGCAGTAGACTTTTAATCTATTGGTCGTGGGTTCGAATCCCTCTGCCCGCACCATATAAAAACATATTTGACTAAACTCGGGTTCATCCGTGATAGCAAATGCTACTATATCAAGTGTGTTTCTATATGGTAGTCAGTATTAATTGCCAGCGAGACTGGGTAGTCAGAGAGGTCTTATACACCTTTTAGCGCCAGATTAGCGTTCTTGAGTGAGTTCGAGTCTCACCGCTGGTACCAATAACGGCCCTTAACTCAATGGATTAGAGTGCTAGTCTTCGAAACTAGAGGTTGGGAGTTCGAGTCTCTCAGGGCCGGCCAATCTATGTTGAGGTTAGTTTAGTGGTAAAACCGCGGGTTGTGATTCCGCTATCACGAGTTCGATCCTCGTACCTCGACCCAATGCCAAGATAGCTCAGTTGGTAGAGCACCGGATTGAAAATCCGGGTGTGGGCGGTTCGATCCCGTCTCTTGGTACCATAAATAACAGGGCGGACCTGTAACCATATTCCGCCTCCGCTGACACGAAAACAGGATGGGCTGTGCTCACGGGGTTTGTTAGGTTCCTGACACAAAAATACCTAACACTAATTTGGAAGATGATGCAGCGGGGTTGGTCCTGCGACTGGCCTTGAAAACCAGGTTCTCTTAACAGGGATGGGGTTCGACTCCTCCGTCTTCCGCCAGAATGGAGTGTGGGCCGGATGGTAAGGCAGCGGTTTGCTAAACCGTAGAACAGGTAAAATGGTTCACAGGGTTCGACTCCCTGACGCTCCGCCATTTAGAAAGTATATATGAAAGAACATACTGTAAATTTATCTAATCATTTTATAGCAGGATGGTATATTGACACTAATGTTGTAGATGAACTTGTATCAGATTTTGTTTCTAAGAAAGATTTATGGGTAAACAAGAGTGATACATTCAGAGGTTACTCTAGTTTAGGTTCTGTTATATTTTCCAAGGGTGTGTCAAATGCATATGAAACAGAATTAAATACATGTATCAACCACTATAAAGTTAAATACCCTGATTGTATACCTAAAAAAGAACATGCGGAGTGGGGATTGAAAGAACCGTATAGTGTACAATGTTATGACCCAGGAAATTATTATAGCGAGCTACATTGTGAGAATAATGGAGCATCGGATAACACAGCATGGCGGACATTGGTCTTCATGACATATTTAAATGATATTAAGGATGGCGGAGAAACTTATTTCTCTGGACAAGATTTAAAAGTCAAACCTGAAAAAGGGTTAACATTAATATGGCCGGCATACTGGACACATATGCACAAAGGTATACCTGCCACAACAGAACAAAAGATGGTTACCACAGGATGGTTAACCTATGATAATATTTTTATGTAATAGGTAATGTAGGACAATGGTTAGTCTTCCTGCTTCATAAGCAGAGTGTTAGTGGTTCGAGTCCACTCATTACCACCAGATTGCGCGGGAAGGTCTAGTGACCCGAAGAGTCTCATAAGCTCTCTCGAGGGTGGTGCGAATCCATCTCCCGCATCCATTTAATTCTCAGGCAATTGAATACGTTCTATTAAACCATATTCGTAGTCTTTAAGAATTTCAATTTCAAGATCACAAACCTTAATACGTTGCGCAAATTCCGCGTGTTCTCGATTTCTAAAATCTATTTGTTTTTGCAGTATATCCATTATGATATTATGTTTATCATGTTTGGCATTTACTCTGACCATAACCTTTTGTAGATTTGCCATATATCCAACACATACGTTTGTATTTTCAATCATACCCTGGCGTATATTATTTACTTCGTGTCTCATTATAGCAAACAAATCATCAGCTTCAGAATTAAATTGGGGAACAATTTGTCCCATCATTTGAGCAATATGATCAAGTGCCGCATTCCTAATTTGTAAATTAGTTTCTGCATCGCCAGATATTTCATATGCCTTACGACGTATAGGATCAGATAAAATCTCATACGCTTCTTTTATACGTTTAAATTTTTCTTCATCTCCACCTTTGTCGGGATGATGAATCATAGCCATAGCTCTATATTGTATTTTTATTTCTTCGTCGGTTGCGTCGATAGAAACTTCTAACTCGAGGTATGGATCCATGGTAGATATAAATATGTTATTATCATTTATTTATTAAGGATTTTTATGAATGAGATCAAATGGGGTATTAGTGCTTTAAATCATGGCAGTAGTATTTCTGTGTTTAAAAATAATAAACTTTTATTTTGGAAAGATTATAATGAAGAATATTTGAACTCAGATATTTTATATGATGCATTTTACTATGGCGAACCAAAAATAGTTTATTGGTACGAAAATCCTTGGTTAAAAAAAGCAAGACAAATTTATGCCGGACAATATGCTAGAGCATTTGATTTTAGTGTTATGCCAAGAAAATATATAGACAATTTAGGATTGTATTCTTCCAAACTAAAATATACTTCACATCATGCAAGCCATGCTGCTGCAGGTTATTATACAAGTAAGTTTGATAATTGTGCAATAGTTGTAGCTGACGCAATAGGTGAGTTTCAGACAGTTACAATTTGGAAAGCATCTAATAACAAATTTAAAAAGATGTGGCAATTAAATTATCCGAAAAGTCTTGGATTATTTTATAGTGCATTTACAAAACTAATAGGATTACAACCAATATTAGAAGAAGGTATTTTGGAACAAATGTCTGTAAAAGGCGATCCTTATCAGTATCAAGATATTGTTCAAAGTTATTTTAATAAAAATTTACATAAGGGAATAACTAATTGGCCTTTTGTCAAATTAACAGATAAAGATAAATTTAATATAGCAGCATCGGTACAAACTATATTTTCCCATGAGGTTGAAAAAATTATGAAGCATGCTAAATATATAACAGGTGAGAACAAATTAGTTTACATGGGGGGATGTGCTATGAATAAAACCGCCAACAAACAAATGAGTTGGTTGTGGGAAGATATTTGGTCATTGCCAAATGCTGGAGATGCAACTAGTAGTATAGGATCAGTATTATATCATACAAAAGAAAGAATAGAATTTAACATATGAGTAAGGTATTGATTGCGGGAGGAGATAGTTTTATCTATGGATTGGATTTAAAAGATTGTGATTATACTACTTATAGTAAAAATACTATGTCAGCATTACTAGCAAAAGATATGCAGTATGTTTGTTCTGCATACCCAGGATATAGTAATATGGCCATTGCAAGAACAACAATCTTGGATTGCGAAAAATACAAAGATGAGAATTTATTTGTTTTTGTATCCTGGACATTTAAAAATAGATTTGAATTTAAATTTGCATATAACCCTCACCAAAATAAAAATAATACCGAATGGTGTAATTTTAATAGTAAAGATTTAAAATATTTTAATTTTGGAGATTTTAAAATATTTGGATCTACCATTAAACAAGATTTTAAACCAGACACAATAAAATTTTTGAATACGTTTTATAGACATGTTGGTCATGATGATGTATATGAATACTATATAACTTTAAAAGAAATTGTATTTTTACAAAACTATTTAAAAGTGAAAAATATTCCATATATATTTACGTTAGCAAATAATTTTTTTCTTAAACATATAGATGACGAAAACATTAGTGTATTATTAAAACTAATAGATTTTGATAAGTGGTTTTTCTTTGATAATAGTTTTGGGTTTGTGCAATGGGCAGAAATAAACAAATATGAAAAAAAAGATGAGCATCCTGTTGAAGAAGCCCATAAGGATGCATATATTTTAATTAAGGACTTTTTGAATGAAAAAACTAATTTTTTTAATTGAACAAATTCTCAATGAGATTCGATTTCGTGTAAAGATGCGAAAAAATAAAAAAGAAAATCCATATATTTACAAGTAATAGGAGTGTGCAAATGAGCGGAAAAGGTTCTATCCCAAGACCATTTAGTGTTACTAATGAAGAATACAAAAATAGATGGGACGCTATTTTTGGCAGAGATCTAAAAGAAATTGAAGATCAACAGAATGAAGATGACGCGTTTAAATCCATATCAAAAAAATCCGTAATTGATAATACGGGAACTGACAAAGATGAGTTCTACGATATTTTGACCACAGAAGATGCCTTAATGGCTATGTATAAAAAATAATATCTCGTAAGTGTTACGGTAGCACATCAGTCTCCAAAACTGAGGGCCGCGGTTCGACTCCGTGACGGGATACCAAATAATGCTTGACAAAATGTTTGTTTGGTGTTATAATTTAAATATGCGGGTATGATGTAATGGTAACCTGAAACCTTGCCAAGGTTTATTCGCGAGTTCGATTCTCGCTACCCGCTCCAACAAAGGTGCTACCATGAAAAAAATTGATATAGCTGAGGTAACAAGATTTATTGCACAACAAAGTCCTGAGACTAAGATATATCTTGGTGCGGATTCTGAGCGGTATAGACGCAACGGAAAATGGTATGCAGATTACACACTTGCGATTGTGGTTCATATTGATGGATGCCATGGTTGTAAAATTTTTGGAGAAATACAAACCGAAATAGACTTTGATGCAAAAGCGGGGAAACCATCTATGCGTCTAATGACAGAGGTTTACAAAGTTGCAGAATTATATCACAAACTCTTAGAAGCAGATGTTATAGGTGACAAGGAAGTCCAAATTCATCTTGACATTAATCCTAAAGAATGTTATAATAGTTCTATAGTTATTCAACAAGCAGTTGGTTATATCAAAGGTATGTGTAACGTAGTACCTATGGTTAAACCAAATGCGTTTGCCGCAAGTTATGCCGCGGACCGATTAAAAGAGGTCATGGCGATGGCGGCACTAGCAGCATAAGCGGAGTTAGTTTAGTGGTAAAACGAGATCCTTCCAAGTTCAAGTCAGGAGTTCGATTCTCCTACCCCGCTCCATAGTTAGGAAGTTTAATGAGATTAACAGGTTTGGTTACAAAAGGTTGGGGTTCAGAATTAATCTGGGCTACCAATGACAAATATTGCGGAAAGTTTATGAACTTCAACGCGGGCGCTAAGTTTAGTATGCACTTCCATAAAGACAAAGAAGAAACCTGGTACATACAAAGTGGCAAGTTTATTGTTCGTTGGATTGATACTATGACAGCAGAAGTTCTCGAAAAAGAATTGCGTGAAGGTGATGTTTGGCACAATGTTCCTTGTATGCCACACCAATTAGAGTGTATTGAAGCAGGTACAGTTATAGAAGTCTCCACGCCAGATTCTGTGGAAGATAACTATAGAGTAATGCCAGGCGATAGTCAAATTAAAGGTTAAAAATGCCATCAGTTTTTTTAGTTAGCGATACACACTTCGGCCATGCTGGAGTATGTCGTTTTCTAAGATCAGATGGAACCAAACTTCGTCCATGGGATCATCCAAATGAAATGGATGAGGAAATGATTCGTCGGTGGAACGACACCGTTAGACCAAATGATAAAGTATATCATCTTGGCGATGTTGTTATTAACCGAAAAGCCCTAAAGACCCTACACCGTCTGAATGGGGATAAAGTTCTCATCAGAGGTAATCATGATATCTTTAGAGACGATGAATACAGAGAACACTTTCGAGAACTTCGCGCATATCATGTAATGGATGGAATGATACTATCCCATATTCCAATACATACTGATAGCCTTGCAAGATTTGGAACTAACATTCATGGACATCTTCATGCAAATCGTGTCATGACTCGAGACTTTTTTAGTGACGAACTAGAAATTGATACTAGATATCACTGCGTCTGCGTCGAACAAACAGATTTCGCTCCTATTCTTTTTGAAGATGTGATTAAGCGTATCAAAGAAGAAGGTGGTGAGGTAGGGTTTAAAAATGGCAACGGTTCACAAGAATGTCCAACATAATTAGAATAAAACCTAATGAAACTTTTGAAGAATGGGTAGATCGAGTTCGTAAATATGAATATGGATTTGCTCTCCAAAGAATTGCAACAGGTGACGATCCGTATAAAGTAATAGATGACATGGCAAAAAGAATGGTACAAAAGATTATGCATTCCGTTTATACTGTAGTAAAAGATTCAGTTGGCATTTCCATTGATATGGAAGAATCAAAGAAAAGATATAAAGAGAATTATTTGGATAAGGTTTCGCCTGTTGCGGATCATGTTTTGGATGACTAAAGATTGTTCTTTTTAGCTAAAGAGTTTATAATAAGCAAATGCCAGAGTGGTGGAATGGTATACACAGCAGACTTAAAATCTGCCGCTCGCAAGGGCATACGGGTTCGAGTCCCGTCTCTGGTACCAAAAATATGATAGATTATGTAACAACATTTATAGCTATTTTTTTACTCGATATAGTTTATACATATTACTTAAGATGTGTACAGCATAATCAAGTATTAAAAGCTAGTATATGGGCAGTGGCTTGCTATGTGCTAGGTAGTATAGCTATTATAAATTATACAACGAATCATTGGTTAATGATTCCTGCTATTCTAGGTGCATTTTTTGGAACATTTGTTGGAATGAAAATTAAAAAGAAGGAGATGGAATGATAGTTAATCCAAGAGATACTTTGACAGAAGTAAATACCCAATGCGGGTGTGGTCGTAGCCCAACAGGAGTTTGTATAGGTTGGCATAATTTGACTGAAGAACAATTTGAAATGCGTCTTCAACAATATAACGAACAACAAACTAATAGTAACGAAAACAATTAAATAATTTGCGCTTGTAGCTCAGTTGGTTAGAGCAGGGGACTCATAATCCCTTGGTCGTGGGTTCGAGTCCCTCCGAGCGCACCATATAAAGGTAGTTATGAAAGATCTAGATCGGGGTAGGTATACATCAGAAGATGCCGTACGTAAAATAGGCAATCGGTATGATATGGTTTTGGTTGCTACTGCAAGAGCACGAGAACTAAAAAAGGAAAAGCATAGTGATGCAAGAAGCAATATTCTGCGAGCGTTGGAAGAAATTGAAGACGGTACAGTAGGTATTGAGTATTTGAAGACCTATGCAAAAGGCAACCGCCAGAGCAGACATCATAGAAATGGATAACTAAGTCCTTGACAAGATTGTAATTTTATATTATAATATGTGTATAGTAATTAATATTACTATGTTTTTTTAATTTAATTTGAATGGAGATACACAATGTTGAAACAACGTGTTTTGAAAGTACTTGAGTCTGGTCGTAATTTTACACCTGCTCAATTGGCAGGTTTAACCGGATCGTCTGAAGACAGCATCCGTCCCCGTATCAGCGAACTCCGTGCAGACGGTTATGCTGTTTACACTAACCAAACTAAGAACGGTAAAACTGCTTACCGTCTCGGTACACCTAACCGCAAAATGGTAGCTGCCGCCTACGCAATGATGGGCGGAGACGCATTTAGCCGCGCTTAATGCAGAATTGACGAACACTTCCCCCTACCTTTTATCGCAACGATAATAAAGTGTTTCCGTAAGGCGTAAGCGGAATTTTTATATTATTTGATTTTTGAGATCATCATGAAACATAAACATAAATTTAAACTAATTCTATTAGCAGCAGCTTTGTCCATGTCTGGATGTTCTTCTGTTAAGTTAAATGAACCTAGTGCAATTAAAGATACAAAGCTCGCAACAAATTTTACAGATGAAGGTGTTAAAATCTTTTACACTTTTACAGGCAAACTTGAGAGAATCGAAGTATACGGTCATGCTGATGCGTGGAAAGGTAATGTAGAAATTCTAGCAGAAGCAGATGCACTAGCAAAACTAGTTAAATTTGTATATGGTAATGATGTATCCACAAATCGAAAAGTAAGTATTATTGGTAAAGCAATTGAGAATGCCGAAGACGTAACTAATACAGATACCATAACATCTGATTCTAAAGAATTGGAATCAGAGTTAAAGAACAAACCAAGCAATTCTAATTCAACAAACGCAAAAAGAACAGCAAAGATTGTAAATGAAACAATCACAGATACTGTAACTTCTATGAAGTCTCAGGGTAAACTTGTAGGTGTCAGAAAAGCAAAAGACTACCAAAAAGATAATGGTAAAACATACGTAGCAGTTTATGTATGGAGCGAAAAAGACCAAGCTATATCGGAGAACATTCGTACACGAATGATGGGTAAGGATTAATCATGCGCAAAACATTCATTGCTTGTGCATGCAGTATTGCTATGTTGGCAGCTGCTAACCCTAATTATACTCCGATTTCTTTCGCAATTACTGCGGGACAATGGTTAACAAAAGAAACAAGAAAATTATATTATGTGCAAGTTGAGGCAACTGCAGATAATTTGGAAGCAGCCAGGCAAGAGGGTTTGCGCTTAGCTGTGGATATGGCGGTGGGTACCTTTGTACTTGCTGAAAACGAAATACGTAATGATGAGGTCTTGCGAAAGGACTTCATTAAATACTCAGCAGGGTATGTTGAAAGATTTGAGACTAAGAGTGAAACAACAATAGGAAATAGGACACGAGTAGTATTAGATGTATGGGTATCTGAAAGTAAGATATCTAACAGGCTTACAGGTGTAAGTCAAGCTCGCAATACTATTAACGGCAGTAAGTCCATATCAATCATCAATAACATGATTGACAATATTGATTCGGGTCAAAAGATATTCCAGGCAGTGTTAAACGATTTTCCGCATAAAGCATTTGTAATGTCCGCGGGTAGTACAAATATTAAACCGCATGGTGATGGACTGCTAATAGAAATTCCAGTACATATAGAATGGAATCAGAATTATCTAAACGCTTTATATGAATCTTTAGAGCAAACACGAGATGGAAAAACAGCTAATAGAGATCCTGTGAAAAAAGAATGGGCATCTGTTATCAGATATAAAAAGACAAGTGGATATGCAGAATCAATAGCATCATACCGAGACACAAGTAAGTTAACTGCGCTTACTAGAAAGATGGTAGATGATGGTGCCATGATTAAAGTTGAGATAAAGGATACGCAAAATAATTCATTACATAGACAATGTTTTGAATATCGAAAAATGAGCGGGTTGTCGGATAGCGATAAAACATTCTTTGCATGGGGCGGTATGTTTAATCCCTATTTAAAGTATGTAGAAGCAGATTTTAGTATCAGGGGAGATTTTAAAGATGACGCAGTAATACCTATCAAAATTTCAAACCGTAATGCGCTTAGAAATATGAGCACATCCGAAGTTAGTATTGTTGACAAAAATCAATGTAAGGTATAGTATGTATAATTTTGAAGATCCTATAATTCGTAAAGAAGCAAAGCGTTTGCATCAAATCAGGGCATTGGATGCACGCCCATTAACTGACAAAGAAGCTGAGATGGCAACAGCATTTGGTAAATGGAACTACCAAAAGAATAAAGAGAAGATTACTCCCGCACAAAAAGAAGCAATTAGAAAGAAAGTTCGCGAAGTAGCTAGGGCAAAGAAAGCTGAACCAAGTAACTTCGGTAAGCTAGAATTTGCTGCTCTGAAGCATAGAGTACGGGCAAAGGCTAAGGATGGCAGAGTAATGGGATTTAATCTTACTCCAGAATATATTCAAAAAGTATTTGATGAGTGTAAGGGCAAGTGTGTTCTGACAGGGTTAGACTTTAGTATGGAATTAGGTACCAAAAAGAAACGTAATCCATTCCGCCCTAGCGTAGATCGCATCAGTTCAAGTAAAGGGTATGTTAAAGGCAATATTCAAATTGTTCTAGCAATTGTGAATACTATGAAAATGGACTACACTGACGATATTTTGCATCCGGTTATTAAGGCCTGGGCACAAAAAATTTAGTATTCCCTCAAAAGGAACTTCAGGGCGACTTCGGTCGCCCTTTTTTTGTCTCGGTATACGTAGGTATAAATATTATATAATTTAATTCGGATGGAACACCCATGATCAATTCTTTCAAAGCTTTTCTTAAAGAATCTCCTATTATAGTAAATTCATTACTATCAGAAGCCCAGCGCGAGAATATGTCGGGTAATATTAATGATAGTGAAAAGAAAGGCCTTCGGCATCTCAGAAATTACGTAATGCCGACTCTTAGTAAAGAGCAACGAAAGAAGGTAACTGCGAATTTTGCCAGATATATGAAACCTGATGAGTTCAAAAACGAACACGGGGAAAATTATAATGAAGATAAAAAATCAACTACACATACTTTAGCAAGTGCGCATGGCGCACACGAAGCAGGAACTGCTGTACGAGTTACTGGTGCGAGACACGATGACCAAGGTAGAATATTATTATCTACAGAACAACACGGCGAAATACCTCAATCAAAATTAGCACCACCTAAAGAATTAAAGAAAGCACCAATCACCAAAGGTGGCTTTGATGTTGAGGGAAGAATTGCAAAGAACTTTGGAACAGCATCTGCTGGTTCTACAGGTACTGCTATTGATTTCGTTTCTCACGATGAAGGTAAAGGTCAGAAAGCTAAAAAGAAACTTTCTGGGGTTGTTAAACAAATTTCAGAAGAAGCACCTAAAGAACAAATAAAGACTCCGTTCTCCAGAATTGAGGGTGAGTCAAAATTAGACAGGGGTAAGATGGGTCAGTCGGCTGCAAACTTTGATCAAAAGTCTCGCACGTGGAAATTTACGCACCCAACATTAGCAAAATCTTTATCTAAGGTTAAAGTTGGCGGGAAACCTATACTACAATACCTAAACGAAAATCATTCCAATGGTGTAATTGAAAATGGTTTTAGTACAGATGCACCTAAAGGAACAACAAGAGCATATCTTGAAAGTAGTAAAGTTAATGCACTACATATTCATAATAAAGATAAAGACAAGGGCACTACTTTTACTATAGGTAACAATAATGATTTAAAGGGTGTAACTACTTTAGGGCATTTAGATGATAAAGATTTAGATAGACTAGATGGTAAGATAAATATTGCTGCAACACAGAGCGGCAAAACACAAGTTATTCATAGACCAAAACATGCTGTCATGAAGGAATATTCTAATTTATCAGAAACAAAGCCAGAACTTCATAGAGATGTGTCTCAGGCAGATCACGCACAAGAAGTGAAGAAGCTGTTAGATAAACATAATAAAGAGAATGCATAATGATAGAGTTTTCAGAATTTTTGGCTGAAGCTGCGGCATCGACAACGGGTGCAATTAAACACCTAACACATCTTGCGGGCGAAGAACATTTCTATGGTAAAGAAAGAACAAAGGATGATTTGGAAAGATTAGACCATTTGCACAAATTTGCAAAAGGTGAAAACTCAAACGTAGCAAGAGTAGGTATTAAAGCAGACGGGTCCCCTTCATTTGAAATGGGACACGTAATGAATTCTCATACAGGTAAAAGAGAATTTGGTGTCGCATATAAAGGAGCATCAAAAGGTTATTCTTTCAGTCCACAGGATTTAAAAGAAAAGTTTGGAGACAAACCCGGTCTCCATGGTAAAATGGCTCAACTATTAGAACATGGTAAAAAGATAATGTCACCGTTAGATGGAGTTGTGCAAGGCGACTTCATGGGCAGTAAAAAAGACAAGACTATATTTCCAGAAAAAGGAAATAGAATGTCCACTAAAGAACAACTAATTAAATATTCTATTCCTTCAGATTCAGACGAAGGAAAAAAATTAAAGAATGCTAAAATTAGTGTTGCTCTACATACTAGACTCAATGGCGAACAAAGAGAATATAATATTGATACTACTAAATTTGAACATGCTAGTTCAGATGTACACGTGTTTAATAATAAGTTAAATAGATCAAACATCAATTATACACCTGAGCACGAGGCGGAATTCCAAAAGCATTTTAATAATGCGAAAGAGTCTTTCGCAAAGTTAAGAGACCACGACGGGTTGGTTGAAGGACACTCTGAGCATTTACAAACATACATAAATAAAACTGTAAGAGAAGGTACACAACCAAATCCTGCAGGATATAAGAAACACCTATCAGAAAGACTTCAAAAAGAAGTCGACAAGGTAAAAACTGCAGCTGCAAAGCAAAAGAAACTGACACACCATGATAGCATGGTCCATGAAGTAGAAGAGAACAAAGATCAATTCCAACACCTATTTAATGCTCATAAGAGTTTAGATAAGGCAAAGAATATATTACTCGATAGATTAGAAATGAGCGGGCAAAATCAGGAACACACTATTAACGGCAAACAAGCTAAGCCAGAAGGGTTTGTTGTCGGATATAAAGATGGGTCTGTATCTAAGGTTGTTAACAGAAGCAAGGAGGGATTCTCTGGTCAGAATCTAAACAAATGATAAATTTCAAATCTTACCTTAAAGAAGAAACAATACTAGATGAACTGTTTAATATAGTAGAAGACTATATAGAAACTTTATCTGCAGAACAAGGCATTGACTCTGAAGTTCTATGGGAACACTACAAAGATATAGATGATGATACTCTATTTGGGCTAGCCGAGGATTGGCAAGACGCCAAACACAAAAATCCTGACGGTGGCTTAACTAAGTCTGGAGTAATGGCTTACAGAAGAGAAAATCCCGGAAGTAAACTACAAACTGCTGTTACTACCAAACCATCTAAATTAAAGAAAGGTAGCAAAGCGGCAAATCGTCGCAAATCTTTTTGTGCCCGAATGGGCGGTATGAAGAGTAAGCTAACATCTGCAAAGACTGCTAAAGATCCCGATTCAAGAATCAACAAAGCTCTGCGTAAGTGGAATTGCTAAGGCTCGTATTAACAGGGTACATAGCAAGTATAACATCGAGTCAATAGATAGTCAACACATTTTGGATAACTTAGGAGTAATGTATGAGTTGGTTCAGGCATCGTCCAGGTAGGAAATTTCCTACTAAAAAAACATACCCTATCCCCCCGCTACCTAGTAATCCAAAACCCCAACAGCAATCACCCAAAGACACGGAATAACCAAATACCTAAACATATAAATAATAGGTTGCATCAATATTATATTCAAATGGATTTTAAACAATACCTAAATGAGGCCGCTAAAAAGGCCAAGGAAAAGGAAGAAGAATCAACGGCAGTAATGTCGTTTGGTCGCTTCAACCCACCTACGATTGGTCATGAGAAATTGATCCATAAGACTGAGGAAGTCGCACAACAACATGGCGGCACCGCCCATATTGTAGCATCCCATAGTGAGGGAACTGCTAAGAACCCAGTACCCCAACAAGCAAAACTTGGTTACTTACATAATATAGTTAAACCAAGTACAGAACTTTCTGGTTCATCTAAGGAAGAACCTACAATATTACATGCTGCAGCAAGATTGCATAGACAAGGTCACAAGCATTTGGTAGTGGTTGCAGGTAGCGACAGAGTAAACGATTACCAGGATTTACTCAATCAATATAATGACGGTAAAAAATATCCTCATGGTAGTTATAAATTTAAATCGATAAAAGTTGTTTCTGCAGGTAGTCGAGACCCAGATGCAGAAGGTGTTGCAGGGATGTCTGGCACGAAGATTAGAGAATATGCTCGTAAAGGTAATACTGCTAAGTTTAGATCAGCATTGCCCGATGCGTTGAAGGCAAGCGCTAATGAAATCATGGGTCATATTAAAGCTGCACCTATGAATGAAAATTATGAGAATCCCTACCGTTTTGATGATGCTACTCCTGAAGGTACTGAATATATGAAAAAAATGACTCCCGGTCAAAAAATAGAATGTGTAACAGGTGTATGGTCCGAGAAATTAGGTACATGCGTATCTGTTAGAGAAGCTTACATACAAAACGAAATATTCAAACTCAACGATGTGGTTGAGGCAATGAATGGCGACAAGGGACCTATTGTATTCAGAGGTTCATCTTATGTTACTATTCAGATAAAAGAAGGCAAGACAGCAAAGCACTGGCTCAAAGATATTAAAGAATCATTCAAGACAACTCCCGCTATTATTATTAAACCTGCTAGAAAAATTATGGAAAAACAAATACCCGTTTTATTTTTGCCTAAGAAAAAATTAGAACAAAATTTAAATAATGAAACTGATAATTCAAAAGAGGTACAGAGTACCAAAGCCAAGGATACAATAACAATGTCTAATTTAAGAAAACGAATTGCAGAAATGCATACAGCAAATAGAGATATTAATTTAAAACCTGATAAAGAAGTTTATCATGGTATTGATAAAACTATCGAGGGCCAGGGTCACCCAGGTAAACCCCCAGGTTTAGTTTCATTTAAAACTTTTGTAGCTACACCCGAAACACAAAAGATAGAACAAGACAAAGATCAAGCAATGCAGGATGTACATAGAGCAAAAACTGAACTAGGTATATATTCTTCTTCTTCGTACAACATGATGAAAAAATATCACCAATCAGGTTTGCCATGAATGAAGAGTTGATAGTTGCTGTTAAGAAAGTTTTAGCTGATACATTTGTAATGTATTATAAAGCACATTCCTATCACTGGAATGTCGAGGGATCTAATTTTCCTCAATATCATGAATTTTTACAAAATATATACGAAGAATTATTTACTGCTGTAGATGTTATTGCAGAACATATTAGACAATTAGATGGTTATACTCCTACATCATTATCCGAATTAAAATCGTATTCAATGGTATCCGAAGACGAAGATGTAGTATCAACAATGTCCATGATGAACAGATTAATTGATGCTAATAATTTAGTTCTCGCATCTCTTATGATGGCGTATCAAGAAGCAGAACAAGCAACAGAAATTGGCTTATCTAATTTTTTGCAGGACAGAGTAGCAGCACATCAAAAACATGGTTGGATGTTAAAGTCTATAACAAAATGATAACATTTAAAGAATTTATCAAAGAAGAAGTAACCGAAGAAGAAATCGATGCTTTGATTGAAAGTCTCGAATGGGAAGATGTGATACATTTATTTGATGAAGAAGATATGATTATTGAAGATATTTCTGCTAAGGAACGAATTAAAAAGAGTCAGAAATTAAAGTCAAGAAAAGTTTTAATGGCATTAGCTAGAAAAGTTAAATTGAAAAGATCTGCCACACTTGGTACATTAAAAAATAGAACTAAGACAGATGCCAGAAGAATGATTATGAAAAAGATGTTAAAGGGCAGAAGCAAGAAAAACCTATCTGCTACTGAAAAAAATTCAATTGAGGCAAGAACATCTAAAGTAATGACTATGATGAATAATTTGCCAACAAAACTATTGCCTAAAGTAAGGCAATTACAAAGAGATAGATTAGTAAGAGGTAAGAAATGAAAACATTTTCAAAAATAAGAAATGAAGCATACGCAGATATGCTCAGTAGAAAAGAAAAATTGCACAATCGCTCTAACGATGCATACAAAAAGGGTGACCTACCTACTATGCACAAAGCGCATTCTTTGGCTATGAAACAAAATAAAAGAATACAAGCCAAATATCCCGATGAGGATGCTAACCGCATAATGTCTGGTGCAAGTAAAGATTATCAAGGTGGTAGAAAATATACAGGTGACTCCGTAGAATACCCAGAAGATACAAATGTTATTGGTGAGGGTGAGCGTGGATTATGGGATAATATACACGCTAAAAGAAAAAGAATTAAGGCAGGTTCTGGTGAACGTATGCGTAAACCTGGAAGCAAAGGCGCACCCACAGCCAAGGCTTTGAGAGTTTCTGCGGAATCAACGCAGTTCGATGAACTTATGGCTGAGGAAAAAGAAAAGACCGAATATGACTACGAGGGCGACATGGCTCGCGGTCAACTACAAAGTATCATTAACAATGCCCAACGTGTGCATGATATGTTGGAAGATAATACTAATATTGCTGAATGGGTTCAATCTAAAATTACTCTTGCAGAAGATTACATTAGTACAGTTGCTAATTATATGATGAGTGAAATAGATGAAGCCAAAAAAATGAAGGGCGAAGATCCTTGCTGGGATAATTATAAAATGATTGGTACAAAAAATAAAGGTGGAAAACAAGTTCCAAATTGTGTGCCTGAAGAAGTGGAACATACCGACGAATCAAGGCAAGTATATTACATCAATAGTCATAAGAATCAAGATCCAGCAGTGGCACAAGCCAAAAGAATAAGAAATAAAATGGCTAAACCAAAAATGCTTAATTTAAAAATGGGTGAAGCATATAGTGCTAGAGATAGATTGGCAATGGCATTAAACAATGAAAAGAAAAAACGTGAAGATCACGAAGCAGCACAAGCAGCAAGAGAAGCCGCAGCTAAACAATCTAATCCACCTGAAGAAAAAATTAAAGAAGGCATAGCTAGTTTAATATCTAAAAATATTAAGCCCGTAACCGCAACAAAACCAACCCCTCAGCAAAAAGCCGATATTAGGCTTAATAAATAAAAATAACAATCGAAGGAATTAACATGAACTTATTAGAACCAACAAATCACAGAATCTCTAATAGCCTATTTGATGCTATTAATAGAGTAAGAAATGGCATATTAGAATCCACAGTAGCAACCGAAGGTGCTGTTGACAAAGCTCATTTTTGTGCAACGCATGTGGAACATCTTTTATTAGGTAAAGGTACCTGCATTTCAGAACAACACGCAGAACCAGATGAGAATGGCGACATTGCTTGGTATTCCGTAGAGTTTCCATCGGGAATCCAACGTGTTAATACAAGCAATTTAAAAATTGTCGAAGGCAAATCTCACTCTCACGGTAAGAAAATGGCTGAAGAGGAAGAAGTTGCTACAGAAGAAAATGTGGATGAAGCATTAAGCGGAAATCAACATAAAATTGATGCGAATAACAATAATAAGATTGATGCGCATGACTTTAAACTACTTCGTGCAAAAAAGAAACCTGTTGAAGAAGCTAACGATGGCAACTTAGCCAACAATGCTAAACCTTATAACAAAGTAACACACGGTGATGTAATTACTGGTCGTTTGGGCAAGGACGAAATGGGCGGCAAGAAACCAGTTTTAAAAACAGTTTTAAAGCGCTCAACAGTTTCTCCAGAAGAAACTGTGTTGAGTAAAGAAAAAGTTAAAGAAGGCAAGGAAACAAAGCGCTCAACAGGGACTGCATTTGATCCTGAAATGAGAAAAGGTAGCAGCCCATTAACAGCTGATCAAAGAAGCGCATTTAACAAAAAGAAAATTTCTACTGGCACAGTATATTCAAGAAAGACTCCAGGAAAAGTTAAGGAAAATGTTACACAAACAATCATTAACCACAATGATTTTGTTCTTGAAGTAACAGATAATCCTACATACGGAGACTATCTAAGAGCATTACAATCTATGGTTGGACAAACAAGCGAAGACGTCCAACAGGAAATCGTCACAATTGCTACAGAAGCATTCAACGAAAATTACACAGACGTAATTATCGAATCACAGACCAAGAAAATCTTTGAAAGCAAGTTCGAAGATATTCGTATGTCTGGCGGAAAAGTTTTAGGTGAGAATTACATGGTTGATTCCGGTGAGCCTTATGTTGAGTATACTGTAGAAAAAGATGGTAAGGCCATTCAGTATGTTCATTTAGGAACAATTAAGACAGTTTAATTTAACAGACAGTTCAAGGTCTATAGCTTGATCAAAGACATTCAAAGGAGAATACAATGTGGGGAAATAAAGATAGAAGAGAAGTAGGTGTGCTAGTTCGGGCCATTAACGACTCAAACGTAATTACAGCGTTAAATACAGGAAACGTTGGTAATAGCACAAGTCCTTTTACTGAGGCAAATGGTTTTATTGTTGGTAATAAATTACTGATAAATGCCAACGTAATAAATCTTGCGTACAATCAAAATACATATACTATTGCATCAATTATATCAAGCAATACCATAACATTGGACGCCGTATTTTCTGGCAGCAATACAACAGTTGCTAATATTGCTATACAAGAACAACCTAAATGGATTAGAACATTTGGTTCGGGCGCAAAACAAGGCAATGCAACAGTAGTTCCAGGTAGATCACAAAATACTATCACTGCTCGTAATGTTTACGGTATAGATAGAAATGAAGCTAATATTGCAGGCAATAAAGCAAATGGTTTTAATTCTGTAGGTTGGGTACACTATAAGACTTGGACAACGAGTCAAGGTTCCGTTCGTCACAGAGTAGAACCCCTGGTAGCAATGTCAAAGAACTTTAATGCTAATGCAACAGGTGTATTGAATCAAACTGATGCGTTTGATATGGGCACATCGGCAGATAGAATCCTTCCTAACTCTTAATCGATAGATTAATTTAAAGAAAATATAGAATGGCAGATTTAAAGTTATCCGACTTAGCCACATCTCTCGATATAACTGATGACACGTTTTTTTACGCAATTCAGGGTGGCGTAAGCAAAAAGTTAGGTTCAAATGTTTTTACACGAAATTTAGTTGATGCTGTACTAAAAGGTAGTATTGTGTTACACGGTGTCCAATTAATTAGAGGCACCGATACTAATAAAACTATTAGTTTAACTAAATCTAGAACTGAATTCGATGTGGGACCTTATGCGGTAACGCCCGTGTTACCTAATAGTCGTACGGATGGATTATTAAAAATACTTACACTTGCAAATGTGGCAGGTGGTTCTGTCTATCTATCTACAGATAATTCTAATGTATATCCGAATGCGTGGATATCACTGAAGAATGCTGGCGATAGTGTAATGCTGCTATACAGTAGCAACACTTATTCTAATGGTTGGACAATTCTAGGAACGTCTCCTGGTGTAGAAACTAGCGTAACATTAGCAGCAGCAAATGTATCCTTTGATCGAGTTAGACAAGCGATTAGTGCCGGTGACGAAACAATTGTTTATAATCAGGCAAATGGTACTATAGTTGTTGGGAATATTGATAG
>Ga0209190_1001117_pt1 | contig 18969 bp, 22 predicted proteins | sample M_140205_XF_Meta_FD_187315 | JGI IMG/M metagenome (GOLD analysis project Ga0209190, IMG submission 187315) | Freshwater microbial communities from Lake Montjoie, Canada to study carbon cycling - M_140205_XF_MetaG (SPAdes) (version 2) | ecosystem: Environmental > Aquatic > Freshwater > Lake... | reverse complement strand
CTGACGCCAGCCAAGGGCGTCACCGTTGTGTCCTCGGGACAAGTTGGTCGGCGTTACGACCGGACATTCAATCCCGACCGCGAGACTCCGCTGCTGGTGACGCTGGAATCGGGCGTACCTGGACGCGATTCGGTGTTCGTGCGTTTCCTCGCTAGTGGACCCGAGGGCGCTCAGGTCGGTGTTGGCTTCACGGCTGAAAAGACGATCGCGGTAAAGGGCGCGGTCACGCTCGCGCCGTTTGATCCAGCCAATGCAGGCGCTGGAGCCGTCGCGAAGTGAGTTTCGCTGCGATGGATGCACAGGTGATCGTCGTCGGCGCCGGCGCTGCTGGATTGTTCGCCGCGATTCACGCGGGGCGCGCCGGCGCGCGAGTGATCGCGCTTGATGGAGCAAAGACCATCGGCGCGAAGATCCTCGTCGCTGGCGGTGGCCGCTGCAATGTCACCCACCACAGCGTCGACGAGAAGGCCTACGCGGGAAGTTCGCCCAACGCGATCAAGAATGTCCTGCGTCGCTACGGCGTCGCCGAGACGGTGAAATTCTTCGAGGCCTACGGCGTCGAGCTCAAGCGCGAGGACACCGGAAAACTTTTTCCGACGACCGACGACGCGCACACCATCCTGAACGCGCTGCTTCGCGCCGCCAATGACGCGGGCGTCGTCATCCATCATCCACGGCGCGTGACGGCGATCACGCGTGATGCCGACGGATGCTTCACCATCAACGGCGACTCGGGCGCCTTGCGTGCGCCGCGCCTGATCCTCTGCACTGGCGGCAAGGCGCTCCCAAAATCCGGTTCGGACGGCTTGGGCTACGAGTTTGCGCGCGCGCTCGGCCACTCGATCACGAACGATGTGTTTCCTGCGCTCGTGCCGCTGATTCTTCCTGGCACGCATGTACTGCGCGCGCTCTCCGGCCTCACGCTCGACACAACGCTCACGCTCAAATCGTCGACCGGCAAGGTGCTCAAGGAGTTCACCAACTCGCTCCTCTGCACGCACTTCGGCCTCTCGGGTCCGTGCGCGCTCGACATGAGCCGCTACTGGCGCGCGGCGCTGATCGAGGATGCTGGCGCTGGGCTCTTCGCGAACTTCATCGCAGGCGAGCGCGAGGACACCCTCGACGCGAAGATCCTCGCGAGCCGCGCGGCGAATCCGCTTGGCTTCCTGCGCGAGCATGTGCCCGAGCGACTCGCGCGCACGCTGTGCGAAGTCGCGGCCGTCGATCCTGCGGCGATCCTGCGCCAGCTCACACGCGAACAACGCAAGGCGCTCGCGCGCGCGGCGTGCGCGCTGCCGCTGCATGTCGAAGGCGACCGTGGCTTCACCTACGCCGAGGTCACGATGGGCGGCGTGCCGCTTGCGGAAGTGAAGCTCGACACGATGGAGTCGCGCGTGTGCCCGGGACTCCACCTCGCCGGCGAGATCCTCGATGTCGACGGCCGCATCGGCGGCTTCAACTTCCAGTGGGCGTGGGCGAGCGGGTTTGTCGCTGGCGGCGCGGCGGCGGCGGGCTGATCGTCTTCGATGTGGCCACGACCTTCTCATCTGCCAGCGACGGGATGGGCTGGCCGCACCCTCTCCGAGATATGGCTATCTATGGATGTCTTTATGGCTATGCGGGCGCGATATGGATGTTTTTGGATGTCATCGGGCCAGTCCAAACTCCGTCGGGCTTCGCAGGCGTCGCTCCTCTCCCGCTCCCAAAGCGCGGGCAGCGTGCTCGTGCGAACGGACGACGCCGCGTTCGAGCCAAGCAATTGCCTTTACCGGTGATTCGCGCTCGACTCCGCGCGCGCATACGCGAAGTACACTTCGCACCCTCGGGGTGGTAGCTCAGTGGCCTAGAGCCGTCGACTCATAATCGATAAGACGCTGGTTCGAATCCAGCCCGCCCTACTTCAAGAGGCGCGCGCGAAACTGGCGCGCCAAACGGTTCAGAGTGAATGCCCCGGCCACACGGCCGGGGCGTTCGCGTTTTGCGGCGTGCGTACGCGCTTTTGCGACAAGGGGTTGCGTGCGCCGAGGTCTCTGAGGGTGGGCCAGTGGAGTGGCGCGGCCGGGTGCCTGGCCAACCGTCGTGGAGGTCTCGCCGGATTGTCTCTCCGCGCATCGAGAGACCTCGCGCGCCGAAAGGTCTCTGGTTCACGGTTCCCGAGGCCGAAATGCACGAACTCATAAGCAACCGAGGCGCTTCGGCCAAAATCCGGACGGCGCGGAGGCCGCGGAACGCGGAGGTCTCGGGTGATGAGTCGAGACGTGAGCCTTGTAGCGGCTCACGTGGGTCGAGCCTGCCTCAGCTCCGCGAAGACATCCTCGGGACGGTGCCGCGAACAGTTCGAACGCTTCATCGAACCCCCTCCGGACCTTTGGCCGCGAAAGTCTCTCGCAAGGAGAGGACCTGTTCAGCGCACCCCTGCTAGGCAAAGCCACCGTCCTGACAGGCGAGGACGTCAAGCGACGCCGCGCTTGCATCGAGAATCGCGCGCTTCAGTTGAAGAACCCGGCTGTAGGAGCGAGGCGGCTACGACTTGAAGACCTGAATGCCCGCGGCGCGCATGACCATCGCAATGACGATCCCGACGATCGCTCCGCATGCAGACGCGACGAGCAGCGAAACCCACCACGAACTGGAAACTCCGAGATCGACAAATTGGCTGCAGGCAACACCGAATGCGACCCAAACAAGGTCGGACATAGTGACCTTCGCTGAGGTCCGCTGAGTTGGAGAGGAGGGGGTAGGCATCGTCCGTCCAGAGGTGGAAGGTTACCAGAGCAGGTTGGATCAGGGCACGCAGCCCGCTGCCCGCGCGGAAGCCCAGCACGTGCCCGCTGGCGCGCATCCCGCAGTGACCGAAGCAGGGATCGTCGCTGGTGATGAAAGAATGCAGCTGATACAGGCAGCCTTCGTGACCAATGTGGGGTCTGGAGCGAGGCAAGTTGTGAGGCAGGTTGTTGGGATGAGAGCGACGGAACCGAGGCAAACGAGCGAGAGGGCCTCACAGTGGAGGATGCGCCCAACGCACGATAGGTAGTCGGTGACAGCTGCTGGCACTCCGGGGGCGGAGCCCTGGCCTGGCTCGACAGGATCATCCACGAGCACCGCGCTCGGCACAAATCCATTCTCAACCTGACCTGCCAGCAATCTCACAAAGATGTCGTACGGGCCGAAACCCACCAGTTCCGCCGTGCCCTCGCCCCGCCACTGCATGCCATCTCCGGCTGTTACCAATGCTTGGCGACCATCGGACGCATACACATGAAGCGACATCTGGCTTGGACATACATCAATGAAGACTGACTGGCCCGACCCAATCATCTCCACTAGACACGCATAGCGGTCGGCGGCTCCCCACTGCGATACGACTGCGCGCCCCTCGTACACAACGCCGCCTTCCGCAACCTCTTGTCGTTCTGCCGCGATCGCAAGTTCCGGCGTGACAACGATAGCGATGAGATCCGACTCGAGTGGATCTGCTGTATCCGCCAGCGCCAAACGCGCGCCGAGCACCATTGCGACGCTGAACACAAGTAAAGAGATTGACGCCAAGGAACGACTAGACCTCCGCATAGAACACCTCCTGTTGCAAAAATTTACCACCTTTATGTCGCTCGTCCACGCCTCAACGTGCAATTCCTATTCCATGGCCGCTACTCTCATTGCACTCCCTGCGATCCTTGCATGAGCTTTGGCCAGACTGATCTGCCTGCCGAACCGATAAATGTCCAGCATCAGTGCCCTGCGCGGGGTAGGTCGCCATGCACCCCCACTGCTTCTGGTGAATATTGAACGGCAGCTGCTGCGGTCTCAACCGGGCCTCGCAACGCCGCTTCGGGTCTGAAGACCCGCACGAAAAGCGGATCGCATGCACTCGGGCTACTTCAAGAGGCCGCCGCGCAAGCGGCTCGCCGACCGGTTCAGAGTGAACGCCCTGGCCTCACGGCCGGGGCGTTCGCGTTTTGCGGCGTGCCTACGGCGTTTTGCGACAAGGCGTTGCGTGCGCGGACGTCTCTCGGGGTGGGCCAGAGGAGTGGCGTGGCCGAGTGCCTGGCCGACCGTCGCCGAGGTCTCCCCGGATTGTCTCTCCGCGCATCGAGAGACCTCGCGCCCCGAAAAGTCTCTGGTTCACGATTCCCGAGGCCGAGATGCACGAACTCATAAGCAACCGAGGCGCTTCGACCAAAATCCGGACGGCGCCAAGGGCGCGGGACGCGGAGGTCTCGGGTGATGAGTCGGGGGGAGCGTTGTCGCTGGGCCTACGGGTCGAGCCTGCCGCAGCTCCGCGAAGACGTCGTCGGGAACGGTGACGCCTCTGGTTCGGACGCGTCATCGCAGACTCCTCTCGACCTCGCGGACCGCGAGAGCCTCTTATACAAGGTGGACCTGTTCAGCGCACCGTGTCACTAGCAGCGCCTCGTGTCGCCCCAGACGAGTGATACATCGTCCTCCCCGTCGACCCTATGCATTTCGACGCGCGCGCCGCCGAGCGTCGTATCAGCCTCACTGCGATGTTTCACCCGCAGCTTTACGCGCAGCATCGAGCGTTGCCTCCAGCTCGCGGAACGCTTGGGCAAGCGCGGCGCGGTCTACGGCGATGGCGCGATCTAGTGCTTCCAACTCACGCCGGCAGTCATCGTCTTCGGGGATCGCGCGCAGAAGCTCCGCCGCAAGCTGCTTCAAGAGGAATCCTCCCATTCGTGCGTCCATGCGCGCGCGACGCGCATTCGCTGCGATTGCCGCCGGATTCACTACGCCAACTTCCACGTTCTCAGGCGGAAGTACCGACGCACACTCGCTCACCCCTCCTCCTAGTGCCGCGAGCGCGCGTGCGACCTCGAGTTTCTGCCCCGACGCGATCTCGCGTCGATCTTGGAGCGATGCCAGCGCCGATCGGAGCCGCGCGATCAACTCAGGGGACAATTCCACTGCGGTTCCATCCTGCAAGATCCACACGATTCTGTCACCGGCTTCCGCCCGCCACGAAGTCGCGAACGGGCGGCTCGACGCGGGCGGAGTGGCTCCGAGCAAGAGAAGCTGCGCGGCGATCTCTTCGTTGGTATGAGCAGTGAGGGCACCGCTGAGCGCCCCACAAACCGGTGGCGAAGCAAGCACCGCGGATGCCGACTCAGCGAGCGGTGCGTCGCGACCGCAAGAGGTGCAAAGTGCGGCTGAGCAGACGACCAGCGACGCGCTTGCGCGAGTGAGGCGCGAGGACAACTTCAAGGCAACACCTCCAGCGCACCCGCGCACTTTCGTATGCAAGGGCCAGCTCCCTGACCAAGCCTACTGCATCTCTCAGCCCATTCTCCCTGGACCCGATTGTACAGTTGCCAGCACTCAACCTCCTGCTCGATCGGGCAATCCCCACTCTCGATGCAAGCAATGCACTCCCGGAGCATCGCATTCGTTTCTTGAATCCAAGCGCGTGCGTCCTCCATTTCCTGTGCGAAGTGCTCCGCGCACCACACGCAGTCGACCGCGCCGAGAAGCCGTAGAAAAAGTCGAAAGATCGCCCCGATGTCGAGAATCTGCCCTGACAGAATCTGCTCAAGCCTGAACCTCAGCGCAACTTCGCATCCGCGGGGGCCATCCGCAACCTTTTCCATCATACAAATCATATCAACGGGATCCAACTCTCCATCGCTGTCCCAGTCGGCGGCGAGTGCTACGGCGCGACAACTGCAGTCATAGTACGAGTCCGTGGCTGCGGCGAGGAATGCTTCCAAATCCGCGTCGTCTACCGCTCCGGTGGGCACTATGTCACCAGGCATCTGGATCAGGGTTGGGGCTTGGACTCCCGATCCACTCCAACCCCCGACGATCTGTGCTGCATAGGTGAACTGCGGACCAAGAAGCAATCTTGCCCGGATCTGCTGGCCACCGTCCTCGGTCGCGCGGACCGTCGTAATAATGAAATCGAACGCTCCATCATTGTCCATGTCGTCAATGCTTCCGCACAATTCAAACGCGGGCGCTTCCCCCGCCTCGAGTACCAGCATCCGCACCTGCTGCCCTCGAGAATGCGACAACCAGATTTCCGCCAACGGAGCGGCGCCGTGAGACGAACTCAGCCGAAGCAGCAGCCTCTCAGCCTCTTGATCCCCGTCGAGGTCCTCGATCGTCCAGTCAGCGGCAGCAAATGACTGGAGTCGAGGCTGGCACCACGGAAGGATCGCCGCGACGCTGATCGCGATTCCCGCGGATCGAGGAAACTGGGCGACGCAATCGTGCAAAAACGCGAACCAGGCGCTGTCGCGCAACCAGAATCGAGCGGATCGCCGACACTCGGAGACCGCGCCCCCCAACCAAACTCCCGCCGCCAGGGACGCGCACCACAGTCCCAACGCCCGTCGCACCGAATTGATCTTCGTCATGTGATTCCCCAGTGATTTTCAGGATTTCCCATTCTCCGCGCCGGGATTGCCGACCCCCTCGAAGCGCGGACTGCAGCTGCCGGATTGCCGTCAAGGGCACCTTGACCAGACGCCACAGTGCTGTCAACCGCATTTGGCAACGGATTTTCGAAAATGAACAATCTGCAATCCGGAGCCGTCGGGGCTCCGCGTCGGAACCTCACGGAGATCCCAATGCCCGTGATGGTCGACAGCGAGGGCAAGTACGTGTCGTTCAACTTCCCATCAGTGGCCGAAGGCCGCGTGAAACTGATGGGCGCGCGCGAAATCGGCGCGCCCCACGGTTCAGAGTGAACGCCCTGGACTCACGGCCCCAAACTGAAATCACGGGTTCGCGTTTTGCGGCGTGCGTACGGCGTTTTGCGACAAGGGGTTGCGTGCGCGGAGGTCTCTTGGGGTGGGCCAGCGAGGTGACGTCGCCGAGTGTCTGGCCGCCCCTCGCATGCGTGCCCTTGTGCAAGGCTTGGCGCACAAGGATGTGGCGAATCGCCTCGGCCTCTCGGTGCACACGGTCGGCACGATGTGCAAGCGCAGCTATGCGAAGCTGGGGGTGAGGAGTCATGCCGAGCTGGTCGCGAAGCTGGCGGGCGGCGAGACCTGAGCCGTACATCATGACGGAAGGTGCGCGCGAATGGCGCTCCCTTCGCGGTGTCCGGATCGGGCATCCGCACGGGAGCGCATTGCGACAAGGCAGCACGGCATCCGCCAACCCTCCCTGCTACCGTGGGTCAATGCTCACCCGCCGTTCGGCCATCGCCTCCGGCGCGTCTGCGCTGCTCAGCTCGACCTTTCTTTCTCGCGTCGAAGCATCACCGTCGCCATGGCAAGTTGTCGATCGACCATCGGACAGTCGTGCCGGCAGCACGACCCAGAGTGCCCTGTCCGGCCGCCCCGTGTTCATCCCGAACGTGAGCGAGCCACCGATGCCCGCGATCGCGCCCCCCGGGCCGGTGCTGAACGGCGAACCCACTACCGCCTTCGATGTGGCGAAGCTTTCATCGGGACACCCCGACGCATGCAGCCATCGACGGCGGTTCGGGCTGCTGATTCCTGCCACCAACACCACGATGGAGAGCGAGCTCTGGAACATCGTGGTGCGCAACCGCGAGCACGGCCTGGACGGCGTGGGCCTTCACACCAGCCCGGTGCTCACGCCCAAGCCCGACGTGGGCTCGCCCGAGGGCATCGAGCAGTACCGCCGGCACTTTTGCTCAGGCGTGGCAAGCGCGGTAAACAGCGCGATGCTGGCGGGACCCCAATACCTGATCCTGGGCATGAGCCTCGAGCACATCATCTCGGGCATCGAGCCGATCCGCGCCACGGCAGATCAGTTGATGCAGGGAAGCGTGCTCTCGTGGGCCACCTGGCACGACGCGTCCAAGGCTGCGCTGCAGCGCTTCGGAGCGCGACGCATCGGCCTGATCACGCCGTTTGAGCGCTCGGGCAACGAGTCGGCCGCGCGCATGTTCCGCGACATGGGGTTCGAGGTGGTGTCGACCTTCGGCTTCGCCTGCGCGAATGCGCAGCACATCGCGCACATTCCCAACGAGGCGAAGGAACGCGCGGTGCTGGAGCTGCTTGCGACCAAGGCCAATCGCCTGGATGCCGTGGTGCAGTGCGGCACCAACATGGGCATGACGGCCGTGGCGGAGAAGCTGGAGCCTCGGATCGGCATTCCGATTCTCGGCATCAACGCCACGCTGCTGTGGTACGCGCTTCGTGAAAGCGGCATCCAGACGCCGGTGCATCATGCGGGGCGACTGCTTCGCGAGTTTTGAAGACGCAGCCGGCATCTCGCGCGCGCTCGGTGACATCGCCCGCGCCGTCGGCATGAGCAAGGTCGCCAAGCAGTCGGGCCTCAGCCGCGAGAGTCTGTACAAGGCGCTCAGCGAGGACGGCAATCCGAGCCTTGACACGATCCTTCGGGTGGCGCGAGCAGTCGGCGTACGGTTCCACGCGTCGGCGGCGTGAATTGTTCGAATCCCGTGCAGCCCTGACTACTTCAAGAGTGGTTGCGAACAGCAGCCCTCGCCAAATGCACGAGAGTCGCGTCCTCCACGAGCGCGCGTCTCTCGCTTTCCGCGCAGGGATTTCGAGGGGTGGGCCACTTGTGTCACCTATGTGACCGGTATGCACCCACTTGCGCACGCTGGTCGTGAGCACACCCCTAAGCAGGTCCTGGCACTCATCGGCCGGTCTTTTGTGAGGCCATCTGACCTATAAGTTGCCTAATGGCAGAGCGCCGTAAAGGGTAGAGCTTTGGATTTGTTCTGCATAGTGCTTTGAAACTGCTTGAAACTTCCGACCAAATAGACATTTCAGCGATTATTCCAAACACTTGTATGGAAAGTGATTTGAAATGGCGATATAATTCACATATGGAGCGAAGTCGTAGACATGGTTTAATCAAGCGGCTTCAGTTAGGGCTTCACAGAGGAACTCCCTTCGATGTGGCCACGCTGGAGCGCCTTGGCATAAGTGCTAAAGCTGCTTCGTACTACGCCAAAGAGGGCTGGCTCGTCCGTCTCGGGCACGGGGTCTATGCATTTCCTGGCGACCAACTTTCGCCACACGGTGCTGTCAAGTTTCTCCAAACGAAAGTGCAGGGGCTCCATGTCGGAGGGAAATCGGCCCTCGCCCTCCACGGTGTACAGCACAACCTCGCCATGCGAGAAACGCTCGTCCTCTGGGGCGAAGGTCGATTTGTACTTCCCGCGTGGTTCACCTCGTTGACTCCTGCTCGCTATGTCTCCGCCCACCTCTTCGACTGGCCGAATGAGAAGTTCGCCGAATCTACAGTGACAACACCTCCCGGAGAAACCGAAGGTCTCCGTGTCTCAACGCCTGAGCGAGCAACTCTTGAGATGCTCTACCAGGTCGGCACTTACGAGATGCTGGAGGAGACTCGAAACGTCTTTGAAGGGCTCAGAAATTTCCGGACCGACGTGGCGGGCAAACTTCTTGCTTGCTGCACGGCCGTCAAAGCGGTTCGACTCTTTCTCAAGTGGAGCCGTGAGACTGGGCTCTTGGATGTAGAACAACTCTACGCACAGTTTGATATCCGCGTGGGCAGCAATCGGCGGTGGATAAACCGCCTCCCTGACGGTTCACTGCTGACACTCAAGCCCAATGAATAAAGCCTACGCCGATACAGTCAGACTGCTGCTCACCGTAGCGCCCGAAATTTTTCGGAGCGACATCTTCGCCATGAAGGGCGGAACCGCCATCAACCTCTTCGTGCGCGATATGCCGCGACTCTCTGTGGATATCGACGTGGCTTACACCTCTTGGGAAACGCCGAGGGATGCGGCACTTAAAGCAATTTCAGATGAGATCGGAACCATCGCGAAAAGGCTCCGTGGAATGAAGCTTGAGGTGAAGACCACCTCTGCCTCAGACATTGGCGACAGCAAGTTGTTGGTTAGCAACACCCAAGTTCAAGTCAAAGTCGAAATCAATCTCGTCTTCCGTGGAACGGTGCTCCCGGTTGAGAAGCGACCACTCTCAGCACGTACCGCTGAAATGTTCAGCGTAGAACTATCCGTGCCCACGCTTGCGGTTGAGGAACTCTATGGGAGCAAGATTGTCGCCGCCCTTGATCGCCAGCACCCACGAGACCTCTTTGATGTCGCGCAAATGTACGAAGCCGATGGACTCACAGAGAGGACGGTCGAGTGCTTTGTCACATACCTTGCCGGGCACAATCGGCCGATGCACGAAGTGCTCTTCGCGACGCCCAAAGACATCGCGCAGGAGTATCAGTCCACGTTTGTCGGCATGACGAGAGAACCAGTGACTCTGGAAACGCTGCTTCAAGCGCGAGTTCGGCTCTTCGGCGAACTTCCGACTCGCATCAGTGACAAGCACAAAACGTTTCTCGTTGGTCTAGCGCGAGCAGCACCCGATTGGTCCCTCCTTGAGTGCAAACACGCGAAGGACTTTCCGGCCATTCGCTGGAGGATTGAAAATCTTGAGAAGTTTCGAACGGCTAACGCGGCTGAATTCGAGCGCCAAGCAAAAGAACTTGAGGATCGACTTCGGGGCTGACGTAGCCGAGTGAGCCGTCATGGTGGGATGATCTCATGGGCGATCCCGGCCCGATATCGTCGCCGACACCCTCGCTGGATTCGATGGTTAGTCGAGAAACCGCTCTTGAAACTCGGCCCTGGGCACCATGCACGCCTCGGCGCGCCCGAACCATCGGTATCGGTTGCGCGCCACGAAGCGGTACAGCGCATCGCGAAGCCCGCGCGGCAGCACGCGGAACACGCCGAACATCGGCCACGGAGACGACATGCGCCTCGCGATGGCAAGTGCTGCATCGGAACGCTCGAGTGCTCGACCGCCCTCGATGACCACGATCGTGCTCGGCGTGTCGAAGGCGGGCAGTTCGTAACCCACCTTCGCGCACGCAGCGCGCGCCGCCTCGGACTGCAGCGCCGCGAACCGGCATCGCGCATGCGGATCGCGCGCGATCACGAACCGCACCATTCCGCTGCAGAGGTTGCAGACGCCGTCGAAGAGGATGATGATGGGCTGGGTGGCGATGGTCGGTGCCCTTGCGGTTGCAAGGGTACTCGTTGACTTAGTGGCAGCCTTCGTTCGTGCGAACGGTGATCCGTGCGTGATGTCTCCGCTCACGCGGAGGGGTATGGTGCGAAGCACGAAGTACTCTGACAACTCCACTACTCAGTATGCAAGTCGATCTTGACCAACTCAACAGACCGCTCCTCGCTCGGCGGTGGCGCAGCATGCTTTGGTCCATGGGGGCGCTGGCCATCCTCGGCGTCATGGGGAGCTTCGTCCTTTGGTTTGGATGGGCCAGTCGCGCGCCGTCGGTGTTAGTGATAGCGATGCTCATGCTCGCGTCAGGCGCTTTGCCGATGTTTCTGGCAGTCCTTGCCATCTCCCGTCTTTTGCGCAAGCAGTTGGTATCTGCAGGATTCGACGTCTGTCCATCCTGCCGGTGGCCTGGAGTCCTCGGATCCACGGATCAGTCATGCCCATCATGCGGATCGCCCCGCGGCTGTGCGGCTTGCGGGCAACGCCTGCTCGTTGGCCAGTGCGCCTGTCCGGAATGCGGACGTGCGGTTTGGGGGAGATCGTGACCGTAGCTTTCTTGGGGCTTCAGATTGCTCCTTTGCCACCGCTCACGCGGAGGGGACCGATGCGGGGGAACTAGAGAGATCTAAAACCCTGTTCTGAGCGCGCCACGAGGGGCTATCCAGCTCTCTTCTGCGAGCTAGATCCCTCGAAACGTTCGAAACCCGTCCAGCCCGCCCTACTTCCGATCAGCGGCCGAAGGCCGCGTGAAACTGATGGGCGCGCGCGAAATCAGCGCGCCAGCAGGTTAAGAGTGAACGCCCTGGCCTCATGGCCGGGGCGTTCGCGTTTTGCGCGACTAGTACGCGCTTTTGCGACAACGGGTTGCGTGCGCGGGGGTCTCGCGTGGTGGGCCAGAGGCGAGGTGCGTCGGGTGCGCTGGCCGACCGTCGCCGCGACTGCGGCGGATTGTCTCCATGCTTTCGGATCGGGCGCATCGCGAGACCTCGCACCCCGAAAGCTCTCTGGTTCACGGTTCCCGCAGCCGAAATGCACGAACTCATAAGCAACCGAGGCGCTTCGGCCGAAATCCGAACGGCGCCAAGGGCGCGGGACGCGGAAGTCTCGGGTGATGAGTCGGAGTGAGCGACGTCGCGGCGATCTGGAAGCGAACCCGCCTCAGCTCCGCGAAGATCTCCTCGGGACGGTGCCGCTTCCTGATTGAACGCCTCAACGGAGCCGCCTCTCGGCCCCCGGGGCCGTGATAGTCTCATACCAGGGGTGGACTTGTTCAGCGCATCCCCGTCAGAGGCCGCCATCAACAGAGGTGACGCCACACGGCACGATCGCCGACGCTCTCGCCAACACGTTTCTACTTCACTGCGCTCCGCGGCCGTGGACGCATCACTTGTTCGTCTCACGTGGCAGACGGCCCCACACCGCGCGACCGCACTCGGGGCAGGCACACTGGTCCGACTTGATGCGGTGCTTGCAAGCGGGGCACGCGCGCGGTGCGCCGCATTCCGAGCAGTGCTGGTCATCGGGCCGGAGTGCGCGAATCGACCAACATGCGATGCACACATCCAATCCTTCATGAAGCGCCCGCGATCTTTCATGCTTGCGCAAGAACATGCGAACGGTCGGGACCCAGAGAGCGAGCACCGCCCAGGCTGCCGATGCCAACATGACGCCGTAACTAACCGCATGCCAGCTCTGAATCCACATCACGGCGATGAAGGACAAGACCCCCGCATAGCTGAAAGCACGCCACAGCCAGATCAAAGCTTGACCTTGCCTCCTGCCTTGGTCGGCTTGTCTCGAGCTTGACAACGCATCCTCCAGCACCGCGACAGGGCGGTCATTCACCCCCCGCATCGGACGGTATGGCAAGCATGGTACGCAGCGGCGGCGTTCTCGATTCCCAATTTGTAGCGATCCCATGCGGTATCGCGACAAATATTGTCGGCTGTGAAGTAGCCGTAGCAACCGCCAACGACCGTGCCAAAGAAGGTGCCGCAGCCACCGCCGACTATGGCGCCCGGCCCGCACCCCACCGCAAAGCCGACCACGAATCCGCCAGCTACGCCGAGTGGGCCGCCAGGGCTGCAGAATATCGCTGTCCCAACACCGATGGGTAGTCCCGTCCAACAGGCGCCTACGACTGTGCCGCCCACTCCGAAGTAAATCGCTCCGGACCCGGCACAATCGCGAATCCGATCTTGGGTTGCCGAATCCCAGAAGCCGAGGTTGTTACATACCGCCAGCTCGTTCTGCAGCACTCCCCAAAGCCGGGCCTCTTCCTCACGCATCTCAAGCGAGCAGTGTGCGATGCATGCGTCGATCGCGGTCGAGTCCTGCGCCAATCTCAGTGTGCCTGCAACTTCCAGCACAACAGCCTCACCCGCATCCGCGAGTTCCTGGAGCATGGGCTGGCTCGCGACGTCGAGCGCCCACGTTGCGAGTTCAGTCACCTGACCGTTCGTGTCCGCCACGCCGACGATGAAGTGTGTCGCGCGGGGCGGCGTGATGTCGACGACCGCCAACGCATGCAGGCTGCGAACGATGAAGGTCCCCGCAGGCGACGTGTAGGCTCGGATCGACTCTTCACCAGCGACCTGCTGAACGTTGCCATTCCCGAGTTCGACGGTGTACATCGACGCGGTGACGCCCACCGTGCACAGCACCGGCGTGTCTCCGACCTGCTCGGTGAACTGGAGGCACGAACCGAGCAGCTGGCTGCGCTGCTGCGTCGCGAAGCCGACTGCGGTCAATGCTGTGTCGCCATCTTGCGATCCGGCCGGCGCAGGCGAAAGGCCGCAAAGCATCTCCCGACCCGACGCCTCGCAGAGGACGAATGTGTAGTTCTGGCCAACTACGACACTGTCCGCCTCGACCGACGGGCCTGCGACTGCGCCGGGGGAGGGATCGACTTTGTACGCCGCGACAGGAGTCGTCTGCGCCATGAGGTGTGGCGCGATGGCTCCGAGCGCGAACATGGCGCAGACAAAACGCGATACCCGCGACAGTTCAAGTGCGCCTCGTTTTGAATTAATCCCCAGCATGTGATTCCCCAGTTTGTTTCAGCATTCTCCGGCCTCTCGCGCTGGGATTGCCGACCCCTCGAAGCGCGCATTGCAGCTGCCGGTTTGCTATCAAGGGCACCCTTACCAGTCGCCACCGTGCTGTCAACCGCATTTGGCAACAGATTTTCACAAATGAATATTCGGCAATCTGGGGCCGCCGGTTTTCCCGTCGCTACCTTTCGGCGTCCCCCATGCCCGTGATGGTCGGCAGTGAGGGCAAGTACGTGCCGTCCTACTTCCCGTCAGTTGCCAAAGGCCGCGTGAAACTGATGGGCGCGCGCGAAACTGGCGCGCCGAACGGTTCAGAGTGAGCGCCCCGGCCACACGGCCGGGGCGTTCGCGTTGTGCGGCGTGCGTACGCGCTTTTGCGACGAGGGGTTGCGTGCGCGGAGCTCTCTCGCGGTGGGCCAGCGCGGTGGCGTGGCCGAGTGCTTGGCCGACCGTCGCGGAGGTCTCGCCGGATTGTCTCTCCGCGCATCGAGAGACCTCGCGCCCCAATTTGTCTCTGGTTCACAGTTCCAGAGGCCGAATTGCACGAACTCATAAGCAACCGAGGCGCTTCGGGCGAAATCCGGACGGCGCGGAGCGCGGAAGTCTCGGGTGATGAATCAACGTGAGCATTGTCGCAGCTCACGCGGGGGTGAACCCGCTTCAACCTCGCGACGACCTCATTGGGACGATGACACTTTCTGTTCGAACGCATCAAGCGGCGACCTCTCTCGGCCGCGTGGTGAGCAAAAGTCTCTCAAGAAGGAGTGGACCTGTTCAGCGCACCCCTGTCATCAGAGCGAAGGCCAAGCCGAGCCCGTGAGGGTGGTCGCTTGCCTTCGAAGCCGCACTCCGGGCATCGTCCAGTCGCGTCTGGAACTGCTCTCAGGTCGTACCCACATCGCTCGCAGCCACCACGCATCCGACGGAGCAGGCGCCCGCCGAACGCGTAGCACCAGCACCAAGCAGCGGCGATTGGCAGCGCGATTACGGCACCGACTACAACCGACGCCGCCGTCAGTCGCCCCCAAATTGGCCTTCGCTCCCATCCTGGGCCTGACGGATATGTCGGAGTGGAATTCGCGGCACTTGCCTGCCGCGTGGAAATGTAAACCCGCTCAACTAAAAGAATGGGCGCTGCGACCCCAATCCGGAATGCAAACCGTCCGTCGCTACAACCTAGAGCATCGCCATGGAGGATCGCACTGCTGGTCGATCGAATCGACATCGCAACAATCCCGTTCCGACCGAAGCCCTGCAAGCTGGCTAATCGCGGAACGAAGCCCCCATCCGATCCGTTACCGCCGTCGGGATGCTCGGAATTGCCAGGTCGCGATGGCAAATCAGGTGGTACCGCCGAAACTGACGCGATGGGAGGTGGCGCGACCCCGACATTGTCGCGCCACCATCTCAGGTCATCATTGTCCGACATCCGTAGCGCAAAGCGATAGCCATCCCAAGTTGCACTGTCGAACAACACGGCGTCCGTACGCAAGAGCAATGCACCAGTAAGGAGCGCGCACAGCGACCAGAAAACGCAAAAGGTCCTCATGGGCATGTGCTGCCAGCAGCGCCGTTTGTCCCAGCCACAGGAGCGAGGACGGCGGCGCCTGCTGCTCCAGCACCTGCCGCACCCGGTGTGCTGGGTCCGGCATCACCTCCACGTCCGCCACGGATGTCCGTCGAGGAGTACAGAAAGAATGTCGTGCCCTTCAGTTCGACGGATCCGCCGTTCGTACCCGCCTCAAGACAGTCGTCGCCGTCTACTCCGTGGCCAGCGACGATGCTTCCTCGGACATGCAGTTCATTGGCCGCGACCACTTCGATTTTGAATCCGGGGCACCCAGTGATTGTCCCCTCGATCCTTGCATCACGCGCGCATTCCAATCGCAGATTACCCGTAGCGATGATTCGATCCGTGGCGCGCAGGGTGAAGTCCGTGTGCCGCTGAGTACCGGAGAGGTAATAGGTTGTCGCCACCGCGGTCGGACAAGCCGCGAGCATCGCGACCGACATTACAAAATACGCGCGCAATGATTTCATGATTCTTTCCTTTGCAATTAGATGTGTTCTCTCGCCAAATCATTTATTCTATAGTTGCTTCTTGTATCTTGCAAATCGATTCGTACCTGATCGGGCCCTGCCTCCGCTCACCCAGATGGACATGGTGCGGGGCGAGTAGAGAGACCTAGAGCCCTGAGTCCAGCTCGCAACGAGGGCCCATCCAGCCCTCTCTGCACCCTAGAACCCACTGATCGTTCGAAACCCGTCCAGCCCGGACTACTTCCCATCAGCGGCCGAAGGCCGCGTGAAACTGATGGGCGCGCGCGAAACTGGCGCGCCAGCAGGTTAAGAGTGAACGCCCTGGCCTCACGGCCGGGGCGTTCGCATTTTGCGACAAAGGGTTGCGTGCGTGGAGGTCTCTCGGGGTGGGCCAGCGGAGTGGCGTGGCCAAGTGTCTGGCCGACCTTCGCGGGCGTGCTCGCGCATTGTCTCGTTGCTTTCGGATTGCGCGCATCGAGAGACCGCGCGGCCCGTTTGTCGCTGGCTCACAGTTTCAGAGGCCGAAATCCACGAACGCATAAGCAGCCGAGGAGCTTCGGGCGAAATCTGGACGGCGCGCAGGGCGTGGGATGCGGAAGTCTCGGGTGATGAATCGAAGCAGGCGCTGTCGCCGCTTATGGGGAGAGGTATCGTGCGTCGAAGGTTGGTGGGCCGATTGGAGCGCCCCGTCAGAGAATCAACAGGGAGCTCCGCGCATGAGAGTCTTCAACATCCGCTGGTCCATCGTTGCGTTATTCGTCGGCGTCACATTGTTGACCGCCGGGTGCATCAAACCGCCGGAATCCGCGCGAAGCACCGATACGGACAGTCGCCCCCCCTCGACACTCGATCAGCCGCCATCCACTCAAGACGCTGTCCACTTGCCACAAGCGCGAGATGTGCAACCGCGCGCGGCTTCGCTCGTGATCGACGTCAACCCAGCTTCGGAGATACGCGGAGTCGTGCGAACCGTGTTCGAGGATTCGCGCGGAACGCTTTGGATCGGCGGCGAGTGCGATCTGCTCCGCAACGACGGAAGAACATTGACCAGCTATGAAATTAAGGATGATCTCGGCCGCGGAGTCACGATCAAAAGGATCGTCGAAGACAAGGCCGGGAATGCATGGTGTGGAACGACCGGCGGGATCACCCGAGTTGATGGCAAGTCATTTACGAGCTTCGGCGAAAAGGACGGCTTGATCAGCGCCGATGTATGGAGCATGGCCGTTGACGCGAGCGGCGTGATTTGGATCGGCACCCTCGAGGGCGTCTGCCGATTCGACGGAAAGACGTTCCTCCCCTTCGCACTTCCAGAGGCGCCGCCCGATCCGACCAGAGGCGTGACCAGCGGCAAGATCGTGCACTGCATCACGGTGGACCGCAGAGGCCATGTGTGGTTCGGCACCAACGGAGGAGCGTACGTCTACGACGGAAAGGTGTTGAGAAACATTTCGGAACGCGACGGCCTGCCAAACAACGCCGTCAGCAGCATTCTCGAAGACGAGTCGGGAAACATCTGGTTCGGGACGACTCATGGAGGCATCAGTCGGTTCGATGGAAGGCGCTTCACCAACTTCACCGAGCTTGGCATCGTTGAGGGCAAAGAGATCTGGTGCATGCACGAAGATCGATCCGGCAACATCTGGTTCGCCGGCAAGCGCTCTCCCCTGTATCGATATGACGGCAACGCATTCGCCAAAGTGCATGAACAGGACGAAATCACGACGCTCGCGTTCACCATCATGGAAGACGGCAGCGGACGGCTGTGGCTGGGCGGAACAAGCGGCCTGTTTCGTCATGACGGCAACTCGTTTGTCCGAGTCGCAAAGGACGGTCCGTGGCAGTAGTGCCTGCTTCACGACGCCTGCGGCGCTTCGGGCGAAATCTGGACGGCGCGCAGGGCGCGGAACGCGGAAGTCTTGGGTGATGAGTCGGAGTGAGCGTTGTCGCGGCTCACGCGGGTCGAACCTGCCTCAGCTTCGCGACCACCTCTTCGGGACGGTGCCGCTTCCTCCTCGAACGCTTCATCGGAGACTCCTCTCGGCCCCTTGGGCCGCGAAAATCTCTCATAAGCGGTGGACCTGTTCAGCGCACCCCTGCCAAAGACCACGACGCTCAACGCGACGCACGCGCCGACCGAACGAACAGTCTGTGAAGTGTCAGCCAACTTACGCCGCAGAAGAGGAAAACAAGTCCCAGGAACACGCCGATTCCTGCGCACTTCAACCACTCCGATCCTTTCAGCCACTCGCCCACCACGGCGAGAACTAATCGATCGGGCGTGTAGAAAGTGAAGATGCCGACAAGCAAGAGTGTGAACAGAAATGTCAGCATCAGGGAGCAGACCGCGGCGCCGTCGCCGTAGTCGACGCCCGCTGGGACTTCGGGAAGATCGTCAGTTGGCACTCGCGGGTTCAAGCCCTTCTCCCTTCTGAAGCTTCTGTGCATCGAGAATCTCGACGATTGCGCCCTGACCACCGCCTGGCTTCAAAGCACAACCCAGTTCGTCGAACTTGTCTTGGTAGTACCGATTCGCGTCTCGTAGACAATCTCGCTCGATGCCGCGAGCGTGGTTGTAGCAGGCCCACGCGAGCGCCACCTGCGAAATCGAACGACAGGCTCCGAGTACGAGGGTACCCATGAGCACTGCAGCGAAACCCGACAAGACTACGATCGCCGCTGTTCGCGAATACCGCAGAAGCAGCACTCCGCGCGTGAGCGACTCGATCCGCATCGTTGACAACTGCGAAAAACGCCTCCCGCCGCGTGGCGTGCCGCACTCGGAACACGCCACCGCGTCCGTGGCGGATAGTCGATAGCCGCACTCATCGCAAAGGAAATCCACCTGCTTCGCCATGGGGGAAGTCTATCGCGTGCTCCCAGCTATCGACGGTGGACGC
>Ga0209190_1001115_pt1 | contig 18987 bp, 17 predicted proteins | sample M_140205_XF_Meta_FD_187315 | JGI IMG/M metagenome (GOLD analysis project Ga0209190, IMG submission 187315) | Freshwater microbial communities from Lake Montjoie, Canada to study carbon cycling - M_140205_XF_MetaG (SPAdes) (version 2) | ecosystem: Environmental > Aquatic > Freshwater > Lake... | reverse complement strand
AGAAGAACTCGGATGCACCGTCAATCAGATGGAGGGCGACGTCCTAGCGGGATAGTCGCATCTTTAATTCACGCCTGCGTTGACCGACCAGTAGTGATGGAGGGCGACGTCCTAGCGGGATAGTCGGTTTCTTTGCAGACCTAGTCCTGGCTTAGGTCCTTCCATACTGGGAAGCTCAAGTACTCCACTCCGTCCCGAAACTCACTGCGCCCAGAATCCCTGAAGCTCAAGATGTGATGCTCTGCGATAGAGAATCCGAGCATTCGCTTTAGGTCGGCCATCGGGAGCAGGAGAGGGCCGTCGGCGTCTCCTTCACGCAGCAGCGCGTCGACCTCAAGTGTCGGTCTGTCGGGGCTCGATGTATCAAGGCAGGTGCATTGATAGACGATTCGTTCGAATACGGCTAACGCGAGGATGCGCATTGGGCCATCATGTCTCTTATGACTCGTAAATACGAACTCCCAGAGATGTTTAAGCGTTCACGGACAGAACCTGGATCTGATCCGGCAGCAGCGGAGGCGGAGGGAACCGCAATCCTTAATGAGGTGAGTCCACTGTTGTTATCGGGGATCACTATTGGCTTACCAATTTGGCTGACGAATCGCACCGCTGAGGTCCTCAGAGCTTGGATAAAAGGCCCTCTCTCTGAGTCTGAGGAAGCGAAAATAACAGAGGCCTCTATGGCTTCAACCGTGAGAGTCTCAAATGAGCTTCGAGCACTCTTCGCGCAAGACCCGGCACTTCAGCGTGAGACCCCCCTGAGCATTGTGAGGGGGTCTCATCGGGAGCCAGGCCTCCTGCTCCTAGGTCTTGGGGTAGGAGAGTTAGAGCGTGACCCATTTGAAGAACGCGCCTTGCCCGAGGATCGCTGGTCCCTCTCCCCCCCAGATTTGGCCTCACTCGGAGAAGATCTAGGGCCACTCCTCCTCGCATGGGGCTTAGCAAAGGCAAGGGTTCTGCGGTCCCGTTGAACCCCTGCTCGCTATCAAATTGACCCGGTACTTTATTCTTGGCTGGTTTTGACCTAGGGTAACTCCGTCGACTCCTAACCGCGAGAGGCCCCCATGTTTCATACCTCTAACTCTTCGCACCTACTGGTAAACGCTAATAGCGTGCGCTCGGACACTTTAGGTGATGTTAGTGAACGGCACCTGTCATTATCTGAAGACCCCGCTCTTCTAGGCGCTCTTCTCTCGTCATCTCCCCTTGGTATTGCATGCATAACGCAGAATGGTGAACTTCTATACGGCAATGAAAAGTTGAGTGAGATTTTTGGTCAAGAATTAGAGAGCGAAAATGTATTCGACGTTCTCACTGATGCAACATTGGGCCAGGAACTCATAATACAAGACTCATTTGATGCCGTTATCAAGACGGGCCAATGGTTTGGCAATCTAAGGATTGAACGCCCAGACGGGTCATTCTGCAATGTACGAAACTGGGTTACCAGCGCTGCGCAGGCAAGCGGTAACTATGTCAGCATTTTTGAAGATCTAACTTCGCTTGATGTCGCGTTAACGCAGACAGATCATCTTCGATCTTTGCTTGAGGAATCTGACGCTCTGGCTCTCGTCTTTGACGATCAAGGCACAATTCAGTATGCCAACCCCACAGCGCGTCGCAGGCTTGGGCTCGAGGGTTTAACAGAGACCCAACTATCTCTCTTAAATTATCTTGAAGTACTGCGGTTAACTCCCGAGAGTCTTGAACTCATGATTTCAGAGGTTATTCCTGCTCTACTCAACTCTGGCAAATGGAGTGGTGAGACTTCTTTTGTAGATATCCAAGGAGATATCGTGCTAACGGCAACCGATGCTCACCGTAATATCGGTAAGAACGGCCCGACGTTTTATACGATCACGATCCACGACGTTACACAAATTAAGAATATTGCAGAAAAACTTGGGCGCCAAGAAATTTGGTTCCGTGCGATCGTTGCCCAGAGCACTGATGCAGTATTTGTAGTCAGACGACCCGAAGGGATTATCTATGCAAGCCCTAGGGCAGAGGAGCTGCTCGGGATTCCGCTCGAAGAAATTATCGGCACACAATTGCGGCACAAGATACATCCCGATGACATAGAGGGACTGCCCTACGGATCATCGAATGGCCCCGCCATAAAGCGCCCCTACGTTGATTACCCGATTCGAGTTCTCAACGCGGATGGGTATTACAGATTCTGTGAAGCAACGGCAGTGAACTTTGGCGGGGACATAAGCGATTCAGCCTCCATGATCACTATGAGGGACATCACGGATCGCCAACGCTCTGAGACTCTTCTTAGGGAACAGGCTGAGTTTCTGGCGTTGGTGGCCAGCAGTGCCCCAATTAGCAATGTCCTTGCCGCTCTCTGCGACCTAGTTGAGGGGACCTTTATTGGGTCTAAGGCGGCTGTGATGAGGGTCAGTGATGGAAGACTTTCGTTTGCGGGCGGCCCTAGTATGCCCGACGAATTTGTTGACGCAATGCAGTCCGTTCCCCTCGGTGCAGGGGGTGGCCTCTGCGGCATTGCGGTGGAGGCAGGGGAACCCGTTTACTCCTTTGATGTTGCTAACGATCTGCGACTCGAGGGGTGCCGCGATTTATTGCTCCGAAATGGATTCAAGGCAGTTTGGTCGACCCCTGTGAGTAGTTCTGATGAGGACGCAGTTATTGCAAGTATCGCAGTCTTCTGGGATGAACTGCATGAAGTAACCAAGGACGAAGTCGATTTCATGGAGACCCTTTGCTCTTTATGCTCAATTGCGGTGGACAGAAAAGAATACGAGACGCGTCTTTCACATCAAGCACACCACGATTCACTTACAGGATTGCCAAATCGTTCACTCTTCACTGAGTTGTTATCCATTGCTACAGCCCGCGCTTCTAGGGGCAACACTGTCAACGCTGTCATGTTCATTGACCTAGATCGGTTCAAGGAAGTAAACGACAGCCTCGGGCATGACGCCGGAGATGAACTGCTTATAAACGTTGCCTCCAGGTTGAGGGAGTGCTCACGAGCGAGCGACACGATTGCGCGTTTCGGGGGTGATGAATTTGTTCTGCTCTGTGAAGATCTAGACCCTGAGAGCGCGAGTGGAGTCATAACCGAACTTGCTGAGAGACTCCTCACATCAATCGATCAGCCAATGATGATCAAGGGCCAGTCGCTTCGCGTCTCGGCCAGTGTTGGCGTCGCTATTAACGGAGGAAATGCAAAAGCCGCCGGAATGCTGCGCGACGCGGATGCAGCGATGTACAAGGCTAAAAAGAATGGCAAGGCGCGGGTTGAGGTCTTTGGAGATGAACTGCGTTCATCCGCACTGAATCGATTGGAGATGGAGAGCGGCCTCCGCAACGCTCCAATGAACGGGGAGCTCGTCCTTGAGTATCAACCAGTAATCAATCTTGTTACTGGCTTAATTGAGGGCGCCGAGGCGCTAGTCCGCTGGCTTCACCCAACTAAGGGGATGCTGCAGCCCGCATCCTTTATTGAGATCGCCGAGGAGACCGGCGCTATCTCTGAGGTTGGCAACTTTGTCATTAGGGAAGCCTGCAGCCAGTTGGGCAGGTGGATCATGGATGGTGATGTCAGCCCTAATTTCACAGTCTCAGTAAATGTCTCAGCACGGCAGTTCGAGGGATCAGACCTAATTGAAGTTGTGAGTCAGGCACTCGCGTTATCCGGTCTTACTCCATCTCAGTTAGTGCTCGAGATAACTGAGGGCACGCTCATGGAGCCGGCTTCAATCGACGCACTTCGTGAACTCCATGATTTAGGCGTGCAGGTCGCTATCGACGACTTTGGAACTGGGTACTCGTCGCTGTATTACTTAAAGCGCTTCCCTGTGGATATTGTGAAGATTGATAGGTCATTTGTAGATGGTCTTGGGCACGACCCAGATGACGAAGCGATCGTCTCCGCGGTACTCGGGCTAGGCCACGCTCTTGGGCTGCTCGTTGTGGCTGAGGGCGTCGAGAATGAGACACAAATGCAGGCTCTAAGCGCTCTCGGGTGTGACTCCGCACAGGGTTTCTTGATCTCTAGGCCTCTCCCGGCGTCCGCGATTCCGTCGATAGCAACTCCTTAGTTTCTCTGGCTTTAAGCCTCTAGCACCCTCGATGCAGAGCAGATTAGGTAGGCGGACTTTGCCTCGGAAACACTCCGGAAACACTTCTTTATTACGGTAATCGCACCTACTTAATTACAACTTTATTTACAAGGTGGATTCACGTGAAAATAAATGCAGGGGATACCGCTTGGGTATTGGTCTCAACCGCTCTTGTTCTTTTCATGACCCCGGGGCTTGCACTCTTCTACGGAGGCATGGTGAGGGCCAAGAACGTCCTCGGCATGTTGATGCAGAACTTCTTCTCAATGGGGCTCATCACTGTTCTATGGGCTGCGATTGGTTACTCACTCGCATTTGGAGGAACCGGGCCGTGGATCGGAAACTTCGATTTCGCCTGGCTACACAATGCACACCTAGTTGCACCTCCAGGGCTTGAACTAACTATTCCACCTGCATTGTTCATGACTTACCAAATGATGTTTGCTGTTATCACCCCCGCTCTTATTACGGGTGCGATTGCAGACCGGATGCGTTTCTCGGCATGGGCAATTTTCCTAGGACTATGGGCAGTGCTTGTTTACTCACCCGTTGCACATTGGGTATTCGCACCTGCAGGTTGGTTGTTTAAACGCGGTGCGCTTGACTTCGCCGGCGGAACTGTCGTCCATGTAAACGCGGGAGTTGCAGCGCTCGCTTTAATTATTGTCCTTGGAAAACGACGCGGATGGCCAAAGCACCCGATGCGCGCACATAGCCTCCCGCTTACGTTGCTAGGTACAGGCATACTTTGGTTTGGCTGGTTTGGTTTCAATGCCGGCTCAGCACTTGCCGCCAATGGTGTCGCAGTACAGGCATTCTTGAACACAACACTCGCCGCGGCAGCAGGAATGCTGGGCTGGTTGATTGTGGAGCGACTTCGTTTTGGGCACTTCACAACTCTGGGCGCTGCATCAGGCGCCGTCGCAGGGTTAGTTGCGATTACTCCATGCGCAGGTTTTGTTGGGGGAATGGCGCCAGTAATTATCGGAGCACTGACAGGGGCTGCATGTTTCTGGGCAGTGCATCTGAAGTTCCGATTTGGCTATGACGACTCGCTCGACGTTATTGGGGTACACCTCGTAGGCGGAATTCTTGGTTCATTACTGCTCGGGCTATTCGCCGATGTAAGTGTGAATGCCGCCGGGAGGGACGGAGTATTTGCTGGCGGAGGCTGGAGCCTTCTCGGGGAACAGGCAATCGCGGTAGCTGCAACGGTTGTATTCTCCTTCGTCGTGACTCTCATAATCGCGCTAGTACTCAAGGCAGTGATGCCAGGTGGGATTCGAGTATCTGAAGAGGACGAAGAGACTGGACTTGACCTCAGTCAGCACTCCGAAACTGGTTATGCATTCGACCGAGTCTGATAGGGAGATATATAGATGAAACTCATTACTGCAATTATCAAACCGTTCAAATTAGATGATGTAAAAGATGCACTTAAATCTGCTGGGATGCAGGGGATCACGGTAAGCGAGGTGCAGGGCTTCGGGCGCCAGCGTGGGCACACAGAGGTCTATCGAGGAGCAGAGTACGAGATTGATTTCGTACCGAAGGTGCGAATCGAGATACTCGTTGATGACGCCGAGGTTGACGGGCTAGTCACGGCCATTATGGAGTCAGCGCGCACCGGGAAGATTGGTGACGGGAAAGTCTGGGTTACAACTGTCGACTCGGTCTATAGAGTTCGTACCGGCGAGGCCGGCTCTGACGCAATCTGAGCGAGCTCACTCCCTGCGCGAGCAGCGAGAGAGTTGCATCAACGATCCTCTTCTCCAGGGTTCGTCTTTTGGGCTAGCCCTGAGCCAGGTTGTAGATGCGGCGATTGAAGAGGCGTATGCATCTGTAGCGCGCGATGACCTTGTTGTGCTTGCACTTGGGTCTTACGCTCGTCAAGAGCTCTGCCCGTCCTCCGATGTAGATGTTCTCCTTCTTCATCGATCCGGGTCGATAGCAAATGTCGCTGATGCTCTCTGGTATCCGCTGTGGGACGCAGGGTTTGTCTTGGGCCATGCCACGCGAACATCCTCCGAGGCATTTCACTTGGCGGAGAGCGATCTTGAGACCCTTACCTCATTACTCGATGTGAGGATCGTCGCTGGGGCCGCAAGCGTTGATGCCAATGCTCTTGTGCATAGAGTCCGAAGGCTGGCCCGCCGACGCAAAGACTCTTTAATTGCAGAGCTCTCTGCAGCCTCATTTCGGAGGCGTGAGAGGCCCGGGCGCCTAGGAGAGGTCTTAGAACCCGACCTTAAAGGTGGGGGCGGGGGACTTCGCGACATTCACTCTCTCCGTTGGGCTGGATGGGCAAAGGGCCATGCTGGAGCTAGCGCACTCGTTGCAGTCGGCGCACTTCACGCCGAGGATCTAGAGGCGCTAGCGCTCGCAAACAATGCCTTGCTTGATGCGCGTGTAGCTCTTCACCGTTCAACGGGCAGGCCGAGTGATCGACTCTCTCTTCAGGATCAGGATGCCGTAGCGAGTCTGCTCGGTGCTCCAGACGCAGACTCATTAGTGCGCGGCCTCTCAGAGCACGCCCGCAGAGTTTCTTGGATTGCTGCGGAGGCGTGGGGATCGCTTGATTCGCGCACAGTTCCTAAGCGCGGATTGAGGCGCCTGCGGGGCGGAGAAAGGGAACTCGCTGAGGGAGTAGTGCAGAGACATGGAGTTGTTTCCCTGAGGGCTGGCGCTGCAGTAGATGGTTCACTAGTACTAAGGACTGCTGCGCATGCAGCGCTGCTCAATGCGAGAATTGACCGAGACTCGCTTGATCAGATGCGCGGAACTGCCCCGCCACTCTGGAGCGATGAAGACCGCTACTACCTAATTGAATGGCTGAGAGCCGGGCACTCAGCCATCACAGTCGCAGAGGCGCTAGACCACGTAGGAGTCCTGACCACGATATTGCCCGAGTGGGTAAATGTGCGCTCCATGCCTCAACGCAACGCCTATCACCGCTTTACGGTAGATAGGCATCTGTTAGAAACAGTCGCAGAGTCTGCAGCACTATTGAGTAGCGAACTCGGATCAGCGGATGCAGATGTTGTAAGCGGGCTGCAGAGGCCCGAAGTCTTGATTTTCTCCGCGTTGCTTCATGACATCGGCAAGGGGCAGCAAGGCGATCACTCGGAGGTAGGCGCAGCCATTGCGCAGGGGTTTGCGAAACGCGTTGGCCTCGACACTGAGGGAGCTCGTCTCCTTGAGTGGCTTGTGCTCAATCATCTACTTATGGCCGATACAGCTACGCGCCGTGATCTAGATGACCCTGCAACTCTCGAGCAATTTATTGCTCAGGCTAAGGATGCTGAGACGGTGATCCTTCTGCACGCGCTTACCGTCGCTGACTCGCGCGCCACTGGCCCAGCTGCTTGGGGCCCAACTAAGTCTGCTCTGGTATCTGAACTGCGCGAGCGTGCACTCTTAGCCATTAGGGCCGGAACCGTAACTGCCGCCGACGTGGATCCTTTTGTAATTTATGAAGACGTGATCACTGCAGGTGTGTTAGCCGTGCAGTGGAGCGAGATTGACGAAGGCCTCCTTCAATGTGCTGTCATCGCCCCTGACCGACCAGGTTTGCTCGGCGGAGTCGCTGCTGCTCTAGCTCTCGCTGGCCTAGATATCTCGTCAGTCAACGCTGCAACTCACTCCTCTGGAATGGCCCTCGAGGTATTTACTGGTGTGGATCGGTTTGGGCGTCTGAGTAGTCAGAGTGAGCGGTCGAAAGCGACGGGCCATATAGAAGAGGCTTGCGCCGGTGCGGATTTCTCCGATCGCCTAGCTGCCCGTGCTGCTGCCTACCGAAGCCCAACGGCTAACCGCGGAGCAACAAGTGTGACGATTGATCCGACTGCCTCTACTACGGCATCAGTCGTAGAGGTATACGCCGATGACGAGGTTGGGAGGTTTGCGCGAATCGCGATGATTCTCTCCGGGGAGGGAGTAGATGTAACCGCGGCGCGGGCAACAACAATCGGTGATCGAATTGTTGACGTCTTTTATGTGCAGATAAATGGTGAGAAGATCGAAGCAAGCGAGGCTGTGGCGGAGCTTCGCCGGGCGATTACTGATGGTCTCGAAGATAGCTAATGCTCGGCCTAGGCTTAGGTGATGGAGAAGAACCCAGAAACAAAACCAGCCACAAACCCATCCCTCAATCCACCAGTAGTCGCCTCAGATCTTCTTAGGTGGGCTGAGACTCTCTCGGGGATCGCCCGTACCGGGCTCGGATTTACGCAGAGCCTCTACGAGAAAGAACGCTTTGAGGAGGTGCTTCACGTAGCGGCAGATATAAGAGCAGCAGCGATTGAAGAGGCAGAGGCGGATGTGCTCTATGAAGACTGGCTTGTATCGGTCGGCTCCGGAGTGCCGGGGTATGTCACTCCAAAGGTTGCGGTCGCTGCAATTGTCGGGAATGAAGCGGGCGAGATTCTCTTAACTCAGCGCGCAGATTCGGGCGTATGGCTCTACCCAGTGGGCTGGGCCGATATCGGTTACTCGCCATCCGAGGTTGCAATGAAGGAGGTTCTAGAAGAGACCGGAATTGAGTGCCAACCTCTATCTCTTGTTGCAGTCCTCGATGGTATGAGGTTTGGGTTTGTTCACCTTCCTCTCTACTCACTGCTATTCCATTGCCGCATGACCGGAGGCGAGTTAAAGGGCCACCCACTTGAGACTAGAGAGGTTGGATTCTTTGCGCGCGACGCGCTTCCTCAGCCACTCGCAGGGGCAAGCCGGTGGGTCGACTTAGCGTTTCGCGCAATTGATGGCGAGTCATTTCCATCTGACTTTGATGCACCGCGCACCCCAACTTGGCGTGGCGACATAACAACTATTTAGCTTTCAGCTGATCCTCTAGAAGATCGAATAACGAGATGCTTCTTCCGCTGTGGTCCCATGCAGTTCCGCTAGCAGCATGATCAACCAAACCCGCTCTATCAGGCTCACGCCCAATCGATTCTCTAGCGCTCGAGGCGATCTGTGCAGGCTCAAGGTCTGCTTCATAAGCCTCAAATACCTCAAGACCATCCCATAGGTCAGTGAGGGATCGCGTCTCGTCGCCAAGAGTTAAGGCAGATGGATCTGCGCCGCTTGAGAGCGCAGCCACGACAGTCTCCCATAGGTCGTAGTGAGAGAGGCCGGTCGGGCCCACATATCGGGCAACCGGATGGAGCCTGAACTCAAGTGTTGTATCTGGGGGCCCTACATCTACTAGCCAGGTCTGCGAGCCATTTACATATGAGTCGACTGGAGGCCCAACCCCCTCATCGAGTGCAAGAATTAGAGCGGCATCAATGCGCCAAAGTGCCGCTGCGGTAAGTGCACCCATCAGACCTGTCTCCCTATAATCGAGTCTCGGCCAAAAAATCTTGTGGCCATCCATCGGAGGGTAGTCGCGTCTGCCGCCGGTGATGAGATGCGAAGAAGAGCGCTGGGAACGTAGCGGGGGTGTAGCGGGAACGTAGCGAGGTCGGTACGATACCGATATGTCCTCTTACGATCGGCTCTCTTCTCTGGATGCGAGTTTCTTACATCTTGAGAGCCTTGAGACCCCCATGCACGTTGGGGCGGTATCTATTTTTGAGGGAGAGAGTTTCTTCGATAGCACTGGGAGGTTTCAACTCGCAGCCGCACGCAGACTCGTTGCATCGCGACTCCACCTCATCCCACGATTTAGGAGAATCCTTAAGGCTGTTCCGCTGAATCAAGGGCGGCCAATCTGGGTAGACGATCCACGCTTTGATATTGCGTACCACGTTCGACTCACTGCTCTTCCCTCGCCTGGCACTCGCGAACAACTAATGACTCTGACAGCACGCGTGCAGTCGCAGTTGCTCGACAGATCGCGACCGCTCTGGGAGCTTTGGTTTGTCGAGGGTTTAGAGGAAGGGCGCGTTGCTCTGATCCAGAAGACCCATCACGCTCTCGTCGATGGAGTATCGGGCGTTGATGTTGCAACTGTGCTACTTGATTTTCAACCTGAGCCGGCGTTTCTCGCACCGCCGCGCTGGATAGTGGAGCCTCCTCCAGCTGAGTTCCGGCTCCTCGCTGATTCGGTATGGGAGAGAGCTACAGAGCCAGCGGAGATAGTGAGGTCGCTGCGTGCCGGGCTGCGCGGCCCAGCGAGTGCGTTAGATAACACGACGCGCATAGCGCGCTCAGTCTCTTCACTATTCGGCACAGACGCTCTTGCTCCGCGCACATCGCTCAACGCTTCAGTTGGACGAAACAGGTTATTTGATGGCGTAACGATTTCGTTCGACGACGTGCACCGAGTGCGCCAAGCATTCGGAGGAACCATCAATGATGTAATTCTTGCTGGCGTATCTGGTGGCCTTCGCGATTTACTAGAGGCTCGCGGTGAGCCGATTGATGGCATGACTCTTAAAGCATTCTGCCCAGTCTCAGTGCGAGACGATGCCGAACGAATGCAGTTAGGGAACAGAGTCTCTGCGATGTTCGTACCGCTCCCAGTTGGGCTACCTGACCCGGTAGAACGCTTAATGGCAGTGCGAGATGCGACCTTCGACCTCAAGGAACGCGAGCAAGCAGTAGGTGCGTCTTTTCTTCTTGACCTAACCCACTATGCAGCACCAACACTTCTAGGGCTCGGTGCGCGGCTTGCACATCGCCAACCATTCTTTAACCTCGTTGTTACAAATGTGCCAGGGCCTCAGGTGCCCCTGTACTGCATGGGGGGGCGCATGCTCGAGGCGTTTCCAGTTGTTCCCTTGACGAAGAATCTCTCAATTGGGATTGCGATACTTTCTTACTGCGGCAATCTGCATATCGGGCTTTTTGTAGATCGTGACACTTTCCCTGACCTGACAGTGTTATCAATTGCTCTCGAGAACTCTTTCGGTGAACTCTTGAAGAGCGCCGAGGAGCAGTTAGGCGAACCCAGCCGGTAACATCACCTGCGTGACCGACAGCCATGGACGCTCCAGTGAAGAGAACCCTGCCTCTATTGAGGAGGAGCGTGTTGCGCCACCAAAGCGCCTTCCAAAACAGGAGCAGGAGCAAGCCTCAGAGACAATTCTTGAGGTATCCCCAGGCGTAATTCGGATGCAGCTGCCGATCTGGCTGCCAGGTCTTGGGCACGTGAACATGTACGGGCTCATGGACGACCGTGGAATCGCAGTCGTAGATCCCGGATTGCCTGGACCAAAGTCTTGGAAGACCTTGAAGGCACGACTTAAGTCTGCAGGGTTTCGCGTCAAAGATGTCCATACCGTGATCGTCACGCACTCGCACCCGGATCACTTTGGTGCTGCAGGGAGAATACGTAAGGAGTCGGGTGGCGAGTTAATTGCCCACCGCGCATTTACGACGTGGTCACTTGATCGCAACGGGCACACTCTCTCCGAGCTGGAGGCAGATCGTATAGAGCAAGAAGCCATCGACGAGGCGCTTGCTTACAACGGAGAGTCATTCGAAGAGCTTCCATCGCTCGGTGCCTCTGATGAGATTACAACCTCAGACCAGCGTCAGTCAGTGCCTTGGGGAGGGCCTACTGCGTGGGGAGGGAGTCAGCACCCCGACCTGCCTATGAAACAGCGTTTTAGGATGCGCGCACAGAGACTCCTATTTAGCCCTCCTGACCCAACTCGACGCGTTCGCCATGGAAGCCCACTAACTCTTGGGGGGCGTGAGTGGCAGGTCGTACACACGCCAGGCCACACACTTGACCACCTCTGCCTCTGGGATGCAGATAGTGGTGTGTTGTTATCCGGCGATCATGTGCTGCCGACAATTACACCTCACGTTGCAGGCTCGGCAGTCGGCGACTCGCTGCGCTCCTACCTCGCGACCCTCGATCTAGTTGCACACCTTCCAAATGTGAAACTTGGGTTACCCGCGCATGGGCACCCCTTTACCGATGTTCCAGGGCGCGTGGATGCCATCAAGGAGCACCATGCAGAGCGGATGGAGACACTTCATCTTGCGTCAGTTGCCGTGGGCGCTGCGAGTGTGGAGCGCTTATCTCACGAGGTCTTCCCCGAACGCCATTGGGGAGTGATGGCCGAGAGCGAAACCTTTGCTCACCTCGAGCACCTTCGCAGAGATGGCCTGACGGAGCGCTGGGACGATAACGGTGTGATGATCTACCGCAGTGCCCCGGTTTCGTAAGACACATTCTTATTACGGCGCTAGGTTGAGGCAATGGCAAACATTTTAGATGACCCGACCGCTGAGGTAACCGAGGTACTGCAGGCCTTTATTCGTAATGCTTGCGTCAATGACGGCACGCCTGACTCAGGTGGGGAGGTCCGTAGCGCCGATCTTGTGACGGGCTATCTCGAAGGATCGGGTCTCGAGCTCGAGTACTACGAGCCGCACCCCGGGCGCCGCAGTGTGCTTGCAAAGATCGAGGGATCTGACCCAACTGCACCGGGGCTAATGCTCATGGGGCATACAGATGTTGTGCCGGTTAACGACTCGGGCTGGACGCATGATCCATTCGGTGGCGAACTGATCGATGGAGTTGTGTGGGGGCGTGGCGCTGTTGACATGCTCAACCTCACAGCCTCGATGATGGTTGCGTTTAAACACTTAGCCGACTCAGGGTTCAAGCCTCGAGGAACACTTTCGTACCTTGCAGTCGCTGATGAAGAAGCATCAGGTACATGGGGTGCAGAGTGGCTTCTTGAGAACGAACTCGATGCAGTTCGCACAGAGAATGTGATTACCGAGTCTGGAGGATTTCAGATGGGGAGTCGCGGCGGTATTCGCCTCCCTGTAATGGTGGAGGAGAAGGGCGCTCTCTGGACCAAGCTGACGGTTCGTGGCACACCTGGCCACGGGTCGCAGCCACACCGGACAGATAACGCTCTTTTAAAGGCTGCAGAGATTGTTACTCGTATCGGGAAGTACCGACCGCCAGCAAAGGTAGGCAACACTTGGCGCAGCTTCGTGGAGGGCATGCAACTTCCTCCAGAGCTCGCAGATCCCGAGAAGTTGGATGCGGTAATTGAGGGTCTGCCTATTGGGGCGAGCCGCCTATTCCACTCCTGTACCCATACAACGATGTCGCCGAATGTTGCTCGGAGTGGCTCGAAGGTAAACGTCATCCCCGATCATGCAGAGGTACTCATTGATATTCGCGCTCTACCCGGTGAGAGCGCGGAGGATGTGCGTTTGATGCTTCAGGATGCATGTGGGGACCTCTGGTCTGAGGTCGAACTCACAATTAGGGATGACGTAGCGACAGCCTCACCGATCGATACTCCGCTGTGGGATTCGTTGGCGAGAGTCTCAGGGCGCTTATGTGAAGGCTCTGCGCTAGTTCCAATGATGATGGTGGGCGGAACCGATAACCGTTATTTCCGTCGCGCTGGTGCAGTTGGGTATGGATTCGGACTCTTTAGTGAGCGTCTGCGATTTGAAGATTTTGCATCCATGTTTCATGGGCACGATGAGCGAGTCGACCAAGAATCACTACGTCTATCGACCGAGTTATGGACGGCTCTAGCCCACGACTTCCTGACCTAGACCTGCTCTACTCAAGACCTGCCTTATTCAAGACCTGCCTTATTCAAGACCCTGCTCTCTTAGGAACTCCTCGAGCTCTGCAGCGATGTCGTCACCTGTCGGGATGCCATCAGGGTTATCGGAGAGCGGATCCATAAATAGATCATCGTCGTCCTCCGACTGCTCCGCTAAGCGCGCTACGTACTCACGCAGATCGTCATCATCTGCAACAAAGGTATCGATGCGCGCTCTCCAAGCTGCAGACTGCACACGCAACTCTCCGAGGCTGATCGGTATGTCTGTGATATTCGAGAGTGCCTCGAGCAACGCAACCTGAGCTGGCGGGTTGGGTGGGGTTGCAACGTAATGGGGAACCGGAGCCCAGAGGGATGCTGATGGAATCCCCGATGACCTCAGGACGTCGTGGAGAACTCCAACAATTCCAGTAGGCCCTTCATAGCGCGAACGTGTCATCCCAAGGCGGTCCATGAGTGCAGGCTCTGTTGTAGATCCAGTGATCTTTACTATCTGGTTATGTGCTGCATCGGCGAGCAATGATCCAAAGGTCACCGCTAACTCGCAGCCCAGGTCACCTGCTGCCTCAAGAATCGCGTCGCAGAACTCCCGCCATCTCATGTGAGGCTCGGGGCCGAGGACCAGTACCAAGTCACGAGATGATCCAGGGACTCGCACCGCGAGTAGGCGCGTACCGGGCCAGCGCACTTCGCGAGTAACTCCGTCGATGATTACTACCGTTGGTCGCAGGGCCTGAAAATCAACGTGACGCTCTGGGTCAATGTAAGCAAACTGCTCAGCGTCGTACTGTGTGGCGAGTCGCTCTATAGCGTCTGTAGCGGCATCTCCAGCGTCGTTCCAACCCGTGAAGGCTGCAACTAGAACTGGATGGCGCAGAACGGGGTGATCTTCCCAGACGAGGCTGCTCATAGTTGAGAGCCTAGGGGAGGAGAGTTAGCGATTTCAGACGAAGGCTGCTTGCTTTGCTCCTCATTAGCCTCGAAGTGCAGCGATCGTGGAGTTCGATGCGCGCTCTAGGGCTCCATCCACAAGCCCTGCAACCAGCGCCCCCATCGCCTCAAAACCATCCCCGAGCGTCTTGCCCATCTGAAAACGAGCATTGATACCCTCAACAATGATCGCCAATTTGAAGGCTGCGAATACCTCATACCAATCAAGGTCATCGACGCTGCGCCCGCTCTTGAGTGCATAGGCCTCGACAATCCCATCATGGTCAAGGAATCCGTCCTGCGAACCAATTGCAGATCCAGTCGCGATGACCTGTGCATCTGCCTGCCCCCAGTAGAGGAGAAAAAGTCCGAGGTCGGTAAGGGGGTCACCGAGGGTAGACATCTCCCAGTCGAGTACAGCTGCGATGCTCGATGGATCGGAGGAGTCCATCATGGTGTTGTCTAAACGGTAATCGCCGTGAACAATGGTGGGGCTTCCCGATGCAGGCAGAGCATTTTTCAGGCGCCTTGCGACCTCATCGACGGCGGGTATCTCTCTAGTCTTGGATCGCTCCCACTGCTCTCCCCATCTGCGCACCTGCCGCTCGCAGTAACCATCGGGCCGACCAAAATCCTCAAGACCAATAGCGTTGTAATCGACCGAGTGAATATCCGCCAGAACATTTACAAGTGCGTGTGAGACATTCTTTGCATCACTAGGCGAGAGCGAGGCTATAGACGCCGCATCCCTGTAAATGACGCCGTCGACGCGCTCCATAACGTAAAATACTGCATCGTTTATCGCTAGGTCATCGCAGAACCCAAGAATCTTTGGGACTGGTACCGCTGTATTTTGGAGTGCATGCTGAACACGGTACTCCCGCGCCATGTCGTGAGCTGTCGGCAGAACGTGGCCAAGAGGAGGGCGACGTAGTACCCACTCGCTCTCGCCATCAGTTAGTAGGTAGGTAAGATTTGAGCGGCCACCTGCGATGAGGGTTGCAGTAAGCGGAGAGCCTCCAAACCCATAGATATTGGCTGCGAACCATGGCTCAACTCTTAGAAGATCTATGCCGGGGTCGTGGCGTTCGGGGGTCTCATTGCTAGTCAAGGCGTTTGCTCCTAAGTTTTATATATCGTAAAAATCTTGGAGTTGAGACGCTAGATGTTTTCTTGGTAGTTGCGGAGAAAAATGGCGCGAGAAGAATCGATAATTCGTTATCGAAGTTGGTTTCGCCCCTAATTACAGAGCAGAGGTCTTTAGTTATGTATCAGGCTACGCGAGGAGTGCGAGGTGCCACTGGGGTTCCATCGCCCTTTGGGTAACGAGCAACACGCCCAACAGGCATATCTACACGGTACCCGGCTGCTGCACGCTCTTCCTCGGACTCGCCGCCCCAGAATCCATACTCGCGGTTCTCTCGGGCCCAGTCGCGGCACGGGGACATCGCTGCGCACTCGGTGCAGACACCACGTGCCTTCGACTCGCGTACAACGCGTGCCTCAGGGCGCTCGCCCGCTGGCGCAAAGAAGAGCTCTGTTCGCCCTTGACATGCTGCATCAGCGGTCCAGGCGAGTGGCCCTGTAAAGACAATGCTTGACATGATTTCTGCTGCCATTTTGCGCTCCTTGGTTCTTTTATCAAAACCGATTTGGATTCGAAGTGCTTATATTTAAAGTGCCATCCGGTGCCTTGGCTGCCGGTGGGATAACTCTTTGGTTGGGACTTGAGACTCCTTTTAGGGCTTCTGGATGCTCGCCCTCAAGGTGATTGGTACTAAGTAGAGTCCAAAGTCCAGAATCTGTCCAACAGTTAGTTGCGATGCTTCCCATCTCAATCTATGATGGAGGCTAAGAAGCAAGGTTTCATAGCGCAAATGTGGGCAGTTCCCACTATCAGCGCGCAGAATTTATTTTAAATTCTCCCAAATTTGGCTAGTTGGAGGCAACTGAAATGGAACTGCAATGGATTTGAAATGGAGTTAAAGCATCTTGAGGCACTTATTGCTGTATCCCAGGAGGGTTCTTTTACAGCCGCTGCCGACCGATTACGCACAGTCCAATCCAATATCTCGGAGCAGATCCGCCAACTTGAGGTTGAGTTAGGCGCCGAACTGCTTGTGCGGAGCCGCCAAGGGGCGACTCTTACCGAGGCCGGGCGCGCAGTGCTAGCGCGAGCGAGTCGTATCAAACATGAGGCAAGTGAAATTGCCTCTGATGTGGCGGACGTATTTGGGCTGAAGATTGGTAACGCATCTTTTGGCGTTGTTGGTACTGCAAGTAAGTGGCTTGTGCCCGACCTTGTTAGTGCGATGCAGCGTTCGGCGCCTGACGTGATGCTCCGTATCAATGAAGGTGCCTCGGAGAGATTGGTGGCAGAGGTTCTAGATCTTCAACTCGCACAAGCAGTTGTAACCGCACCGGTAGCAAATAAGAAACTGATCGAAGAGCATTTACTAGACGAGCGTTTGGTAGGGCTTGTGCCTCAGGGATCGAGACTCCTCGGGCGCGGAGCAATCAAACTTAAAGAGATCGCTAAAGAAAGATTAATAATGCCGCCTTCAAACAACCCGCTTAGGTTGGAGGTGGAGCTTGCAGCAGAGGCGATCAACATCGAATTGAACGTGCCGATTGAGGTTGAGGGTGTACGCCTGATCGGAGACCTTGTTGCTGCTAATGCGGGTATCTCGATTCTGCCAGAGACATCATTCGATTTTGAGACTCCAGGGTTGCGCACGCTGCCGATCGAGGGGCTTCCGCTGCGTCGCCTTGTTCTCGTGACGCTCAGGGATACTCAACTATCGGCTGCCGATCTAGCGGTGCGTGAGCATATTTTGGAGATAGTTAGTCTGCGTGCAAATGCTGGGCACAAGTAGCGCTCATAAGAAGAGCCAAGAGCAGGGGCTACCTAACCTGAGAAAAATGGATGGCTGCACCGGAGATTCGTGTAGCGGGCATAGCCACAAGTGACTCGACCTCGAGTCGCTCAAACCCAGGAGTGGATCCCGGGTCCTCAACGATAAGTATCCGACCGCCGGGCCAAGAGAGTTCGATGCTCTCGTCGGTTTCATACTCGGGTACCCCGCTAAGAAGGCCGCACCAGAGACCGAGCGAAGAAGTAATCGAGTCGGTTCGCATAACAATTCTATTTAGAAAGGCTCTGTTGGTCGCTGACTTCGGGGGCTCCTCCCACCAAATGGGTCGCCCTAATGGGGCGCCGCGCTTGCCGTGATCAGCCCATCGCTTGATCCACGTCTCCGGACTTGGATTCGCTTGAGCAAGTTGAATAACTGTGCCCTGCGCTTCTCGCGGCGACAAGAAAGCCTCAAACCACTCCGGGTCATCAAAGGAGACGCCGGTCGGGTGGTAGCCGGCCAATGTCGCTTGATCAATTGCATCCCGCAGAGAATCGACCTTGAACGTGATGTGGTGCTGACCCTCGCCGTGTCTCGCAATGAATTTAGTTAGGAAGCTCTCACCAGAGTCTGAGCGAGGAGTAATGACCTCAACCGTCATACCCTTTTTGCCATCGCCAACGCGCGACTGTACCCAGCGAAAATCCGGAGCATCCCCTCCCTCTGTAATGGTTGCGCCGAGTTCGCCCACTAGTTGCGCAAGCGCAGATGTTGGGTTGAGGGTTGCGAGCGCAATGTGATCGAGATCCATAGCTCTACGTTATTGCGCTCGCATGCTTGCTAGCGGATTCATCGAACTTTGGTGCTTCATCTAGGCAGTGGAAGAAACCGCAACCGGTGAGCGCCTACCCGCTTTAGTTATAGAGCGTGCAATTAAGTATCCAATCCCAAGCACTGTAAAACCCGCGACGGCATCGAGAAAATAGTGATTGCCGGTAACGACGATGACGGTCACGGTACAGACTGGGTAGAGAGCGGCAATCACCTTTGCCCAAGTTGATTTGAGGCGCGGTACTAGAGCGCACGCACACCACAGAGCCCAAGCACAGTGAACACTCGGCATCGCTGCAAATTGATTAGAGACATTATGGAGGGTCCCAGAATCAAATGACCAGATGGTTGGGTAGCGGTCAAGTGTGTCTATGAATCCAAAATTGGGTGGCAATAGACGTGGGGGCATAAGCGGCCAAAATGTAAAGCCAATTAGTGCTAGCGCTGTGGCGATCGCAATAGTATTTCTCCACAGCGGGTAGTCGTTCTGCCATTTGCGGTAGAGAAAAATACCTACACCAATCGTGACAACGAAGTGGAGCGAGCCGTAGAAGTAGTTAGAGCCAACAATAAGTGCACGAGTTTGAAGTGCCCACTTTTGTATCGCCTCTTCGTGGTATATGCCGAGAGTCTTTTGAAGGTGAATTATTGCTCGAGCATGCGAGAGGGCAAGCGCTTCAAGGTGGCGCGCGTCTCGCGAATTGAAGTTACGAATCATCGAGTAGATGAAATAAAACGCAAGAATAAATCCTGCTTCATGCCACCAATGCAGAGCGGATC
>Ga0209190_1001114_pt1 | contig 18992 bp, 19 predicted proteins | sample M_140205_XF_Meta_FD_187315 | JGI IMG/M metagenome (GOLD analysis project Ga0209190, IMG submission 187315) | Freshwater microbial communities from Lake Montjoie, Canada to study carbon cycling - M_140205_XF_MetaG (SPAdes) (version 2) | ecosystem: Environmental > Aquatic > Freshwater > Lake... | reverse complement strand
CCTTTTCTATTTTTGTGGAATGCGTAAAAATTTTCGGAGGTTTACCCATCTTGAAATTGTTTGATCTTTGAGTTTCAATTTTTTCATAGCATCAAAGAATGAGCGATTCAGCCGCAACAGTTTCTCCTTCGATTCTTGACGCATGGCTTCAGGTTCTTGGAGCCATTCATCCGCTCATTGTGCATTTTCCAATCGCTCTAGCCATTGTCGCGGCGATGGCCATGTTGTTGCATTGGATTGGTCGGCATGAGGGCTTTGGTGATTTCGCATTTCATTGCACTTGGATTGCGGCGCTGGCCAGCGTTAGTGTGGCCGCAAGTGGATGGTTCTTTGCCGATGCATCCAGAGAAAGCAACGAATTATTTTTGCACCGCTGGTTTGGAATAGGAAGTTCAGTTGGATTGATCGCGCTGGCGTTCATGACTTCACTTGTGCGCGGCGATTCTTGGCCGGGGCTGTTGAAAATTTCAAGATTCGCATCGCTACTTATTGCGGCAAGTATTGGAATAACCGCCCATTTTGGTGGGGACATGGTGTGGGGCGAAGGACAGGTTACGACGCCGCTCTCGCAAGCATTGTCAGTCAGTTGGGCATCTATTCGTGAGAAAGATGCTGAAGTTGCACCCGCGCCAACAACGCCGGCCACAACAGAAGCGCCAACAACGCCAACCGCTCCTGCAACGCCAGCCACGCCAACAACGCCGGCAGTTGCGCCGACATCCGCGCCGACATCCGCGCCGACATCCGCGCCGACATCCGCGCCGACATCCGCGCCAACAACGCCGGCAGTTGCGCCCGAATCCGCGCCAGGAACTCCAACCACTCCCGCAACGCCAACCACAACAGAAGCCCCAAAGTTGAATGCGGCCATGTCTATACATGATGTGCTGCGAATGAGTGTTGCCTTTGCAATGTCTGCGACCCAGACAACTCCGCCCGCGACAACTCCGCCCGCGACAACTCCACCCGCGACAACTCCACCCGCGACAGCACCAGCGCCGATTCCTAAAGATCTTGAATACAACAAAAACATTCTTCCAATACTTGAAGCGCGTTGTTGGGACTGCCACGGCAAAGGCGTTGCCAAGGGCGGCGTGGCCTTTGATCATGTGGCGGAATTGATTGTGAAAGAGCCGCTTGTAAAAAGTAAACAAATCCCAATTATTCTTGTGGGCAAACCAGCATCAAGCGCAATGATGAAAGCGATCCAGAAACCAATCACCGCCAAGGGCCACATGCCTCCAAAAGGCGCGCGGCTTACGGCGGAGCAAATTGCTTTGATTGAAGCCTGGATTCAACAGGGCGCCAAAGTTGTAAATCCGTAGTCGCGGCGCATTGCGCGCGGATTTATGGCGATTTCAATTGAGCGATGTGAACGTTCAAGCGTTCAAGCGTTCAAGCATTCAAGTATTCAAACGTTCAAGCGTTCAAGCATTCAAGCATTCAAACGTTCAAGCATTCAAACGTTCAAGCGTTCCAACGCTAAACGGCGACAAACTTAACGGCCGCAATAAGCAAAATAATTCCCAGCAAGATCCGCAACATAGTTTGCGAGGCGCTACTCGCGCTCCATTTGGATCCAAACCAACCACCCACAATCGCCGCCGCGCATGCCCACCACAACCATGATGGAAATTGCGCGCCTTGGCTCATAATGCCGCCAAGAGCGGCGAGTGAATTCAACAATATAAATGGCGCCGAAACCGCGGCGGCTTCACGCGGTGTCGCCCATGCGCACAAAATCAGCAGGGGTGTGAGAAAAATTCCGCCGCCCACTCCCACCAAGCCAGAAAGAAATCCAATCGCCGCTCCGCAAGCCAGCGCATCAAGAATCGCAATCGGCTTGTTGGCGCGCGCGTGTTGCGGCATGAACAATCTCGCGGCCGCCAGCAATAGAGTGAAGGCGACAATAATTTTAAAAGCCATTTCATCAATGGTGAACGTGCCGCCCCAAAATGCGAATGCAACGGAGGTGACAATGAATGGCCAAAGCAAGCGCCAACGAAATTGACCCGCTTTGGCGAAGGCGATTGTTGCCAGCGAGGAAACCAAGATATTTAGAATCAGCGCCGATGGACGCATGAACAACGCGCTCTCGCCAAAGAGCGCCATGATGGCGAGATAGCCCGAGGCTCCACCATGACCAACGCTGGAGTACAACGCCGCGACCATGCCAACAAGCACAATGAAAATCACCAGCGCAAAATCGGTGGGCATGTCAACAAGTTTAATGCTTGCAACTGATCGGGGGTGGATTCGTGCGCCAAGAAGTGAAGCGTCCCGAGGTGGATTCGAACCACCGACCTGCAGCTTAGAAGGCTGCTGCTCTATCCAGCTGAGCTATCGGGACTCGCAAAGACTTCGCACGTGTGCTTGGAATGCCATTTGTAGCCAAGTTCTCTTTGGGTGATTGTAATAGTGCGACATGAAATTGCATTTGAAGAATTTTGCATGGTAAATCCTTGTCTTTCACGCCAAAGGCGCGGAAGCATTGGAAGATTGCGGCGAGATTGCGAATTTAAATGATGACTGGCGCAACTTCTGTTGCCGTCAAGCGCGGGATCAAGAAACGTCGCGGGAAATTTTTTGATAGTGCTCGCGTTCGCCACGGCCACGCAGCGGATAATCCTTGCGCAGTGGATGCGCTGGAAAATCTTTCCACAATAAAATACGGCGCAGATCAGGATGTTTGCGGAATCGAATGCCAAACATGTCGAACACCTCGCGCTCCATCCACTCGGCGCCTGGCCACAGGTCCGTGACGGAATCAACAAAGAGCGTTGGGTCTGGTTCAATGCCGGTGGTGTCAATGGAAGGATTTAAATACACCTTCAAGCGCAAGCGGCGCTCAAATTGGAAACTGCAGAGGTTGTAGACCACGGCAAAGCGCGCTGGTTGCTCGGCTGGATAATCCAGGTAATCCACGCCCGCCAAATCGCTGAGAAAGTTGTAGCTGCAATTTGGGTCGTCGCGCAGAAAGCGCGCCACTTCATGCAGCGAAGTTTCCGGCACAACGAGAGTTGTTTGCCCGCGAAACTCCGTCGCCATAAATTTCACTTGTCCAAAGCGTTCTTTGACAAGAGGAAGCGTGGGGTGATCAAGTTTGGTGGCGGCTGGCATAGGCAAATAGTTTAGCCATGATGCGGCGCAAAGTGGCGGCGAATTTTGCGCGGCAAATTGGCTTGATGATCCCGCCAAACATAGGAATTGCGCGCGGCCAAAATGATTATTGCAATGCGCATGGCAACATTGCGTTTTTCAATTTGCAAAATGTGTTGGAAAAAAGGCAGATATTTGAAATGCGCAAGTGAATCTTGTCACAGTGCCTTGGCAGTCAACGGCGTTCGTTGCCGCGAATCAACAACATACAAGGAGAGAAAATGAAACAGCGAAATACATTGTGGGCCATGGGTGCGATGTTGGTGGCGTTGGGATTTACAAGCGTTACGGGAGGGTGCACGTCAACTCATGAGAAGGTGACCTATCCCGACGGAACAATCTATGAGCGCCAAGATGTTGAATTTAGACCGAACTTTTTCCCGAGTTTGCTGAATTATGAAATGCGCGAGAAAGGTCTTTCCCAAGAAGGTCTGCGTCTGCGTGAATGGATTCCAAAGAAGGGCGGCGAAACTATTCACGAGGTTGAGGGTGTCTATTATGTGCCACTCAAGAAGCCGCGTGGAACGCCGGCGCGGCTGTCAGTGAATTCAAATTACAAGAATGAAGAAGTTCAGGAAAATGTGGCGCCGAGCGAATACCGTATTTCCGCTGATTATTTGGCGGATAGCGCGGTCTTGGAGAGCCAAATTGCCGGCACCGACAATTGGCAGACCATTATCGATGGTGACACGCAAGACATCGCCATCGCGGCGATGAAGCGCGGATTGGGCGCGATGGAGTTTGAGAATGAATTTGGTTCGTGGCGCATTGTTGTTGATGCTCCAATTCCAGTGATTGTCACCAGGCTCAATGGTGAAATCATGGATGTTCGCGGGATCAACGTGCGATTTGGAAGCTATGTGTATTCGGATAGCGTGAATGAAAACTGTCGATAAGGGCAATGGAGGGAGTCGCCCGGCGGGGACGAACGTCTCCGCCGGGTTGTTGCATGTAGTCTTGAATAAGTGGTCAGCCAGAATCAAAATGTGATTTCGCTTGAGTGTGTTTCCAAGATGTATGGTGGAAACACGCACGCGTTGCGCGAGGTCTCGCTTCATGTTGGCGCGGGTGAAATATTTGGATTGCTTGGTCCCAATGGCGCTGGAAAAAGCACGCTGGTGAAAGTGTTGCTGACAGTGGTCAAGCCAAGCGTGGCGCGCGGGGAAATGTTGGGCCAACCAATCGGCGATAAAAAAACATTGGCGCGGGTTGGATATTTGCCCGAGCAACATCGGCTGGCGCCCTATCTCACCGCGCGTCAGGCCGTGGAATTTGTGGCGGCGCTTTCCGGCGTGGACCGCGCCACCAGGAAAAAGCGCGCCGCGGAATTGCTCGACCGCGTTGGGCTTTCAAAGTGGATGGACCGGCGCGTGAATGTGTTTTCAAAAGGCATGCGCCAGCGCGCGGGCTTGGCGGCGGCGCTTGTGAATGATCCGCAAATTATTTTTTTGGATGAGCCAACCGATGGCGTTGACCCAGTTGGGCGCGTTGAAATTCGCGACCTGCTGATTCAGATGCGCCGCGAAGGCCGCACCGTGTTTTTAAACAGCCATCTGTTGGGCGAGGCCGAGCAAGTGTGCGATCGCGTGGCGATTTTGGTGCAAGGGCGCGTTGTGAAGCAGGGGAGCATGGCCGATTTGCAAAAAGAAGGTTCGCGTCAGGAGTTGACGGTTCGTTGGGGCGCCGCAAGCGCACGGCCATTGCCATTTCGCGGCATGAATATCGCACCAACGGTCAACGCCGACGGCTCGCATCAATATGTTTTTAGCGACTTGGACACCGCCGCCGCGCAACCCGCGCTGGACGCGGCGCGCGCGGTGGGTGGAGAAATTATTTCACTCATTCCAATGCGCCAGGGATTGGAAGAGTTGTTTATGAAAGTTGTCGTGGACCCAACCACTGGTAAAGCGCCGCCGCCAGGAGCGGGTTCATGACGGCATTCACCGCGATTTTAGTGGACGGCTACCGCGAGCTTGTCGCCAAGAAATTGTTCACGCTGTCGATGATCTTGTCGCTGTTGGTGGTGGCGGTCATCGGCGTGGGTGGTTTGAACGAGCAAGGTGTGACCATCTTTGGATTCACGATTGAAGTTCCGTTTGTGAATTCAAACATGTTCACCCCCGCGGATTTTTACAAGCTCATGTTCAATTCCGTGGGCGTGAAATTCTGGTTGGGTTGGTTGGCGTGCTTGCTGGCTTTGGTGAGCAGCGCCGGAATGTTTCCAGAAATGGTTTCAAGCGGAGTGGTGGAGAACATGTTGTCGCGCCCAATACCGCGTTGGCGTTTATATATTTATAAATTCACCGCGGGGTTGTTGTTCACGTCGCTGCAAATGGCCGTGTTTTGCCTGGCTAGTTTTTTGGTCATTGGACTGCGCGGCGGCGCGTGGGAGCCGGGACTGTTTCTCGCCATTCCATTGGTCACGCTGCTGTATTCATATTTGTTCGCCATGAGCGCGTTGCTGGGAACTGTCACGCGCTCGGCCATCGCGGCGTTGCTGCTCACCATTTTATTTTGGGGATTCTTGTTCACGGTGAATTCCTCGGAGTTTCTGGTGAATGGATTCCGCATTGGCAGCATCAAAGAATGCGAGGCCATCCAGGCGATGATGGAAAAGCGCCAGAAGGAAAATCCGGAAGTGGATGTTTCTGATTTGGAGTCCGAACTTGAACGCAATCAGTCCACGCTGGGCAACTTGACGTTGTGGCACCGTGTTGTGTTTGCGGTGAAGACCGTGTTTCCAAAAACAGATGAGACCACTTCGCTATTGCAGCGCTGGACTTTGGAGGCCTCCAACATGAATGATGAAGGTGGCGCTGACGCGGAGGAAGTTGCCGCGCCGGCGCAGAAACGGCGTCGTCGTGGCGGTCCTGATTTTGGAAATGGCCGCGCGAAAACCCGCGACGTGAATCTGGCCCTTGAAGCCGATCAACGCTCTAGAGGTGTTGGTTGGATCTTGGGCACATCGGTTGCATTTGAAATTGCCACGCTTGGTTTAGGTTGCTGGCTTTTTTCCAGGCGCGACTTTTAATTCAGCGCGCGGCGGCCACACCGCGCCGAACAACGCCGCCAAAGAAAATCATGTGTTGGCTTGACCCAATTGCGCGGCGCGGTCTTTCGCCGCTTGCGCCGCGCGCGTGATCAGTTGAGAAAATTCGCCCGCATCTAAAACAGCGAGCGCCGCCGCGGTTGTTCCGTTTGGACTGGTCACACTGGCGCGCAATACAGACAGATCAACTTGGCCAGTTGAGGCGCTTTTCGCCACGCCGTGCAATACATCAAGCGACAGATTTTTTGCAACATCTTTGGGCAGGCCAAGTTGAATTGCCGCGCGCTCAAGCGCCTCGATAAACAAGCAGAGATACGCAATGCCCGAGCTTGAAATTGCCGTGGCCGCGTCCAAGTGCGATTCATGTAGCAGTTCCACGCGGCCCACTGAAGCAAAAAGTTTCACGGCAAATTCACGCGCGCCAGGCGGACAATCTTTTGAAATTGCAAGCGCGGTCACGGCGGCTTGCGCTTCGGCGGCCACATTTGGCATGGCGCGAATGACGTGATTCACTTTGAGGTGCGCGGCAATTTGTTCGCATGTCCAACCCGCCATGGCGCTGATCACGTTTGTGCCCGCAGCCACGCGAAGTTGCGGCGCCAGTTCGCTGAAATACTGCGGCTTGATTGAAAGCAGCAACGCGCCGCCACTTCGCGCGCAGGTGTTCATGTCCACAATTTTTAATCCAAGCGCATGCGCTTGCGCCATGCGTGAGTCGCTACGCGCCCACACCACAATGTCGCTGGCTTTTAGAAATCCAGTTGAAATGCAGCCGCGCACAATGGCTGATGCAAGTTTGCCAAATCCAAGCACCGCCAATGTGTATTGAGTAGCGTCATTGGAAGGGGATTGCTTGTGCGCGTCAGAGTTGGACATAGGTGTATTGTGCCGTTGAATGCGACTTTGTGCAGTTTATAAAATCTCATTTGGATAGACCCGTGGTGGAAATATTTTTCAATTGGTCGCATACTCGTGCCCACGCTTGAAACACGCACCTGCGCCAACCGGTTTCGCCTTGCACCCACTGCCTTGCGGCGCAAGTTGGTTGCGCCCGCAATGGGCGAACCAAATCATCAGCGCCGTTGGTGAATTCAATACGCCAGTGATCACACTGGCCCTTGCCTCCAAGGGCAGTCAAAGTTTCCGTGGGCGCGCCGCGGTGGCCACATGGAACAACGCCGCATTCAGCGCGCCGCTTGTTGTCCGTCGCTGCAGTCATGGCGGATTCTGGCGGCACTTCGCTGGCGATCGATATCTAGGGGACCGCCGCGCGCGGATTGAAATAGAACATTCGCAGCGCATGCAAAAACTTGGCATTGCCACGCCCGAAATTGTTGGAGTTGTGGTGTACAAACAAGTCTTGTTTGCGCGCATGGATTTTCTCACGGTGCAAGTGCCAAACAGCGTGGACCTTGTCGCATTTTTAGCCTCGCAACCAACGGCGCAACAACGTACGGCCGTGATTCAAGCGGTGCGTGACCTGTTGGCGCAGTGCGCCTTGCATGGATTGCTGCACAAAGATTTGAACGCGCGCAATATCTTGTTGGTCCACACGGACAATTCCGCGCGCGCCTATTTGCTTGATGTTGAGGATGTTGTATGGGCGCCTGAAAAAGCGGAGCAAGTGCGTGCCGCAAATCACGCGCGCCTGGCGCGTTCTTTGCGCAAGCGTGTCCGCAAGGGCGACCTTGCCATGGCGCCACAACAATTGCTGGCGTTGATTTCTGAGTTAGAGTTCCACGCATGAAGTTGCCAGAACAACCACGAATTTGCATGGTGATGATGAGCGCGATCGGCGACGTGGTGCACGCGCTTCCAGTGATCACCGCGATCAAGCGTCATCGCCCGCGCGCGCGCATCACTTGGATTTTGCAGGCGCCTGGCGCCGCGCTTGTGAAGGGCCACAAAGATGTCGATGAAATTCTGATCTTTGATCGCAAGGCCGGTTGGCGCGGATTTTGGAATTTGCGCCAGCAACTCAAATCCCGTCCCTTTGATGTGGTCCTTGATCTGCAGTGTTATCTCAAGGCCAGCATAATCACCGCGATGTGCCGTAGCCCAATCAAGCTTGGATTGGACCGCGCCCGCGCCAAGGAATTGAATTGGCTTTTCACCAACGCAAAAATTCCCGCCAAACCACTCAATCATGTTCAGGCGCACTTTTTGGAATTCCTTGACGCGATAGAAGTTCCCAGTGATTCGCTGCAATGGAATATTGGTCCATGGCCAGAGGAGCGCGCCTGGCAGGCGGAATTTTTCTCCGACATGTCTTCTCCTCGGGTGGCGTTGGTGGCTGGCACGAGCAATCCATTGAAAGATTGGTTGCCCGATCGCATGCGCGAACTGATCGACGCGCTTGAGTCGCAAGGTCTGCGAACTATTTTAGTTGGCGGAAATTCAGCGCGTGAAATTGCGCTTGGCGAAATGTTGGCGCGGCAGTGCGCGCACGCGCCCAAGAACGCTCTTGGTTCTGGTCTTCGCAAACTGGTCTGCATTCTTGACGGCTGCGACTTGGTGATTTCGCCAGACACGGGCCCGCTGCACTTGGCGGTGGCGCTTGGCAAACCTGTGATTGGTCTTTACGGATACAACAGTCCAACGCGCGTTGGACCATTTCGCAACGATCCCAAATTATTGGTGGACGCCTATCACGACCCTGGCGAGGCGCCGCAAATGACATTCGCGCATCGGCAAGGGCGCATGCAAAAAATCACCGTGCAAAATGTTCTTGATCGCGTTGATTATTGGCGCGCTTTGAAACAGTGAATTTGCTAGAATGACCTTGATGTCTAAAGCAGCACTTGTGACGCTGGATTTTGAGGAAGCGGTGGCGCAAATCGATATCCAAATTGGCTTGATGGAGGCTAAAAGCGACGCCGAAATCTTCGCGGATGAATTGCGCACATTGCGCCAAGCGCGCGAAAGTTTGCTGACCAAGACCTACGCCAATCTCACGCCGTGGCAAACCGTGCGGGTGGCGCGCCATCCGCAACGACCACAAACATTGGACTATGTGCGCATGATTTGCCGCGACTGGTCGGAGTTGCATGGCGATAGGCGCTTTGGCGACGACGCCGCGCTGATCACGGGCTTCGCGCGCATAGGAAGTTTAAAGTGTTTGCTTGTTGGCCATCACAAGGGACGCTCCACTGAAGAGCGCATCAAGTGCCGCTTTGGTTGCGCCAATCCCGAGGGCTATCGCAAAGCTCTTTTGAAAATGAAACTCGCTGAAAAGTTCCACGTGCCAATCGTGACGCTCATTGACACGCCCGGCGCGTATCCAGGTCTTGACAGCGAGCAGCGCGGACAAGCCGAGGCCATCGCGGTGAACTTGCGCGAGATGAGCCGTTTGCGCACGCCGATTGTTTGCATTGTGATTGGCGAAGGTGGTTCCGGTGGCGCGTTGGGAATTGGCGTGGGCGATCGCATCGCCATGTTGCAACACAGTTGGTATTCCGTGATCAGTCCAGAAGGCTGCGCGGCGATCTTGTGGAAAAAAGCCAACGAGCAAACAAATAATTCCGCGGCGCAAGCGCTGGCATTGACCGCGGAGTGCAATCTTAAAAACGGATTGATCGACGCCATTATTCCCGAGCCAAACGGCGGCGCGCACAGGGATCCGCAAGCCACCGCTGAAAGGCTGCAAGGTTGGGTGGTGGATTCCATCCGTGAATTGCAACGACTTTCGCCGGACACCTTGGTGCGCTTGCGCTTTGATAAAATTCGCAATATTGGCTCACATAAAAGTAATCCAGCGTCGTAATTCCAGTGGGTTGACTTGAGCCGCGTATGCAACGACAATGACCCGCCCTTCATAGTGAAGAGCATGGCAGCCATCACCGCTGCAAAGTCGGCCCAATCAATTGACCAGAGGATGCAGAGTGCCAAGCAAAAAGTCCAAAACTAAGTCACCCGCCAAAAAGTCCGCGAGCAAAAATAAAAGCTCGAAGAAGTCCGCGCCAAAATCAAAAGTCACGGTTGTGAAAAGTTCCAAGGTTGTCGCCAAGCCCGCGTTTCCATCGCCGCCGCCAACCAAGAAGCATCCCAACCGCGTGCCGCCGCCGCCGATTGGCAAGAACGCCCCGCGGCCCATGCCCAAGCAACCTCCACCGGAGGAGAAGGGCAAGCGCACTCCTAAAATTGACATGTCCACAGCGCGTTCCGTTGCCGCGACAGCGATCACACAGAAGGCCGATCAGGCTGGCTACGTGGTGATCAATGGTCGCCGCGTACGCATGATCAGCAGCAAGGGCATGGATAAAGGCAAAAAGAAAAAATCCAAGTCGGCGGTTGCAAATGACAAAGTCAAAGCCGAGCAGGAAATAGATATTTTCAGTATCAAGACGCGCTTGACCAGCAAGGAATTGTCGGAGCATCGCGGCATTTTGATCGTGCGTCGCAACGAACTCATTGGTCGAGTGGAGGGTCTTGAAGACGAGGCGCTTCGATCAAATGGTGGCAATCTCAGCAACATGCCGCTGCATATGGCCGACGTGGGCACCGACACATTTGATCAGGAATTCGCGCTGAATTTGGCCGCATCGGATCGCGTGAAGTTGGCTGAAATTGACGAGGCCATCTCGCGCATCGATGCCAAGACGTACGGCGTGTGTCAACTGACTGGCAAGCCGATTCCGAAGACGCGTTTAGAGGCGAACCCATTGGCGAAATACACCGTCGAGGCGGCGCGCATGATCGAGCGGGGCGTGACTCGTTGAGTTCCAAATTTTCGGGTGCGCCTAATTTATTTAAGCCCGCGTGTAAATCCACGTCGGCTTGGCTGACGCTTGTGTGTGTGTTCGCCATTGGCCTTGTTCTTGATCTTGGCGCAAAAAGTTGGGCCTTCGCACATGTCGCGTCGGAGCCAGTTGAACTTGCATATGACGACATCGCGGGCAACCCGTCGTATCGACTTCCATTTCACACCGGTCTTCAAGTGCTTCCGTGGGATTTGCTCGACTTGCGGTTGGTGCTCAATCACGGCGCCGTGTTTGGGTTAGGCCAACAAAAACGATTGGTCTTCATCGCGTTCACCATCATCGCCGTGGCGGCCGCTCTGTGGATTTTTGGTTGGTGGACCGACGCGAAAAATCGCGTGGCGCATGTTGGCATTGGCTTGGTGCTTGCGGGCGGCATTGGAAATTTGTACGACAGGCTTGCGTTTGGCGCGGTGCGCGATTTTTTATTCATGACGCCGCGTTGGCATTTGCCGTTCTCGCTGCATTGGCCCGGCGGAAGCACCGAATTATTTCCTTGGATCTTCAATGTCGCCGACATGATGTTGCTCGCCGGCATGGCGATTCTGTTGCTCAACGCGCAACGACAGGATGCAACGCCAAAAGTTGCGAAGGATTCGGAAGCGCCTCCTGCTTCAACTCGATAGCGTCCCGCACCAAGTATGGACCAATCGCGGTGCGCCGAATGGCGGTGCAATATCCACCGCCACCAAGGACCACTCCAAGATCGTGCGCCAGGCTGCGAACATAAAATCCCTTGTCGCATCGGATCGCAAGTCGCACCACGGGCCACGTGAAAGAAAGCAGCGACATTTCGTGCACGCGCACCATTCGGGGCGCCAACACAACTTCCTCGCCGCTGCGAGCCATGTCATAGGCTCTTCGGCCGTTGATTTGTTTGGCGCTAAAGGCCGGCGGAATTTGCGGGTAGTCGCCAATGAATTGCTTCAACGCCTGGGCGACCATGTCCGCGCTAGGCGGTGGTGTTGAACGCGCAATTTCAACGCGATCGCTTTCGCTATCCAGCGTTGGTGTGGTTGCGGACAAATCAATGGTTGTCTCGTATTGTTTTTCAAGATCCATCAACATGTTGATGCTGCGGGTTGCCGAACCCACTGCGATGATGAGAACTCCAGTGGCAAGGGGATCAAGCGTTCCCGCGTGCCCCGTCCGCAAGCCGCCCATGCCTCGGCGCACCATTTCAACCGCGCGCATGCTGGAAATCCCCAAGGGCTTGTCAATGATTAAAATGCCGCTGGAAGATGTGTTTTTTGGGTCGGACATCGGTGCTTCTGAGTTGCAGTTTACGGTGCGCGCGGCATTCAAGTTAGTAAAATTGTACTCTTGTGAATGTCCGTGCTATTGTTGCACACAATTCATTTAGTCTTCACCTTTATGCGCAAACCAACCTACAGTCTTGACTTCATTCGCACCCAAAGCATCCATCTTTTTTGTGTGGCGATGTTATTTCTCATGCAAGCGTTGGTCGCATGTCAGACCGCGCCGGTTGTTGAAACGCCGCGCCAACAAGCGTCGGACTTGATCCGTGAAGCTGAAAGCAGTGGCACGATCGTGTTGGTGGTCATCGCCCTTGTGGTGGCGTGGATGATCTTGTTGGGATTTATTGGGCGCATCACCAAAGTAAAAAATTCCTGAAGCCCGCGTGGAAATTTCCGCGCGATTCAAAGCCATTCAAAAACAACAAAACGGAAGTTCAACTTCCGTTTTGTTGTTGGTAGTCGGGCTGGCGGGATTTGAACCCACGACCTTTTGACCCCCAGTCAAACGCGCTACCAAGCTGCGCTACAACCCGAGATTTTTTCGGCGAGGGGTTCGCCGAATTCGCCAACATCATGCATCGGTGAAGACGCATGAAATAAAAGCGGACAAGGTGGGATTCGAACCCACGATACGGTTACCCGTATACAGCATTTCCAATGCTGCTCCTTCAACCGCTCGGACACCTGTCCAGTGGAAGGAACACTATAGCGAAGAAGTTAGAAATGCAGTGTCGGGCGTGATTTTGCGCCAAGGTGTGGGTATCGGACTGGCGTGATCGCGCGGCGGCGTAAATCATTCCATGTTGGCTCGCCCCATCCGGCGTAAAATTGTTTTGAGCGGCATGGATGATTGACCTACTATCCTTCTGTCATGCATCTTCGTCGCCACGGCAAAATTTATATTCTTGCGGCATGCACTATTGCGTTTATGGTGGCAACTTTGGCGATGTCATTTGATGATCCAACTTCAACTCAAGAGATTTCCATGAAGAGCAAACCCCGCGCACTTTCTCGAAGTGGTTACAACACCGCGCCTTTGACCAAGGATCAAGTTGCGGCGTTGGCCACAAAATTAACTCCAGAACAATTCAAAGTGACGCAGAAGGCGGGCACCGAGCCGGCGTTTTGTGGCAACTTGCTCGACAATAAAAAAGACGGCATGTACTGTTGCGTGGTCTGCGGATTGCCGCTGTTTTCCAGCGAGAATAAATTTAATTCCGGAACTGGTTGGCCAAGTTTTTTCTCTCCATTCGATCCCGACCATGTCGGTTATAAAAAAGATAATGAGTTCGGCATGGAGCGCGTGGAGATTGATTGCGCCCGTTGCGGCGCGCATCTTGGCCACGTGTTTGAAGACGGACCCAAGCCCACGGGTCTTCGGTATTGTTTAAATTCGGCGGCATTGGTGTTCCATCAAAAGGGATCAACGCTTCCGCCAGAATGTTCGCCGATGCAACTGAAGACAGCCTATTTCGCGGGCGGGTGTTTTTGGGGCGTGGAACATTGGTTTCAAGAATGTCCAGGCGTGGCCGATGTTTCCAGTGGATACATGAACGGATCCACCGACAATCCAACTTACGAGGAAGTGTGCGCGCATAAAAGTGGACATGCGGAGGCGGTTCGCGTGACCTACGACCCGTCGAAAGTGTCCTTTCAACAACTGCTTGACGGATTTTTTCGCATGCATGATCCAACTCAATTGGACCGACAAGGACCGAATGTGGGCGATCAATATCGCTCGGCTGTGTTCACCACGGATCAAGAGCAACTGACGCAAGCCAAGGCGTTCACGGCCGCGTTGCAAATGTCGCCGCGGTTTGGCGGGAAAAAAATTGTGACCGTGATCGAGCCCGCCAAAAAGTATTTCCCCGCCGAGCAATATCATCAGGATTACGTTGAGCGAACCGGCCGCGCTTGTCATGGAGTGAATCCGTGGCCGGCGGTGTTCGCCGAGAAAAAAGAAACAACCGCCGTGAAGAGCGCCCCGTGATTGATGGAAAAATTGGCATGGGTATTTCCACAGCCCTCGCCATTGCGATCGCGGCGGCGCTTGCCGTGGCTGCCAATCAACAGCAAGAGCCAAGCGCGGACGCGTTGGGCAAGCCAGGCTCCGTTGTTGAAAAAGCGCAGTCAAAAATTCCCGCGCCACTTTCCGCGAAACAGTACGCTGAAAAATTAATCGCCTTGCCGCGCGCAAGCGAGTTGATTCGATGGCACGATGTGTTGACACAAGAGCCGCATGTCGCCGGAACGCCAGGCGATATGCGCCAAGTTGAGCGCCTGAAACAAGCGTTTGAGTCCATGGGATTGAAAGCCCGCGTGGAGGGATTCCGTGCGTATCTGGCGCGGCCCATCAGCGCCACGCTGGAAATTATCGATGGCGCCGCAACGCAAGAACCCGCGCCGGTGCAAAATACAAATCAAGCGGGCAATGCGGCGCCGCCAACGCGCAAGGGCGTTCTGTCGTTGTCCGTGAATGAAAAAAACTTGCTTGAAGATCCAGCCACGGCGCATCCAGATTTAACCTACGGCTGGAATGCGTACAGCGGAAATGGAGATGTCACCGCCGAAGTTGTCTACGCCAACTATGGCACGCAAGAAGATTTTGACAAATTGAAGGCGCTTGGCGTGGATGTCAAAGGCAAGATTGTCTTGGCGCGATACGGACAAAACTTTCGCGGATACAAGGCGCGCTTCGCGGAAAATGCGGGCGCGGCTGGGTTGATCATCTTCACGGATCCCGGCGATTCTGGATTCACCAAGGGCGCCACTTGGCCAAGTGGCGGTGGTTGGGCCAATGATGCTTGCATTCAACGAGGAACATTGAACACGCTACCTTATCCAGGCGATCCAGGAACTCCGGGCGTGTACGCCGCGGACAATGTCAGTCGTGAAATGCCGCAAAATCTAGATCTGCCGCGCATTCCTGTGCAGCCAGTTGGATACGCCGCTGCGGGCGCCATCATGGCGCGCATGAAGGGCGTGGATATTCCAGATCCGTCGTGGCAAGGCGGTTTGAATTTGCCGTATCGATTGACGGGCGGAAATGATTTGAAAGTTCATCTTGCGATTGAGCAAGAAAGATTTCTTGGTGGGTCCGCCAATGTGTTGGCCATGGTTCAAGGCTGGCGTCGTCCTGATGAGGTGATTGTTGTTGGATGCCATCACGACGCATGGGGCTACGGCGCGGCTGATCCTTGCGCGGGAACGATTTGTCTTTTGGAGGCGGCGAATTGTGTGGCACAATTAACCAAGCAGGGAATTTGGCCGGAGCGTTCAATCATCTTCGCGGCATGGGGCGCGGAGGAGTTTGGAATCATTGGAAGCACCGAGTGGGTGGAGGGGCATGACAATGAAATGGGCGGTAAAATCGTGTCTTATGTCAATCTTGACATGGCGGCGATGGGGCCAAACTTATCTTTCGCGCTTACTCCGGAATTAACTCAGGTCGCCAAGGATTGCGCCGCGATGATTCCAGCCGCGGGCGATCCAAACAACAACGCGTTGTCGGTGATGTTGAGCAATAATAAATCCGACACGCTCTTTGGAACCTTAGGTGGTGGAAGCGATCATGTTGGATTTGTCTGCCGCATGGTGGTTCCGGCGATCGCCATTTCAGCGGGCGGTTCACAGGGCTCCAGCTATCACAGCAATTACGACACCACGGCTTGGTATCGCGCCACGGTTGGAGAGAGCTACGAACCAGCGCTCATGGTCACGCGCGCCACGCTGTCTTTCATGTCGCTCATGTCCAATCAAAAGTTGCCGCCATATCAGTACAGCGAAATTGGACGGCTTGGCTTGAAGGCGCTTGATGGATTGATGCAACTCGCAAAGACCGATCAAGAAAAATCCACGCTTGAAATTCTCCGTCCATTGTTGATCACCTTGCAGTCGCAGGGGGAACTGGTCGACGTGGCGATTTTGGAAAATCATCCGCGCGACGTGCAATCCGAGCAGCGCCTGCTCATGGGAATTCGCAAATTCACCAAGGCGTTCAAAGACGACAGTGGCCTGCCCGATCGCCCTTGGTATCGCAATCTTTGGGTGGCCACGGATCCATCCAACAGCTATTCGCCAAGCGTATTTCCCGCGATTCAACACGCATTGCAGGCGCATGACTCTGCTGGGATTGACGCTGGCGTGGAGCGAACCGCGGCCGCGATTCAAAGGGCCTCCACCGCGGCGGAATTGATGCTGCAAGGGTTGCGCGCAAGCAACGTACAGGGGCAGTGATTCTGCTTTCAAGAATCATGCGAATTCACGTAAACTGATGGCATGACTTGGATCTCATTCAATACGTCGCGCGTTGTGGGCTGCTTCACCATGTGGTTGGCTGCGGCAAGCATGTTGCATGCGCAATCCGCCACGCAATCCAGCGCCACACAAACCGCATCGCCAATCCAAAATTCTCAGTTCACAATCACGCCGCCACTGATCGACTTTGGCGTGGTCAAGCCCGGGTCACAACAACAAGGCAAATTTATAATTCACAATGGCTCCACCAAAACTGTTCGCATTGAATCCGCATTTCCAAGTTGCAAGTGCACCACGCTTTCAGATTTAGCCAACAAGGAAATTCCCGCGGGCGGCGACATTGAACTTGTCGCGTCGCTCGACGCGCCGGGAACACCAGGCGAAAAAGATGCCAAGGTGTTCGTGACATTCGCGGGCAATGACCAACCATTGATCGCCAGGATGAAAGGAGTCGTGCAGTTTCCGTTGTTGGTGGATCCCGCTTTCATCGACGCCTTGAAAGGCAAGACGCACGGCGTGGTTGAGATTTCCAGCCCAAACAAAGCTCCATTTCACATTCTTTCGTGCGATGGCGTGGCGCCTCAATTTGTGGACTTTGATCCCGCCAAGGATCCCGCGCGCGCCCGCTATCTCCTGCGATGGGATTTTTCAATGGTGCCTGATGGCAAACTTCAACAGTGGTGGTGCGTGGAAACTGACGTGAAGGATTGTCCGATTCTTCCGTTTCGGATTCGCCATGAAAGCACCGGTGTGCGTTTTGATCCAAAGATGGATGAGCGGCGTTGGTTCATCACTGAGTCGATCGTGCTGCCGGATCGACTGACTTTGAACAAGCCCGTTGATCTTGAGGTGGAAATTGAAAGCACAATTGGCAGAGGCAAGCCACAACCGGCTGGATGGGACGCCGTGCGAGCGGTTGCCTCCATCAATCCGGCGTTCACGGCGCAAATGATTTCCAGCAAGCGTGTTGGCGACCGTGTGCATGTTGTGTTTCGATTCACAGTGGTCAAGTCCAGCGGGGGATTTGTGTACGCGCCGCTTGAGATCTCAACCGACACAGGAAGCGCGCGTTTTTTTGTAGCCGCCACGGTGGCTCCTTGAAGTTGGCGGACGTGGATCATTTGGGCGCGCTTGGCGTGGCGCAACTTCTAGAGCGCGCGGCGGAAATATTTCGGCGCGATCCAAAGCGGCGTGGTTCATGCGTGCATCTTGGTGGCGCTGGCCGGCTTCTTGTCACCGGTGATTTGCACGATAATCCGACCCATTTTGTGAAAGTGGTCAACTACGCGCGGCTTGAACAGCCGGAAAATAATGTGATCCTACATGAGTTGATTCACGGCGAGCGTTTGACGCATGGCGCGGATATGAGCTGGCGCATGTTGGCCAAAGTTGCCAGGCTGGTTGAAAAATATCCAGGGCAAGTGCATGTAATGTTGGCCAATCATGAATTGGCGCAGGCGTTCAATCAACCAGTGAGCAAGGGAGCCGGCGAAAATACGGAGTTGTTCCGCGAGGGGCTGTTGTGCTCATTTGGCGACGAGGCAGAAATTGTCGATGCGGCGATTGGAGTTTTTGTAAGGGCGTTGCCGCTGGCGGTGAAAACCCAAAATGGAATTTTGTGCTCACATTCGCTTCCAAGTTTGTATGACATGAAGACATTCGATTCGGGAATTTTGGATCGCGATCTTGTGGAGGACGACTACGAGGTGCGTATCGGAAGCGCGTGGCAAATGACGTGGGGGCGAAATCAAAAGCCCGAGCAGTTGGCGGCATTGGCGGCGGCATGGGGCGTGAAAGTATTCATCGCGGGCCACGCAGCCGTTCCCGAAGGTGTGCTCGCCGCGGGGCCGCAATTCTTGTTGTTGAATTCAGATCATGAGCATGGCGCGGTGCTTCCATTGATGCTGGGCAACGAGGTTTCCAACGCGCAGGAACTGGCGCGCGGGGCAATTCCCATTGGCTCCATAGAGGGATCTCTTGGCGAGTAATTTCATTATGTTTTTACGGATTTTTGCTTCAAGGACCCCGCGGTGAATCCTCGCGGCATGATCTTGGCTTTGGAGACATCGCAACGAAAGTCCTGGGTCGCGCTTGGTCCAATTTCGATCGAGAGTCATTGCGACGCGATCTCATGCGAATCCATCGACACGCAAAACCGTCTGGTGGAGGATGTGTTGCCGGCCGTGCAGCGGTTGTGCGCGCGCGCCAATATTTCACGTGATCAAATTGGGTCGGTGGCTTTGAACGCTGGGCCGGGCGGATTCACTGGTCTACGAATTGCGCACGCTTCGGCGCAAGTGATCGCCGAATCGCTCTCCATTCCAATCGTTCAGATTTCCGCCGCGGTAGTGGCGCGCGAATCCGCGGTGATTGCGGGAAGCATTGCGCCCGATCAGATTGCGTGGGTTGCATTGGCCGCAAAAAATGATGGATGTTGGATGGCGAAAGTGAGTCAATCGTCACAAGGCAACGATGATCCAGAGCAAGTGGGCGTGCGAACCCTCGAGCAGT
>Ga0209190_1001113_pt1 | contig 19008 bp, 16 predicted proteins | sample M_140205_XF_Meta_FD_187315 | JGI IMG/M metagenome (GOLD analysis project Ga0209190, IMG submission 187315) | Freshwater microbial communities from Lake Montjoie, Canada to study carbon cycling - M_140205_XF_MetaG (SPAdes) (version 2) | ecosystem: Environmental > Aquatic > Freshwater > Lake... | reverse complement strand
GACTTTGATCTTCTCGCCCTGCTTGATAAAGAGCGGCACGTTGACTTGGAGGCCGTTTTCGCAGGTGACCGTCTTTTGGACGTTGCCGGCGGTGTCGCCCTTGACGGCGGGCGGGGCTTCGAGGACTTCGACGATGACGGAAGGGGGGAGGTCGACGGTGATGGGCTTGTCTTCGACGAAGAGGACCATGTAGGAGGTGCCCGAGATCAGGAATTCCTTGGAGTCCGCGAGGGAGGCGGCCGAGATGTAGTATTCCTCGTTGGTGCTGGTATCCACGAAGACGTAGCTGCCGTCGGCCTCGTAGGACATTTCAAGGGACTTGGTGCTGTTATCGAAGACGTCGAAGCTGACTCCGATACCGCAGCGGACCGGGATCTTGGCGCCGGTCTTGATGGAGCGGAGCTCCATCTGGACGTAGGAAGCGTTGTTCGGGGGGGTGCGAACGAGGCATTCGAGAACGATACAGAGCTCACCATTATAGCTCATGATGTTCTTCTTCTTGATACGGTTGACGGGTAGGGAGGCCATGGGAGTAAGGGCGGACACAAGCGGACGCCTTCGGGACGGTCAAGCCGGACTTGCCCGAAAGGAGGGTCGGGGCTGTTTCGCCCTGTAAAATAGCGGTGTGGGGCGGCCTCCGACTTATTCGAGCGTGAAGAGGACCCCGCCGATCTGGTTGATCTTGATCTTGGCGGCGGTGCTGCCCGCGGCGGTCGCTCCGTTCGAGCCTTCGACCGAAGCGCCGTCGACGGCTTCCACTTCGAAGCCGGTGTAAAGGGTGATCATCTTCGAGTAGAGCTGCTGTAGCTCGGCCTTGGTCGTGACGATCATTTCCACCGTCTTGGCGTGGGTGGTGTTCGGGTAGGTCTTTACGACGAGGTCGCCGGTGCTGTTGCTAACCACGTTATTGACCTTGGATTCCAGGGCCGCGAGCGGTCCGGGGATAGGGAGCTTGCTGGCGTCTTTCGGGTCGAGGCCGCGGTTCTCGGAGTTTGCGGCGCTGGCCCGGTTGGCGCGGTTAGCGAGGTCGGACGTCCCTGGCGGGCGGGTGTTATAGATGCGGAGTTGCTGGTTTGAGTCCTTCATGTCGATGACGACTTCGGCGACGATGAACGATCCGGTGGTGTATTCCTGGAAGGAGATCGACAGGATGGCGTCCGCGCGGCCGTAGAAGGCCATGTCGGTCTTGTTCACCTTGATGCCGAAGATGCCTTGGTTGCGGATGGCCTTCTTGGTCATCTGGAAGGCGTCGGCCTGAGGGGCGAGGGCGGCGGTCGCGAGCAGGGCGGCGGCGAGAGCTTTGGGGTTCATGGCATTAATCCTTTACCCACGGGGGTGCCGAAGCAAGATTACAACCGATGTTGAGTTGCCAGAATCTCACCGTGCAGGCGGGTAATGACGGCCCCGTCATCCTCGACGGCGCCAACGCCCGCTTCCTTCCCCGCGGCCTCAATGCCGTCATCGGGCCTTCGGGCTGTGGTAAGACTACCTTGATGAAGGCCATCCTGGGCATCCTGCCGTCGACCGGCGAAGCCTGTCTCGCCGGCCAGCGCATCACCTGTACCGAAGACCTCGTCGGCAAGGTAGGTTTTGCCCCGCAGTTCACCGCGGCTCAGCCCCAGCTGACCGTCGCCGAGTCCTTGGCTTATGCCCTCGAGCTCGCCGTGCCGGACGTCGCCGAGCGCGCCCATCGCCTTGAGTCCGTTTTGGGCGTCACGGGCTTGGCTCCGCACCGCGATAAGCGCGTCTCAGCCCTTTCCGGGGGTCAGTTGCGTCGTCTTTCGCTCGGTCTGGAGCTTACCCTCGATCCGCCGTGCATGGTCTGCGACGAAGTCACGTCTGGCCTCGATCCTCAATCCGAGGATCAGATCCTCGCCTTGCTGCGCAACCTCGCCGAGACAAACCACAAGAGTTTCGTCTGCATCATTCATAATCTCGGGAAGCTCAACCAGTTCGATTGGGTTACGGTCGTCTATCAAGGCGACGTGGTCTTTCAGGGCTCACCGGATGCGCTGCTCGGGTATTTCGGCATTCCTGATGGCCTGCGTCTCTATGAGGTACTAAACGCCGCGGACCTCGCCACTTGGCGCGATCGCTGGACCATCCATCAGGCCGAAAATCAGGATTCCTATGAGGTCGCCGTCGCCAAGGTCGGCGCGCCCAACGTGCTCGAACCGCTACCGGAACCCTCGGTTCCCGATGGCTTCTCGCAGTTTACGACGCTGCTTTCCCGTCGGCTCAAGCTCTTCTTCCGCGATACCGGTTACCTTGGCCTGACGCTCGCGATCACGTTCGGCTTCCCGCTCCTCGTGATCATCTTTAACCTCGATGGCGTCTGGGATGTGCTGAAGATCCCGATGGACCGTAATACCGCGTCGATGGCGGAGGTGCAGCAGGCGCTCAAGGTGCAGATGTCGAACGCCCAGCTCGCTGGCCTCGCCGCTGGACTCATCATGTTCCAGGTCATCCTGCTTACGCTCATGGGCGCCAACAACGGCGGCCGCGAGATCTCCGCCGAGCGCATGCTTTACGAGAAAGAGCGCATGACGGGCCTGCGTCCGTGGGCCTACGCATTCTCCAAGATCGTCTTTGTCTCCCTCGTGGCGATTTTCCAAGGGGTCTGGATGTGCCTGTTCGTAAAGTTAATTTGTAACTTCCCCGGACCTTGGGCGGAGCAGCTCGCCATCCTCGCCGCCAGCTGTGTCTCCATGTCCGTCGTCTGCCTTGGCTTCTCGGCCATGCTGACTTCTCCTGAGAAATCTTCGTTGCTCTCGATCTACCTCGTCGGTTTCCAGTTGCCGCTCTCTGGGGTGGTCCTGGCTTTACCCGCCGCGCTGACCTGGGTCTGCCGGCCTTTCATCAATTCCTACTGGGGTTGGTCCGGCTATATGAAGTCCATGATGTATCAGCCGCTTTACGACGCCTACACGGCCAGTATGCCCAATCAGACCGCCTATGTGGCCAGTACCACCGAAGGCCTGGCGGTCCTGCTGATTCAGGGCTTGGTCGGATTCTGTCTCGTCGTGTACGGTTGCCAGCAGAAGCGTTGGAACTGAGGGCTAGGCTGAACCCCCTAGACCTATTGGGGCCGTGTTATTTCTCTTATAAGGGAAATCGCTGGAACAAACCTCAAACCTCATTAGTGTAAAGGGAGGTCAGCCCCCACCCATTTCCATGTCCAAAATCAACCCTCTCTTTTTCGCCCTCGGCATCCCGGTCGTCGTAATCGTGATTCTTGTTGCGATTGTCGCCCCGCGCATGGGTGGCGGCGGCAAGTTCGCCGAGCTCACGCCTTTCTCGGTCGAGAAGTATCGTAACGACTGGTCTTCGCTCCAAGGCAACTCCTACCGACTTGACTGTCAGGTCGAGCAGCAGCTTGCCTTTGTCGAAGGCCGCGGGCGCGTGCTCGCCGTGAAGCCCATCGAGAAGGACCCGACCCGTCCCGCCGGCCGTATCCCCATCTTCGTCCCCGCCGGCTCTGCCGATTCCTTCGAGGTCGGCCAGCGCTTCAAGTGCAAGCTGCGCGTCACCCGCGACCTTCTGGTCGTCGAAGCCCTCGAACGTTTCTGAACCTTTCCCCATGCGTCACTCTCTCTTCAGTCTCTTCGGTTGGTGTGCGTTGACCGTGCTTGGCTTCGCCCAGGCGCCTCCGCCCAGCGGCACTGTCAATGGCGGCGGCACCGCCGGCGATTACAAGAGCTCAACCGCCGAAGGCGGCGCCGACCGCGTCTTCAACGTCAACAGCGACTCCGTGGACATGGAGAACGGCACCATGCAGTGGAAGGGCACGACGATGAACCTCGGCAACTCCCGCGCTGTTCGCGCTCGCTTCGAGCGCTACCTTGCAGCGCCGACCGATAACGGCGACATGAAGCGCTACGTCGCCGTCCTTGATCAAATCCAGTTCCTGCTTTCAGCCCAATCTATCAATCAGGATAACTATTACCGCAATCAGCAAGAGGCCTTTAACCTGCTCTTCAAGGCCGCCGAGTACGATATCGATGCCGGTAACTCCCTCACCATTGCGTCCCAGGTCCAGAAGATTTGGGTGATGAAACAGGAGTTCCGTCAGATCGAGATTACCAAGAGTCAGATGGAGACCCTGCGTAAGGTGCAGGAAGGAATTGTCATTAATCGGGCAGACAATATCGAGGCGGCCAATGACGCTCGTTCGGAGGCGTCATCCAAGTCCAAGCCGCTAGGCAAGTCTTCCTCTGGCACCACTGAACTCGGCTATAAGGTGAAGGATGAGGCCCGTACGCAGGCGCAGATCTTGGCCAAGGACGCCGAACTGCTCGCGCTCGGACTCAAGGCGAAGATTGAGTTCCAGTCCCAGATGGTCTCCTTCCTGATGGCCCGTCGCTATCGCCACTCGCTGATCACGAGTTCTTTCTACCGCGTGCTCTTCAAGGGTGGCAGTCAGAATATCGTCGTCGGTGCTAAGGAAGTGAAGGAGTTCTTCCCGATTTCGGACTTTGTACCCACGCTGGAGTCCTTCGACATGCTTTCCCGCGAAGCGATTAAGGATACGTCCAAAGGTATGCAGACCGTCGATGACTTGGTGAAGCAGGGCGAGCTCTACGGCGCTTTCGAACGACTGCAGGAAACGTTCTTCCTCGGTGAGTTTGAGCCCGTCGTGATGTCCTACCCGCAGGAGAAAAAGCGTGAGATGCTTGCCCTCTGGAAGGACCTTCGCGAGCTCCAGCGGCTCGGCGACGAGCATGACCTCGGCAATGTCGAAGGATATGTCAACAAGGTCCGCGGTCGGGCCCGTGACTTCCCCGGTGCCCCGATCCTCTCTAAGGTTACCAACGCGATGAACGCGTCGAACATGTCCCTGCTTTCCGCCAAGGGCGCCGCCTTGGCTGGCGATAATGCCAAGGCGGAGGCCGCTCTGGAACGCGCCGCTAAAATTTGGCCCCAGAATCCTGGCGTAAAGGACTTTGCTACGCAGGTGGTGAGTCGCCAGGACACGCTGGCCCAGAAGATTCCGGAATTCGACCGCCTCATGACGGAGTCGAAGTGGCGCGACATCTATAACAAGAAGCTGGAATATGCCTTGGCCCTCGCGCAGGACAAGGAGCGCTCCGAAAAGCTTCGCAAGGTGGTCAACCGGGTCGGCGAGCTCGACGCCAACATCCAGAAGGCTTCCGTGCTGGCCTCGCAGAATAATCCCTACCTCGCGTGGGACGTCATCGTTGAGGTCTACAAGACTGAGTCCGACGACATCGTGCTCGCCAAGACCCGTTCCGACATCGCTCCGCTGGTCGCTAATTACGCCCAGCTCATCGGCCATGCCGAGAAGCTCGAGAAGGACGGCGCCGAAGCGGCTGCGCTCACCGCGTGGCTTTCCGCGCAGGATCTGAACCCCGCTTCGCCCGCCTGTGGCGCCGCGGTCAAGCGTCTGGCGAAGTCCGTGGCCGAGAGCGCCGTGATCCGTTCGACGGGCTCCGTGCCCGCCCCGCCCCCCGCGCCCGCAGCCGACGACGAAGTGCCGGTGCCGGCAAAGAAGTAAGCCTTACCAGAGGCTGACCGGATTATCTTCCAAGGGATCGATCACCGTGATGCGGAGGTCGGTCTTTTGGTCGCGCACCTCGTTCATCAGGGCGTCGACGATGATGGTGCGGTTGCATTCCTTGCTAAGGTGGCCAAGGTAGAGCTCCGTCGTCTGCCATTCGCGCAGGCCGAGCAGGAGGTCTTTCGTCTGGATGTTTGAGAGGTGGCCAAAGTTGCCGCGGATACGCTGCTTGAGCGAGGCCGGGCGCTTGGAGAGGTCCAACATTTCGTCGTCGTAGTTTGCCTCGAGTACGAGGATGTCGGCGAGCGCGACGTGATGTTTTACGACAGGCGTGGCGTGACCGAGGTCGGTCAGCCAGGTGAGGCGTTTGGCGGGCCGCGCGTCTTCGGCAGGTAGATCGAAAGCGAAGCCGACCGGATCGGCCGCATCATGCGGGATGGGGATTGAGGTGATCTGGATGCCGCGGAATTCGAAGGTGGTACCGGTCTCGAAGAGCTGCCAGTCCGGCTGAGACTTGAACGAATCCTTGATGCGCCGGGCCGTCTCGCGGTTGGCGAAGACCTTTAGTAAAGGATTCTGGCGGAGTAGAGCAGGGAGGCCGACGCAGTGGTCGGAGTGTTCGTGGGTGATGAAGACCGCGTCGAGGGCGCGCGCCTCGATGCCCAGCTTCTGCAGTGAAGCCTCGAGGCGTGGGCCCTGGAATCCTGCGTCGAGCATCATGCGCGTGCCGCCCGCTTCCAGCAGTGAGCAGTTGCCGGAGCTGCTCGTGCCGAGGATGTGGAAGGCGAAGGCCATGCGGAGGCCGATGCAACCCCGACACGGTGCCGCCTTCAAGCCGCCATTCACCCTTTTCCGCTTGAGGGCGAGGGCGACCGGAGGGAAGGTAGGTCATCCCGCCATGCCTTCCCTTCCTCGCGTCATCAGCATCATCATGGGGGGCGGTCGTGGCTCCCGCCTCTATCCCCTGACCAAGGACCGCTGCAAGCCGGCCGTGCCGCTCGCCAGTAATTACCGCCTGGTCGACATCCCGATCAGCAATTGCCTGAACTCCGGCTTCAACCAGATCTTCGTCCTGACGCAGTTCAATACGGCGTCTCTCCACAAACACATCCAGCAGACCTATAAGTTCGACGGTTTCGGCCGCGGCTTTGTGGATATCCTCGCTGCCGAGCAGACGGGCGACAAGGAGACTTGGTATCAGGGTACGGCCGACGCGGTCCGCCAGAACCTCCATCACTATAACCTGAAAGATGAGGACCTGGTACTTATCCTTTCTGGAGATCAGCTTTACCGTCTCGATTTCGACGAGCTCGCTCGCCAACACATCGATAACGCCGCCGATGTGACCATCGCCGCCAAGGCCATGCCTTCCGACCAAGTCAGCGCCCTCGGAGTTATGCGCGTCAATGCCGACCTTCGCATCGTCGAGTTCGTCGAGAAGCCTAAAGATCCGGTAGTCATCTCCTCCCTGGTCCTCGGCGGTAACGCCCGGGCCCGCCTGTCCGACAAGTCCGACACGCCTTACTGCCTGGCCTCGATGGGCATCTACCTTTTCTCCGGTAAGGTCATGCGCGAGGCGCTGGCTGATCCGGCTCAGACCGACTTCGGCAAGGAAGTCATCCCCGGCCTGCTCGCATCAAAGCGTATGATGGCCTATGTTTTTGACGGTTACTGGGAGGATATCGGTACCGTGGGCTCCTTCTGGGAGTGCAATCTTACCCTTACCGACCCGGTACCCCCGTTTGATTTCTTTGACGGTCAGAATCCAGTCTACACCCATTCCCGTTATCTCCCTCCGGCCAAGCTTAACGGCGCCCGCTCGCAGCGCGTCTTGATGGCCGATGGGGCCATCGTTGACGACTCCGAGCTGAGCCGTTGCGTCATCGGCGTCCGCTCCGTGATCCGCGGTGGCTCCCGCCTCGAGAACGTGGTCATGATGGGTGCCGACACCTTCGAGCGTCCGCACGATCTCGCCAAGAACAACTCGCTTGGTCGCCCTGATATCGGCGTCGGACCGAACTGCCTCATCCGTAACGCGATCATCGATAAGAATGCGCGCATTGGCGCCGGTTGTCGCCTCGCACCGACCGGCCTACCCGAGAAATGGGAGACCGACGCCTTGTTCGTCCGGGATGGCGTGATTGTCGTCAAGAAGGGTGCCATCGTTCCTCCTGGGACGATTGTCGGGGAATGAACACCTACGCCCGGACCTACTGGTTTACCTGGGCGTTCCTCGTCATCGCCGCCGCCCTGACGGGCGTAGCTTCGTTGAAGTCCGCCTTCTTCGGTGGGCTGTTCGCGGCGTTGCTCTCGGCGTTGCTTACCAGCGTCTACGAGCGCAGTGGCCCGCGCTATGCGCCGCTCATCGGCGCCACCGCAGGCACGCTCTGGGTGGTCGCGATGTTCTTCCGGATCCGCTGGTTCGGGTACGCTGATGATTTTCAGATGGCCCAGTGGACGCTGGGTACGGATATCTCGGTGCATGCGGCAGGCTTCGCCGGAGCGGCGCTGATGGCGGCCTTAATGTCCCGATATGATTTCCCTAAGGCGCTCGGTGGAGGCCTGCTCCTCGCCGCAGCCATGACTGTCATCCCCTATGGTTTCATTGCCTGGATCGATCATCGTGTCGCCGGTCCGCTTGATCTCGTGGTCCTCGTCTCGGCGGAAGTGGCCGTCGACGAAGGCCCGATTCGTCGGCCCGGTGCGGTGCAGGCGAATCTGACGTCCGCCGAAATCCTCCTTTTAAAGGAGCGTATGCTCGTCGTCGACGGACCCGGAGGTATCGAGGCGGTCGATGAACAGGGTCGCCGTTATTGGCCATTAGTCCGTCGTCGGCTCGTCTACCCTGGTAATCCTGGAGGTCCAGTCCGCACAGTCTTGTTCTTGCTGCCTCCTGGCTTGGTCGCCGCCGAGACCTGGAGTGTGCCGGTGCACCAAGACCCGAAGGGCCTTGGTCTCGTCGTCCTCGGAGCCCAAAATGATATCAAATTCTCCGGCGGGCCGGTCAGTCAAGCGGTGCGTCTCGACGTATCTTTGACGGTAAAATCCAAGGAGGGCGTGGTCACCTACCAGAACTTGCAGGTCGAAGCCGTCCGGAAATCTCCCCTCGGCGATTTTTACGCGAACGTCCGGACCCAAGGTCTCGCCGCTGCGTTTCCCACGAGCCTGATTGATCCGAAGACGCCGGTTAATTCGGAAGAGAAGGCCAAGGTGCGTCGGCCAAACTTCGGCGGCGGCCCTGCGGCGAAGTAGCCGCCGTTAGGTTGTCGAGCTCAGGAAGTCGCGGTGCAGCCCTGCGTAGGCTCCTTGCAGCGCGAGCAGTTCGGGGTGCGTGCCGCGCTCGACGATGCGGCCTTCGTTCAGGACGATGACGCAGTCGGCCCGTCGGATTGTGCTGAGGCGGTGGGCGACCACGAAGCACGTGCGTCTTTTCATGAGACGAGCGAGGGCGACCTGAAGCCGGGCTTCCGTGAGCGTGTCGACGGCGCTGGTGGCTTCATCGAGCACGAGGATGCGCGGATTGGCCATGAGCGCGCGAGCGAAGGCGACGAGCTGCTGCTGGCCCATCGAGAGGCCGCGGCCCTTTTCGGAGCAGGGCGTGTGGATGCCTGCTGGGAGGTCTTCGATCAGGTCGAGGCAGTCGAGGTCGCGGAAGGCTTGCCGGATCTCCTCGTCGGTCGCCTCAGGGCGGGCCGATTTGACGTTCTCGGCGATCGTGCCTGCGAAGAGGAAATTTTGCTGGAAGACGAAGCCCATTTGGCGGCGCAGGGTCTCCTGGCGGATATCGGCGAGGTCAAGGCCGTCGACCAGTACTTGGCCTAAGAGTGGCAATTGAAACTTCGCCAGGAGCCCGATGATGGTGGACTTGCCTGAGCCAGTATGGCCCACGAGCGCAATCACCTGTCCCGGCTGGGCGAGGAAGGAAATCCCGTGCAGGACAGGCCGGTCTTGGATGTAGGCGAAATGGATGTCGCGGAACTCCACTTGGCCTTGGAGCGGCGGGCATTCGCCTGCCGTTGGTTTGTCCGTCCAGGCTGGCGGCGTGTCGAGCAGGCGGAAGTAGCGTTCCGCACCAGCCATCGCGAGGGTGGCTTCGGAGAGTTGCGTGCCGATGATCGTGATCGGCGAGAAGAACAGGTCGGCGAGAAAGAAGAACGTCACGAGGTCGCCGAGGCTCGTACCGGTGTCGGAAAGGGCTGCCCAGCCACCGACCCCGATGAGCGCGGCCATGAAGCCTTGAGCGTTGAGTTCGAGTAGCGGCAGGTAGAGGGCCGTGAGACTGGCGGTCTTCACGACGTTATCAGCGAGGCTACGAACGAGACGGGTGAAGATGCCGGCATTGGTATCCTCGCGGGCGAAGCCCTGCGTCACCCGGATGCCTTGCACTGTCTCGGCGAGCGCGGAGGTCACGCGGGAGAAGGTCTCTTGCTGGACGCGTGAGGCATGGAGAATCTTGCCGCGGAAGAAGCCGTGCACCAGCAGGAGGCAGGGAACGATGGCCAGCAGCACGAGGAACAGCTGCGGATTGGCGAGCAGCATGAGCGCAGCAGCGCAGCTCATCTGGCCTAACGAGACGAAGGTGATGAAGAAGTTATTCTGGATCCCGTTACGCATCGCCTCGATGTCCGAAATCATGCGGCTGATCAGGCTGCCATGGCGCCGGGCGTGGAAGAATGAGAGCGGCTGCGTGAGCAGGTGGCCCATCAGGCGGTCGCGCAGGTCGCGGAGGACGTTCTCGCCGATTTGGTGGGCGAGGCGGATGCGCCAGTACAGGGCGATGTCGGCGATGATGAAGAAGACTGTGAACAGGGCGAGTGCTCGGAAGGTCGCTGGGCCGTCGCCGGTCGCCACGGGCCCCTTGATAATATATCCGACGATCCAGGCGAGGGCGGGTAGCGCCATCGCACGGAAGACGCAGAGGCAGAGCAGGGCGTTACGCATACCTCGGTGTGGGCCGGTGAAGGCGAGTAGGCGGGCGACGGTCGACCAGCGTAACGGAAGGCGGTCGGGTTCCTCTTCGTCGGGGCGGAGGCGGCGCACGGCGATTTCGAGGCGATCCTTACTCATGTGGCGGATCCTTCTGATTGGACGAGAATGGCGCGGCGGTAATGACCGTCCTGGGCCATCAGCTGCGCGTGGGTGCCGACCTGCACTAGTTTGCCGTGCTCGAGGACCAGAATCTGGTCCGCGCGGCGGAGGGTACTTAGGCGGTGGGCCACGATGAAGGTCGTGCGGCCGACCATCGCCGCTTCCATCGCTTCCATAATCTCCTTCTCGGTTTCCGGGTCAATCGCCGAGGTCGGGTCGTCGAGCAGCAGGACGGTCGGCTCCAGCAGCAGCGCCCGGGCTATCGCGATGCGCTGGCGTTGGCCGCCGGAGAGGTTGACGCCGCCTTCGCCGAGGAAGGTCTCGTAGCCTTCGGGGAGCGCCACGATGAACGCATGTGCGCCGGCGATGCGGGCCGCGCGTTCGATGCGCTCCTGCGTGGCGTCGGGGTGGCCGAATGCGATATTGGCGGCGATCGTGTTCGAGAAGAGGAAGTTTTCTTGGAAGACCATACCCACCTGCCGGCGGAGTTCTTGGAGCGGCAGGGCGCGGATGTCGTGGTCATCGAGGGTCACGCGTCCGGAGCGCGGATCATAGAAGCGGGGGATCAGCGAGAGTAGGGCGGACTTGCCCGCGCCGGTGGCGCCGGAGATGGCGATACGTTGGCCGGGCTCGGCGACGAACGAGAGTTCATGCAGCACCGTGGCGTTCTCCTGATATTCGAAGCTGACGTTCTCGAAGGCCACGCGGCCGAGGAAGCGGCCCGGAGAGGTCGCACTGGGTTCGGTCGCGACACCCGGGTCGGTGTCGAGGATCTCAAAGATACGCTTGGCGCCGGCTAAAGAGACTTGGGCGTTGTCGACCACCGCGGCGAGGGTGGTCACCTGGGTCGAGAACTGCTGCAGAAGGCCCGCAAAGGCCACCAGGCCGGTGCCTAAGGCGATTTCACCCCGCGCGACCATCCACCCCCCGTAACCAATGAGGATGGCCATGGAGAGGCGATTGAGGCCGTCGATGACAGGCCAGAAGAGCGCGATTTCGCCGAAGACCTTACGCTTTTGGAGGCGGATATCCTCACTCCAGCCAGCGAAGCGACCCATCACGCGTGATTCGAGGGCGAAGCCTTTGACGACTTGGATGCCTTGCACGTTCTCCGAGAAGCCGAGCACCATGCGATCCATCAGTTCGCGGTTCTCCTCGTAGGCCGGCCGCACCTTGCGCGAGAAGCGGATTGCGAACCAAATCTGGAACGGCAGCACTGAGAGGCAGGCGAGCGTCAGGCGCAAGTCGGTGCGTAACATGTAGACGGAGCAGGCGACCAGAGTGATGGTGATAATGGCGAGCTGTAGGACTACGCCTTCGATGAAGACCCGGATGGCGTGCGCGTCGGAGGTGACTCGGTTGATGATCGAGCCGCTGGCGTTGGAGTCGAAGAAGCGGAAACTGAGTTGCTGGAGTTTGGCGAAGACCTGCGAGCGTAGGTTGGCGACAATTCGGCCGTGCAGGAAGCGGACGGACACCAGCCCGAAGACGTACGAGATGACCGCGCGGAGGAGGGCCACGACGAGGATGCCGGCTCCGAGCCAGACGAAGACGGCCTTATCGGAGGCGTCGGCCGGGACGAAGAAGGGCAGGCGCGGCGCGGGAATTGACCGGTCAGCGCAGTGGCGGACGAAGTCGATGCCGACGCCGGCGAGGACGATGACCGCGACGGTCAGGAAGACCACGGCCAGCTGTAGGCCGAGGAGCTGGAGGCAGTCCGAGCGGTACGACCAAGCGATACGCAGTAACCGCCACAGCGTGGCTTCGCGGCTGTCGGCGATCGGAGGGTCGGAGGCGGCGGGCATGCGCGTCAGGGCGCAGGCCAACTTAGCGGATCATCTGGCCTTCCCGCGAAGCCTTCTTGCGGAATTCCGCGAGGATGCTGGCGGTGATAGGGCCGGGCTTACCGGTGCCGATTTTACGGGCGTCGACTTCGATGACGGGGATGACCTCGGCGGCGGTGCCGGTGAGGAAGCATTCGTCGGCGTTCCAGACGTCGTAGCGGGTGATGTTCGTCTCAACGGTCGGAATCTTGAGGGCGGCGGCGATTTCGAGGGCAACCTGGCGGGTGATGCCCACGAGGGCGCCAGCGTGGGACGCAGGGGTGATGAGGCGTCCCTTATGGATGAGGAAGACGTTATCTCCGCTGCACTCGGAGACGTAGCCCTGTTCGTTGAGCATGAGGCACTCGTGGAAGCCATGCTGCTGGGCTTCCATCTTGGCCATGATGTTGTTCAGGTAGTTGAGGGACTTGATCATCGGCGGCAGGGCAGCTGGGCTAACGCGGCGTGTCGGCGCGGTGATGATGCGCATCCCCGTGGTGTAGAGTTCCTCGGGGTAGAGTTTGATGGTGTCGGCGATGCAGACGATCGAAGGCTTCGGGCAGTTCTTCGGCGAAAGGCCTAGGTCGCCGAAGCCGCGCGAAACGACGAGACGGATATAGCCGTCGGTCAGGTTGTTACGTCGGCAGGATTCGCAGACGATTTCGGCGATCTCCTTGCGGGACCAGGGCATCTCGAGGCAGAGGGCCTTGGCGGACATCTCGAGGCGCTCGAGGTGTTCGTCCAGGCGGAAGACGCAACCCTGATAGAGGCGGATACCTTCGAAGATGCCGTCTCCATAGAGGAAGCCGTGGTCGAAGACCGAGATCTTGGCCTCGGCCTTGGGGTAGAACTTTCCGTCGATGTAGACTTCCATGGTGGTGAAAAGGCCACGTTGGTGGGTGGGGAGAATTTTTCCAGCCCGAAAGCCCCTTTTAGGGCGGTAATCTCTCGTTCAGGCCGCTTCGCGGACTGTGAGGCGGAATTTCCCCGAATCCTCGGGTGCGATCAGGCTGACGGACTCTGCGGTGATAGTGGAACCGAGGAGTCTACCGAGTTCGTCCGTCAGCTTGGTTTGGGCCAAGGTCAGGGTGTCGCCTTCGGTTTCGGGTAGCAGGAAGAGGTGCGCCGAGCCGTCGGCTTTCTGGCGAAGCTGATAGTGGGCGATGCCGCCGATTCCGGCGAAGGCTTGGTCGATCATGCGTGTGGTCAGGGTGCGTCCGTCGGCGCCACGAAGTGCATCGCGTTTGCGTCCGTGCACGTGATACCCGTCCGGGGAGTGTTCGACGAGGTCGCCGATCTCGTAACGCAGAAGGGGGAGGTAGGGGTTCGTGAGGGTGGTCACGAGGAGTTCGCCGAGTCCTTCGGTTGAGGTGCTTTCGAGGATGGCATTCGTTTCGCTGGCAATCATCGCGCCGTTATGTTCGACGAGCAGGTGCCCCGTCTCGCTGGAACCGTAGAGATTGATCACCGGCACGCCGAAGACGCGCTCCATGATGGCGCGATGGACGATGCTGGTGTATTCGTAACTCGTCAGGATGAAGCGCAGGGAAGGAAACCGCAGACCGTGGCGTTCGCAGTGAAGCGCGAACCAGGCTCCGTGCACCGGATCGACATCGAGGAAGGTCGGCGCCCAGTCGGCGACTTCCTTGGCCATGATGGCGAGTTTCTCTTCTCCGAGTGTAAACGGAATGCGCGCCTGATTGACGTAGAGGGTGTCGCCTAGGGTGCGCTGTTCGAGGCTAAGCCATCGGTTGAAGCAACTGACCCCGCTGCAACCAGGCGTCGTGAGGACGGCTCGCCGTAGGATAGGGCTACTCGCGAAGAGGTCGGCGAGGAAGGGGTTGCGTACTAGGGCGCGGCATTCTTGTTCGGCCCACCAGGTCTTACTGAAGACGACGCGGACGCTGGCGCCGGAGGTGCCGGAAGTGCTTTCCTCTTCGATCAGGCCGCGGGCGTGGAGAGTCTTGAGGTCTATGCCGGCAGGCAGGAATCCTTCGGGTGAATGTTCGCGCAGCTGGCTCTTGGTGATGCGAGGCAGGTCGGTGAGTCGAGTCGAGGGGAGGGCGAACGCGACCTGCCATTCCGTCGTGGCGTAAAAAGGCACCGTTAACGTCTGCTGGATAGCTGATTCCAGACAGGCCGCACCGTCGCGAGACAGGGCGGAAGGCATGGATGAATTCGACATGCTTTCATCGTGGCAGGCTTTTCTTGGAAAGCAAAGCAGAGGGGTCTTTTACGGCGGATTAGTGCCATATAACGGCATTCGTCCTCGTGGGGGAACTATCATGATTGAACGAGGTCTTTTCTGTTCATAACACCCCTCATGCGATTCCCCCGTCGTTCTTTCCTGCGTAAGGCTGCTGTCGCCACCCTCGGCTTCACAATCATCCCGCGTCATGTGCTTGGCCGCGGCTTCGTCCCGCCGAGCGAGACCCTGAACCACGTCATCGTCGGTTGTGGGGGTATCTCCGCGATGCACTCCGAGCCGCGCATGACCGGCAAGAACCGCATCGTTGGGATCTGCGATGTGGATGCCCAGCACATGCAGAAAAAGTTTGATCGTATCAAGCTGGCCGGCGGCGGCACGCCGATGATGGCCGAAGATTTTCGCGAAGTGATCGCGCTGCCGGACGCCGACGTCGTCCACGTCTGCACGCCGCCTCACTGGCATGGCGTGATCGCGGCCATGGCGGCTCGCCGCGGTAAGGCCGTCTGGTGCGAGAAGCCCATGACGCGCACGATCGGGGAGGGTATCGCCCTGAGCCGCGTGGTGCAGCAGACCGGCGTTCCCTTTCGCGTGAACACTTGGTTCCGCCTCAACCGTACGAACTACTACGGCGTCGGCCCGGCCCGCGAAATCAAGCGCGTCGTCGCCAGTGGCGTCCTCGGCGGTCCGCTGACTGTGCGCCTCGCGCCCGTCGGCGGCATCGCCTGGAAGGTCAATCTCTGGACTGGCAAGCCCGACCTCAAGCCCGAGCCGGTGCCGGCGCACCTGAACTGGGATATGTACTGCGGTCCTTCGCAGCTGATCCCTTACCACCCGCACCGCTGCCACGGTTCCTTCCGCGGTTATTGGAATTTCGACCAAGGCGGTCTGGGCGACATGGGTCAGCACTTCCTCGATCCGGTGCAGTACTTCCTCGGCAAGGACAACGAATCGCCCGTCACCGTCGAATGCGATGCCCCCGCGCAGGACGCCATGGCCTGCGGCGTCTGGAAGACCGTCACGATGACCTTTAAGGACGGCACTCGCATCATCCTTGAGTCCGAACTCGCCGAGCGTAACCCCGAGAATCCCTTTCTCGAAGGCCCGAATGGAAAGCTCTTCGCCGGCATGCGTTGCAGTCGCCCTGAGCTGCTGGTCAAGGCCTCCGAGTTTCCGCTTCCGGAATATCAGGAAGATGATTTCGACTCGTGCGCGCGTGAGAAGCGTCCTTTCGGCTACGGCGTCGGCGAAGCCTTCCGAAGCTCGACGCTCGTCAATCTGGCCGCCGTGTGCGTCCGTCTCGGCCGCAAGCTGAAGTTCAAGTCCGACGCTAGCGGCTTCATTGATGACGACCAGGCCAACCATCTTCACTCACCTGCCATGCGCGGTAACTGGTCCATCTGAGCGCGCCCTGACCACTAAGACCATGAAGCACCTTTCACTCTTCCTCGCCTTCGCCGCCTGTCTCGTCGGTTCTGCCGCCGAGGCTCCGTCCGACGCCACCTTCGCCGACCTCGCCATCGCCGAGAAGCGTCTTGCCGCGCAGCAGGCGATCTTTGATCACTCGCGTTCGTTCGCTAAGGCTTCGCCCGAGGCCAAGGCCTGGTTCGATCGTGTCCGCGCCGCCGCTAAGGCTACCGAGAATCCTGAAGTTCTGGCCGCGTTCGGTCAGATCTTGCTGCTCGATCCCGCTTACAAGCCGCAGCTGCCTTTGAATCAGAAGCAGCCGCAGGTGTATGACTACCCGGATGGCACTACGCCGGAAACAAAGCTCGCCCAGCTTGAGCGGCTGCTTGATCAGCGTCGTTCCTCGAAAGATTACCCTTTGACCATCGAAGAGCTCGTCGGGCTCACGAAGAGTGAGGATTTCGCCACCGCCCAGCGCGCCAACCGTCTGCTTCGTCGCATCAGCCCGTCCTCCGCCGCCCCGATTCTTTGGGAGCGTGTGGCGAAATTGACGCAGCGTTCGCAGGTCCAGGAGGTCGAAGATGAAATCCTCCGCCTTCCGTCCTCCATCGCCATGAAACTCCTGCCTGTCGACCCTTCAGGTATGTCGCTCGCGGCCAAGGGAGCCTGGGCCCGCATCGTCGCCGCGCGCATTAATAGCAACGGCAAGACTCGTCTTGCCATCAAGGCATCAATGCTGCCCTTGCTCAAGGGCCCGGCCAACGAATTGACCGAAGCCGCCTGGGCCGCCGTGCCCCGTTTGTTCACTGAAGCTGACCGCGCCGCGTTGACCGAAGCCTCGCAGGGGCTTTCCGAACGTATCGCGCCCAAGGCGAAGGCCGCGCTCGACGCCCTTTCGGCTAAGTAATCTCCCCTGACGCTTGTCGCTTGCCGAGAGGCGGGTGGGAGATTGCTATGTTTCCATGGCGCCCGTCGCTAATAAGGAAGACTCTCCCAACCTAATCCTTGCCGGTTTCATGGGCACGGGGAAGTCCGCGCTCGGACGCCAACTGGCCAGGCGTTGGCGTCGCCGTTTCTACGACACCGACGAACTGGTCGAGAAACTAGCTGGTGTTTCGATTGCCGACATCTTCGCCGAACATGGTGAAGATCATTTCCGCGCCCTCGAACGCCAGGTCGTCGAAGGCCTGCTTCCTCCGAACGGAGCCGTCATCGCTTGTGGCGGCGGCCTGGTCGTGCCTCCCGGTATGGGCGAGCTCGTCCGCTCCAAGGGTATCGTCGTCACGCTCTTCGCATCGGTCGACACCATCCTGCGTCGCACCGCCGGCAATTCGCGTCGGCCGCTTCTCAAGGGCGACGAGCCGGAGGCCAAAATCCGCGACCTGATGAAGAAGCGCGAGCAGGCCTACATGAAGGCCGGCATCGCCGTGTATACCGACGGCCGGTCACTCCAGCAGCTCTGCGTGATCGTTGAACGCGTCTACGAGCGGGAAGCCCGCGCGCTGCTCAAGTCGCGTCCGAAGTCGGAATAGGCGCGAACGCGTCGCCCGTGGGCGGCTGGTCGCGGAAGAGCTTCACCACTTCGAGGAATTCTTCCCGGTCGATGAGGAAGGCGCCGAGGCTGCCGAGGTGGGGCGTGGGCACCTGGCAGTCGATGAGGAAGTAGCCGCAGGCCTGGAGGCGGGCGACGAGTGTGGCGAAGCCGACCTTCGAGGCGTCGGCCTTCAGGTGGAACATCGATTCGCCATGGAAGAGTTGGCCGAGGGCGACGCCGTAGAGTCCCCCGATGAGCTGGCCTTCCCAGCTGACTTCGACGCTGTGGGCGATGCCGAGGCGATGAAGTTCTCCATAGGCGGCGATCATGTCCTCGTTGATCCAGGTCCCATTTTGGCCCGGTCGGGGGACTTCGGAGCAGCGGCGCATCACCGTCTCGAACTGCTGATCGAACGTGACCGACCAACCCTTTTTGCGCATGGTCTTCTTTAGGCTGTCCGTCAGGCGGAAGTCGGCCGGTCGCATCACGAAGCGCGGGTCGGGGCACCACCACTTCACGGGCTCACCGGTGGAGTACCATGGGAAGATCCCGGCCCGGTAGGCCGCGATTAGGTGGGGCGCATCGAGCTTCCCTCCGCGGGCCAAGGGCGCGCGGGCGGGTGCTTTCGACGGATCGCCTCGATTCCATTCCTGCATCGCCGATACCTTCGGCGAGGCGGGAACGGCGGGCAAGGTTAGTCCTTGGTGATGTTGTAGACCGACGGAATCGAGATACCGAGCTCAGCGGCGATCTCGCGGACCGGGGCGCCTTTCTTGCGCATGTTCTGAGCCTTGGAGCGCATGTTGTCCGAGATCTGGGCACGGGCGCGGTTCGGGCGGGAGAGCAGCTTGATGAGGCGCTTGGCCAACTCGGGCTTCGAGAGGCTGGCGACTTCGCGTTCGATCAGAGACTGACGTTCGCTGTGTTCGTCTTCCCAGGTCTGCACAGCGAGGTCGCGGGCCTTGGAGAGTGCGGCGCGAACGTAGGCGTCTTTCGAAGTGAAGGAGGAGGGGGCGAGGTCGATTTTCATGAAGGTGTGGTCGAAGGTTTTTGTCAGTTTAGTACAACTTACCCACACAACCTTTTATTATAATCTGAATTGTCAAACTTTGGTAAAAGTTATTTTACCCCATTTGATTATAGGGAATGACGCTTTCGCCCTACTTGCTCCACTCGAGCATGCGGCGGAGCGGAATCTCGGCGGCGACTCGGATGCTCTCTTCCATCAGGATTTCCGGTGAGCCATCGCGCAGGCAATCGCGGACCTTCTGCAGGGTATTCATCTTCATGAACTTGCAATCGTTACAGGAGCAACGATCCGTGGGGGCGGCCACGAACGTCTTGCCGGGCACTTCCTTGCGGAGGCGGTGAATCATTCCTGATTCCGTAGTAATGATGATCGTATCGGCCGTCTGTTGCTTGCACCAGCCGA
>Ga0209190_1001112_pt1 | contig 19036 bp, 16 predicted proteins | sample M_140205_XF_Meta_FD_187315 | JGI IMG/M metagenome (GOLD analysis project Ga0209190, IMG submission 187315) | Freshwater microbial communities from Lake Montjoie, Canada to study carbon cycling - M_140205_XF_MetaG (SPAdes) (version 2) | ecosystem: Environmental > Aquatic > Freshwater > Lake... | reverse complement strand
AGAGGTCCTAAGGGGTCCTCAGGTCGCAGAAAGTTGTAGAAAAGTTGTTTATCGTCGCCCAGATTACCGTTTTTGACCTAGCAGAAGAGCACGAGGGGACAAGCTAAGTAGCGAAAATAGCATAACAGCTACACGTGTCCCACCCCGTCATCAAATGAAATAAAGCGGTGCTTAGAAGTCATCAGGTGACGGCTCAAAAGAGTCACAAGAGGAAAGCTCATCGATAGCTGGCGGTACTCTGAAGTCCACGACAAAGAGAGCTGGCAGTTCGTAGCTCGCTACATCGAGCGCGCTCCCCCCTCCTTTGCATAACTCTCTATCCAAGATGATATCATTACTTATGTGACCAAAGACGGATCATGACCCTTAAGGCTAAGAAATCGAAGTTGGTTGACGCCCTTATCAATGAGAACGGGCTATCAACTGCAAATCTCTCAAAGATGGATCTTGAAAGCCTCTTTAGCCCCCTGCCCGATGCTAGTAGTTAAGAAGTTATTTTCGTAACATATTGAATCTTTTCAATCCTCTAAGTGCGTCTTAGTAGATAGTGCCTAGAAAGTAACCCCGTACCAATGATCTTTCAAAATTCAGCCTAGATGGTGCACTTGATGAAGAATATTACTTTACTATTTCTTAACAACTAATATTCCCCCTATTATTCACGCACATTCCTTCAGCACTTCACAAATACTTCACCTCAATAGTTCATACTTTCTGTATAGACTATTTAGATGGAGTATCTATGGCACAGAATAATAATTCAAAAAATCCTTTACTAAAAAAGCTAATTACATTGCTGCTGCTGATATTGCTACTACAAGTACCAATCTCTCAGATTTCAGAACTAACCCATGATCGCAGCACAACTAAAAATATTGCACTACAAGAACTGAGACGGGTTGTTGGAGAGGCTCAAATAGTAACGACCCCTACCCTGATCCTTTCTTTGGCTAGCTTTAAGCCTGAGAACGAACTAAACACACCAGCAGAAGAGCTTAGACATATACATATGAGCCTTATTCCGAAAAACCTAATGGTACGTACGATCCTGAAATCCGAGCTACGCTATCGCGGGATTTACTCTCTCCCCTACTATGTTGCCAAAGTGCACATGGAGGGGCACTTTGAATTACCCTACGATAGTGAGATCAGTATGGAAGAAAGAAATAACTGGAAAATACGCCGCGATGTTGCAGCAAACTTCCACATGGCTCTCGATAATAGACGTGCACTACGCCAAGAAATTCACGCAGTAATAGGCGAAGAAAAGACTACTCTCCAGTTAGTTGAGGATGGAGAAAATCGAAAGTCTATAGAATTATCAGCAACAATTTTTCTAAATGAAAAAAAACTTATTCCTTTCGCAATCGACCTAGAGATAGCAGGAACAGGTAGCCTAAGATTTGCCGCACTAGCCGAAAATAGCACCGTTAAGATTCTATCTGACTGGAATAGCCTAAGCTATGTAGGAGCATATCTGCCAATCGAGAAAAGCGAAACGACTGATGGCTCAGAAGCGACCTGGCAAATCCCAGGCTCTTCTCAAGGAGCAGCCTATACTCTGCAACAACAAACTTGGATTAATCAGTCCCAAAAAGAGAATCTCTTTGGCGTTGATTTCATTACCCCGCTTGATGTGCATCGCATGGTAGAGCGAGCAGTCAAATACGAAGCTCTTGTTGTTGTACTAGCTTTCCTAGCTTTTTTTCTCTTTGAAATAGCCTGTGGAACACAGATTCATGGGGTTCAATACTTATTCCTTGGCGCAGCATTAGTCCTATTCTACCTACTTCTATTATCAATCGCCGAGCTGACTGGCTTTTCTCTCGCCTATCTATTAGCTGCGGGTATCGTAATTGCGATAATGACCTGCTACAGCAGAGTAATACTGGAGCGCAGTCAACATTCCTGGATTGTAGCTTCTTACTTTGCTACCTCTTATGGCTTCACCTATTCACTCTTAACTGAACAGGACTACTCGCTTCTTTTCGGTAGCCTTGGGCTTACCTTAATTCTTGCTACAGTAATGTACTTTACAAGAAAAATCGATTGGTTTGCACTTGAACACGGGCTTAGATCAACAGAGCCAGTAAATCCAGAACTATAAATTGCCTGCGCTATTGATGAGCCTTCTCTCTTCAATAGCGCACCTTGACGAAAAAAGTTACCTGTTTGGGTAAGAAATAAAATGATCTTTGCTCATCTTCTGATTGGTTACGTAATAACAACGCTTATAACGCAAAAGCAAAAAAGCCCTATAGCATATTATGCGGGTATAATTGGAAGCATTCTCCCGGATATCGATCTGTTCTATCATAGCTTTTTAAGCAATGGAAAAACTCCCCATCATGCTACCTAACTCATATTCCGATTCTGTGTTTTGCTATAACTACGGTTGCTCTTTTCTCTCAATACTTTTCAAATGCAAAATCTTGGTTTGTACTCTAACTACTCGCTATAAACTGTCTATTTCACCTGATACTCGATACTCCTATGGGAGGAATAATGTGGCTCTATCCCTACTCTAACAAAATGATATACTTATTCGCGCTACGACAGGACACTACTCACTGGATGTTATGCGCTATTAAAGATTTGACATTTTCTATAGAACTTGCCCTGATTACATTCAGCGCTATCTATTTTGTAAATGAAAAGACAAAGTCACATGAATAAAAAGGTAAAGATTTTAATTGTCGAAGACGAAAGTTCGATTGTCGATGCGGTGTCTTTCGTTTTACAACGAGATGGGTACGAAATTGTTAGTGTTGGAACAGGTCAAGCAGCCCTAGATACTATTTTACAGCAGCGTTTTGACTTAATTCTTCTCGATGTAGGACTTCCAGATATAAATGGGTTCGACGTCTGCAAGCAGATACGAAAAAACAACTCTGTCCCGATTATTTTTTTAACTGCACGCTCTGAAGAAGTAGATCGGGTATTAGGACTCGAGCTTGAAGCCGATGACTATGTATGTAAACCATTTAGCCCACGCGAACTTGTCGCTCGCATTAAAGCTATTCTCAGAAGAAGCGAAGATAAAATAGTCACACCAGAAACTGCAAGCAAAAATACTGCTTTTTCAATCGATAACGAAAGGCTAATCGTAAGTTTTTATGGTTCGCCACTTGATCTTGTGCGTTATGAATACCGAATTCTCTGCATTTTAATACGAAGGCCTGGGCGTGTTTACTCACGTGAGCAGCTTATGAATCTCGCCTGGGAAAGCCCAGAAATGAGCCTAGAACGAACAATCGACACCCATGTAAAGACCATTCGACAAAAACTGCGCGAAATTCGCCCACAAGATGATTCAATTCTAACCCACCGAGGCACAGGCTACTCGCTCCGGGAGGAATAAATATGAAAATCTGGGTACGAATAGCACTAGCAATCTTGATCCTTTTTGGAGTTGCATTCTCTTACTTTACTAAAGTTGAAATGGAAGAAACAAAGCGGCGCTACCGAGAAGCAACTGAGGAACCGCTTGTAGATGTGGCTCATATTCTTGCTGGCATTGTGGCTGCTAATTCAATAAGTGGAGCTATAAATTATAAAAGTATAGGAGAGTCACTCGCCAGCGCTCGCCAGTTTCAAGCCCCTGCTCAGATTTACGAGCTCTCGAAAAGTGGTTCTGATATAGAAGTTACTGTTACGAATGAATATGGAGTTGTATTATTTGACTCTGCTCAACCTTCAAACATTGGCGCCGATTATTCGCGCTGGAATGATATATTCTTGACATTAAGAGGCGAATACGGCGCACGAAGCTCTATCGACCCAGTTACGGGAATATCAACCCTGCACGTTGCTGCTCCTATTCAGGTTTTAGGAAAGCGTATCGGAGCTTTGAGTGTTAGAAAATCTAATAAAAATACAAATAGATTTATCTTCGCAACACAGAAAAATATTAAACAGCTCGGATTATTATTATTCGCAATTATTGCACTCACATCGATACTCATACTGTATTGGGTGACACGACCAATAACATGCTTAACAGAATATGTGCGTAAAGTACGCGACCAGCAGCCGACAATACTGCCGAAACTACCTCAGGGAGAGATTGGCGATCTCGGAATTGCATTCGAAGAGTTACGTGAAGCGCTCGAAGGAAGGAAATATATAGAACGATACGTTACAACACTTACGCACGAGCTTAAAAGTCCGATTACGGCGATTCGCGGAGCTCTTGAAATACTCTCTGATGATATTCCTCATGATAAGAAAGCTCTCTTTCTTTCCAATATCGAGCGTGAAGTAATACGTATCCAAGGCCTCGTCGAAAAGCTACTGGCGCTGTCATCATTGCAGAACAGGAGAGATGTTGATACGAATGAGATTATCAACGTTAAGGATCTTGTTACGCAGATAAAAGACACACTTGCTCTGCAACTAGTCACTAAAAATGTCACTCTTAAAAACGGTTTTAACGACTCCGCAAGTATTCAAGGTAATAATTTCTGGATTCGCGAGGCACTATTGAACCTGGTTCAAAATGCAATTGATTTTACTCCTTCTGGATCCATCATCACTATTCATGCACAAAAAATCGAAGATCACTATCAGCTCTGCGTAGAAGATCAAGGTGAGGGTGTACCGGAATGGGCTATGGCTAAAATATTTAATCAATTTTTTTCATTGCCGCGACCGGAAAGCGGAAAGCGGAGCTCTGGACTAGGCCTGTCAATAGTATCTGAAGTCGCAAAATTACATCATGGCAGAGCGCGAATTGAGAAGGTCGGGGGGCGTGGCACTCGGGCTATCCTTGAGATTGAAGCCCGCGTATAATAAAACCGGCTTATAGGAAGATCAATTCACTTTCCGCAAGTAGCTGATCTGCGCTCTCGACATTATAATAGAGGTCCTAAGGGGTCCTCAGGTCGCAGAAAGTTGTAGAAAAGTTGTTTATCGTCGCCCAGATTACCGTTTTTGACCTAGCAGAAGAGCACGAGGGGACAAGCTAAGTAGCGAAAATAGCATAACAGCTACACGTGTCCCACCCCGTCATCAAATGAAATAAAGCGGTGCTTAGAAGTCATCAGGTGACGGCTCAAAAGAGTCACAAGAGGAAAGCTCATCGATAGCTGGCGGTACTCTGAAGTCCACGACAAAGAGAGCTGGCAGTTCGTAGCTCGCTACATCGAGCGCGCTCCCCCCTCCTTTGCATAACTCTCTATCCAAGATGATATCATTACTTATGTGACCAAAGACGGATCATGACCCTTAAGGCTAAGAAATCGAAGTTGGTTGACGCCCTTATCAATGAGAACGGGCTATCAACTGCAAATCTCTCAAAGATGGATCTTGAAAGCCTCTTTAGCCCCCTGCCCGATGCTAGTAGTTAAGAAGTTATTTTCGTAACATATTGAATCTTCTCTACCCACTAGGTGCGTCTTAGTAGATAGCGAGCGTGTGCTGGTTAGAGCTGCTGTTTGTTTTTAGATGCTGCTTATATACTACAAAATACTGCCAATTGGTCAGTATTTAGTCCACACTTGCTGTTTTTTATGGTACATAGGCAACTGGATACTGGTGCTTAGCTGTAACCTCTTGTCATCATTTAGTAACTAGGTTAATTGACCTTCGATCATACCTGGATGGAGCTTCTATTATGGGTAACTCACGCTATTGTTTAACTAAGGCTGACCTTGCTGATTCTATCTATGCCGCTATCGACATAGATAAGCAGAAGGCTGCTCAGGTAGTTGAAGACTACATTGAGCTGATCAAGGAGGCGCTCGACAAGGATGCTAAGGTGATGCTTTCAGGCTTCGGATGTTACGAAGTTAAGGCTAAGCCGGCTCGCCGCGGTCGCAATCCGCAAACACGCGAGACGATCATCCTGCGTGCTCGTCGGGTAGTTAAGTTCAAGCCGAGCCAACTCCTGCGCCGCGCTATTAACGGAGAGACCATCTCTGAGGACGAGATCGATAAGGAGTATTAACTCCCCCTCACCGGTTAGTTTAATGGGGCAAATGGATCTCCCTACATCATTGTGGGTGAGGTAGATGGCTCAGTTTATTAAGCTCGTTTTTCAACTGTTAGTACTTATCGCGCTCTTTCTGAGTGCCTTGTGGCTATTTGTTGCCCGCCCCTTTAACTTCACAACAACAAGGGAGAAGGTTAGCATTACCGCAGATCCCTCACGCCTGGAGGATACCGTGCGTAAGCTCTCGCTTACGATGGGGCCGCGCGATTTTAACCATCAGCAACAACTCAGCACAATCGCCGATGATACCGCGTATACATTTCAGACTCACAACGCACGCGTCTCGTTACAAACTTACCTGGTTAACGATATATGCTTCCATAATGTGATATCTGAGTATGGACTCCCTGATTCAGAGGGGACCATAATAATAGGAGCGCACTACGACACCTACGGTGAGCTGCCTGGAGCCGATGATAATGCCAGCGGAGTAGCGGCGCTATTTGAACTCGGACGGATGTTTTCACAACAGCCCCCACCGATGAAGGTGTTACTAGTGGCCTATCCACTGGAGGAGCCCCCATTCTTTCGCACAAACGATATGGGCAGTTACGTTCATGCAGCATCTCTCAAGCATTCCAAAGAAAAGGTACGCCTTATGATAAGTCTTGAGATGATAGGTTATTTCTCTGATGCCCCGAACTCTCAGCGCTACTCACCCTCTGCGCTCTCCTGGATCTTCCCCACAACCGGCAACTTTATCGCCGTCGTTGGCCCCCCCTCCATTAGTTCTGCAACCATCTCGCTTAAAAAAGCGATCACCCGCTCAACTGAGCTAGCGGCGCTGTCGATAAATGCACCGAGCCTACTGCCTGGTGTAGATTTTTCTGACCACCTGAACTACTGGAAACACGACTTTGATGCCGTTATGGTTACGGATACTGCGTTTCTGAGAAATCAGAATTATCACACTGAGAAAGATCTTCCCGAGACCCTAGACTACCATAGAATGGCGCAGGTGGTGACGGGGGTGCATTCCTATGTGATGAATAGCAACTAACTCTCAATCCAAGCAGCGATCCTCTCCTTAATCGCCTGTCCGGTAAATCCGAACTTCTCTGCTAGTATCTCGCCCGGCGCTGATGCTCCGTAGTGATCTATTCCGATTGCAAGGGCGTCCCTACCAAGGATAGAGCTCCAACCTAGCGTTACGCCCGCCTCCACTACTGCAATACGAGCACCGGCTGGGAATAGCTCTGCTTTGTAGGCCGCTGACTGCGCCGTAAAGAGCTCAACACAGGGCATCGAAACAACCTGTACAGAGTGGCCGCCCTCGGCCTCCAGCATCGTAGCAGCCTCAACAGCAGCACCAACCTCAGAACCGGTAGCCACAAGCACAAGCTTTGGCTGCGAGCTCTCTTTAAGAATCCCCTCTTTAAGAATATAGCCGCCCTTAAGCACATCATCCGGACTAAACGAAGCAGGTCGTGTTAGGCTCGGTAAGTTCTGACGGCTGAAAATAAGGGTGCTCGGTCCATGCTTATGCGTAAGTGCTGCGTAGTAACACATCGCAACCTCTACTCCATCGGCCGGCCTTAAGACCCGCATATTTGGAATTAAACGCAGGCTCATAACGTGCTCAATCGGCTCGTGCGTTGGTCCATCCTCTCCGACCCAGAAGCTATCGTGCGTAAAGATATAGAGCGCCTGTAGATGCGAGATCGCTCCGACCCGCATCGCTGGCCGCATATAATCCGAGAATACTAGAAAGGTAGCCGTATAGGGAATCCAAGCCTGCGTATAAGCCAAGCCATTCGCAAGCGACCCCATGGCGTGCTCACGCACCCCGAAGTGAATATTCTTGCCAGCAAAGTTTTCGTGGCTCACATCACCGCCGCCTTTAATCGCCGTTTTTGTTGATGGATCAAGATCAGCAGAGCCCCCAACAAAACCTGGCACATATTTGGCGATCACCTGAATTGCAGCACCAGAGAGGTTTCTGGTCGCGTCCTTCTTGGGCTCCTTGAAGATCGCAAGTAGCTCATCCTTTAGTTTCGGATCTATTGCGCGTGCAAGTTGACTCTCAAGCTGCTTTGCTAGTTCACCGTTTGATGATCTCCAGGTTGAGAAGCTGCCCTTCCAGGCCGAGGACTCCTCAACCTTTTTCTCTACTCTAGCTGCAATAAATGCCTGCACATCCTCTGGCACCAGGAACTGAGCATCCTCAGGCCAGCCGAGATTTCGCTTGGTAGCCTTTATCTCCTCCGCTCCAAGTGGCGCGCCGTGCGCCTCATGCGTATTGCTCTTGTTTGGACTTCCGAAGCCTAGCAACGTACGACAACAGATCAGGCTTGGGCGCCCCCTCTGTGCCAGCGCCTGATCGAGGCACTGCGCAACCTCCTGCATATTGTGACCATCACAGGACTGCACGAACCAACCGTAGCCTTCGTATCTCTTAGCAACTGACTCGGTAAAACACAGCTCCGTCTCACCAGCGAGCGAGATCTTATTGTCGTCGTACATGTAGACCAGGTTGTCGAGTTGCATGTGTCCAGCAAGCGAGCCGGCCTCCGCAGATACTCCTTCCATCAGATCCCCATCACTCACCAAGGTAAAAACCCTATAGTTAAAGAGATCGGCTCCGTAACGGGCCGCAAGCATCTTGCCCGAGAGCGCTAGTCCTACGCTATTTGCAGCCCCCTGCCCCAACGGTCCGGTGGTGCACTCTACGCCTGGGGTTATACCGAACTCGGGATGTCCGGGGGTGATGCTCTCCCACTGACGAAACTGCTGAAGCTGGCTCATCGGTAGGTCGTACCCAAAGAGATGCAACATAGAATAAAGCAACATACAGCCGTGCCCAGCTGAGAGCACAAAACGGTCGCGGTTAATCCAGCTTGGGTCCTTTGGATTAAAACGGAGATAATTTGCCCATAGTACCGAGGTAAAATCAGCGGCACCGAGCGGCAGGCCAGGATGTCCGCTATTTGCCTTCTGCACCGCGTCGATTGAAAGGGTACGAACAGTTGTCGCCAAACGTTGAAGGTTCTTGATGTCTAGTGTCATGAGGTGCTCCTGTTAAAAAAATACTATGGAACTGGCTTCCACTTAATGGAGCAGCCGAGAGGATTGATAAATTGTGGTTGTGGGGTCCTGCCCTCTAGCACCGCAACAATTGCCTGAGAGAGGTAGTCCTGCGTGACCTTACTGGGATCGCGGGGGCTATCATTAATAGTGCCGTGATATACAAGCACGCTATCCTTATCAAAAAGATAGAGCTCTGGAGTACAGGCCGCATCAAAGGCTCGTGCAACATCTTGAGACTCATCGTAGAGGTAAGGATACGGCAACGACATCTGACTAGCTTTATCCTTCATCTTCTCGAAACTATCTTCAGGATACTGCGTTGCATCGTTACTGCTGATCCACACAGCCTTGAGGCCCTCGGCCTGATAGCGTCTAATAATCTCAATTAACATCTCCTCGCTCCCCTTGACGTATGGGCAGTGATTGCACAGAAACACAACCAAACTTGCACGAGCGCCATGCAGATAATCAGAGCCAAGCTCTTTGCCATCAACATTAGGCAGTGTGAATTGCGGTAACTTTGAACCTAGAGTAAATCGATGGCTAGTAGTATCCCTCTGCACGTTATGCCCCCTGATCCGGTTGGTAACCGGCTAAACAATCTATAAAACAGCGCTTCCCGTAAAGGTAGCTCTATTACTTTAACGTTACGGCGTGACGGGAGTGCTGGCGCAGGAACTTCTCAACCTCACCGGAGAACCACTCAGGGTGCTCAATCATAGGAGCATGCCCACACTTCTTAACCGTTACGAGGGTAGAATTAGGTATAAGCTTATGGAACATCTCTGCGACCTCCATAGTCGTTACCTGATCATCCTCTCCCCACAGTAACAAGGTTGGCACCTTTACCTCACCCAAAAGATCCTTAAGGTTGTCCTTTTTGGCGCTCCTAGCGGCGTGAATCAAACTCAAAACGTGGTGTTTATTAGCTAGGATCTTGACGATCTCAGAGATCGCTTCTTCGGTGATAAACTTTTCGTTAACGAAAACCTTGGCCATATGCTCTAGCACGAAATCGCGCCCAGGGCGAACCGGAAGCGAGTCTACCGAGTGCTCATAGAGCCCGCTGGTAGCACTTAGAATTAAGCAATCAACTAGGTGCGGGGCCGCTAAATAGAGCCGTAACGCCACATGTCCACCGAGAGAATTTCCGCACATCGTTACCGGGGCAAGTCCACGCTGGAGTACGAACCGCTCAGTATAGTGCGCCAAAGCCTTTATCTTGAGCTCTGAGCGATGCGCCGTAAGAAGTGGAAAGCTGAGCGCCATCGGCTTGGCGTACTGTGCCATCAGCGGTTGCACCGTATCCCAATTGGATAGCGCCCCAAATAGGCCGTGTAACAGCACTATCTCTGGGCCCTTCGTTCCCATCTCAACGGTCTTGAACTGCAACTCCTCCTCCTGCTTTAACAACATAGGATCAGATGCACCAAGTTTTGGAAGGGAATCTTTAACGAACTTGAAAATACTTTTAGCCATGTAGGCCCTAACTACAGAATACTTATTTCTCAGAGCTACTCTCCGTTCAACCCGGGCTAACGCCCACTATTACTTACTCTGAGAACCAATTCGAACTCGATATCTCTATCTTATCCGCTGAACGTCCCTGATACATAGTATATCAGCTATGTATGTGTAAATACGGAGAGAAACTCTCCTCTGTTCTGTGCCTTATTTGACTATCGCTTAAACCTCACTTATAGGCAGCAGTAGTCGTACCTTCGTGCTAAATACTTGTTATAACAAGACTTTTTTATAGCTATAGATCCACCTCAAGACGATGTGCGTTTTCCTGAATAAGCCTATATCGCTCACTTGGATCCTTTCCTAATAAACTTTCAAGCATGGCATCGACCTCAACATGGTCCTCAACCGTCAACTGAAGCAGCTTTCTGGTCTTTGGATTGAGGGTGGTATCCCAGAGGGTTTCCGGATTCATCTCACCTAATCCCTTAAAGCGTGTAATGTGAACCTTACCTCGCGCTCCACGCGTCCCACGCTCCTTGAGGATCTCCTCCTTCTCCTCATCCGAGTACACCCAGAGAACCTCCTCCTTAGAACCGCTTCCAAATCTTAGGCGATAGAGCGGCGAGATACCGATGTAGAGGTGCCCCTTTTCAACCAGGGGGCGCAGGAATTTATAGAAGAACGCCATCAGCAAAGCCGAGATATGCATTCCATCAGCGTCAGCATCGGTCAGAATTATGACCTTCGAGTAACGCAGCTTATCTAATCTGATATTTTTACCGATGCCACAGCCAAGCGCTGAAACTAAATCAAGCAGCTCTTTGTTCTCGTGCAGTTTAGCTTCCGTTGTTGATACCGAGTTAAGAACCTTTCCACGCAACGGCAATACAGCCTGAATAGCACGGTCCCTACCCTGCTTGGCGCTACCACCTGCGGAATCTCCCTCTACGATAAAGACCTCAGATGAATCAGGCTTGGTTGATGAGCAATCCGCTAACTTACCCGGTAAATTAAGGCGATGACTAATGCCGATCTTTCGGCTGATGCCCTGCGAAGCGGAGCGCGCTGCCGCGCGCGCCTTGGCCGCTAGGGTGATACGCTCCACGAGCGCATTGGCTACGCTAGGCTTTGAATTTAGTACGTTTTCAAAGCTCTTAAGCAGCGCATCAAGTGGCGGCTCAATCTCTGGATTGTTAAGGCGGTCTTTAGTCTGGCCCTGAAATTGAAGCTGACTAACAGATCCTGGAACACTCACCGAAATAACAGCTATAAGCCCCTCGCGGATATCCTCTCCTGTTATCTTAACACCCTTGGGAAGAAGATCGTGAACCGAGATGTAGTTTCTTATAGCCTTTGAGAGTCCGGTCTTAAAACCTTCCTCATGCGTTCCGCCACCCTTTGTATGGATACCGTTAACATAGGAGTGCAGCTGCTCCTGAGTTGACTCAGTCCAACAAAATGCAACTTCAATCTTAATGCCGTTTACTCGATCAAGATCAAAGCACTCTCCACTAATGGGAGTCTGGCTTGATAAGGTAAGTAGCGAGCTGAGAAAGGACTTAATCCCCTCCGGATGGTAGAAGGTGCGCTCTGTGGCGTTCTTCAAATCCTTAAAAATAAGCCTAAGACCCTTATAGAGAAACGATTTTTCCTCGATGATTTTCTCAAGACGGGCCGCCGAGAACTCTATGCTCTTAAATATCTCGGTATCTGGCCTAAAGAATATACGGGTCCCTTTACGACGGGTTGCGCCCCCCTTCTTAATCGGGCCATCGGTTTTACCGCGGGTAAAGCTCTGCTTCCACTCAAACCCTTCGCGACAAACAGTAGCTTCAAGCGTTTCGGAGAGCGCGTTAACGACCGATGCTCCAACTCCATGCAGACCGCCCGCGGTCACATAGTTATGGTCATTAAACTTGCCTCCGGCGTGCAGCGTAGTAAGAATTATCTCAAGAGCCGGCTTTTTGAACTTCGGGTGAATATCAACCGGAATACCTCGGCCATTATCTTCGACCGTAACGCTCTCGCCGTCCTTATGTAGCGTGACCGTAATAGTATCGGCGTGCCCGTTCATCGCCTCGTCAACCGAGTTATCTATTATCTCTCGCACGAGATGGTGCAGCCCTGCAGGCCCATCCGTACCACCGATATACATACCGGGGCGTTTTCTAACCGGATCAAGTCCCTCAAGAACCTCGATATCAACTGCGCTGTATGAACTGCCCTTCGCCATCTTCTTCTTTTTAATCACACAAAATTATACAACTAGCTCTCGCCCCTGCTTAGATCTCTACTATTTTGGCCCCGACGATCTCCTCTTTCGAGTACACCTTGGTACCCTTTAGAGCTCGATGCCCCTTTGTCACCTCTGATAAGGGAATATCCTTAGTTTTACCTGTCTTAAGATCAAGCAGCAGGGTGCCCTTCATCTTAGTCGATTGCGTACCGCAACACGCTACTAGCGCATCGTTATCTCGAACTCCCATCAGAACAACTCCGACGGCAGCGGAATCACGCACCGGGATCTCTTTCTGAGAGATTGCGAGCCCAGAGCCATCACGGGTTATGAATACCATCATAGGGGCAAGGGGCGCCGCAGCGACCATGAACTCCCCATCGCGCAGCTTCATAACGCGTCGCCCGTTGCGCTTCGTCTGCGAGATATCGCTCATCGTAAGTGCGAATCCGGTGCCCTGCTGCCCTACAAGCACGACCGTATCTCCATCCTTTAGAGATCGTTCATTTGATACACCTACAGGAGCTCCACCAAGAGCAAGCTCCGCCTGTGCACCTGTTGAAGCTATCGGCGTATCAGATGCTGATAGCCCAAAAGATGTCACGATCTTCTCGCCATCTTTAAACTTAAGGACCTTTTGTACCGGAGTGCCGTAGCCTCCTGATGCAGGGAAATCAGAAACTTTAAGAACAAACAGTGAGCCAAGATTCGTAAATAGCGCCACTGAATCAAGCGTTGTCAGCGCATGTGCTGAAAGAATGGCATCGCCCTCGCGCATGCGGGTTGACGAGAGCTCATTTGTTCTGCGGATGCGCTTAATCCAACCATCAGTGGTAATGATCGCGTGCACCTCCTCCTGCACAACGTAGTGGGTCTCATCGAATTCGATATCAACGTTGTCCTTAACCAGCTTTGAACGGCGGCGATCGCCGTACTTATCAGAGATCGCTGCAAGGTCTGCTCGAACAATTTCAGAGATAGCAGTTTTGCTCTTAATAATCCCCTCAATCTGCTTAACGCGTTTATCCTTTTCGGCTAACTCGCCTCGAATCTCATCGATATTGGTGCGCGAGAGCTGGTAGATACGCATGTCTACCACGGCGAACGCCTGGATCTCTGAGAGCTTGAATCGAATACGGAGCTTATCGGCGGCATCACTCCTGCCCTCACTCTTGCGAACAATCTTGAGCGCTTCGTCGAGGGCATCATAAACGATAACAAGTCCGTCCAGGATATGAATACGCTCAAGAAGCTGCTTGCGTTCAAAGACCAAGCGCTTCTCGGTCACCTCAGCACGGAAGGTAAGAAAGTGACTAAGAAAATCTTTAAGTGAGAGCAGCTCTGGACGGGCAGAGCTCCCCTGGCTCGGCACAAGCGCCGTTAGATTCACCGCAAAGTTAGACTCTAACGGTGTGTTCTTAAATAAGTACGCCATAGCAAGCTCTGCATCGGCCCCGGGCGCAAGCTCAAGCACGATACGAACCTCCTGCGTTGATTCATCACGCACATCCACTAATTGCGGCAGCTTTCTATCGATTATTAACCCGGCGATACGCTCAACCAGGGTCGCTTTGTTTATCGCATACGGAACTGAACTTACGATCAGCGCCTGCTTGCCGCGCCCCTGGTCTTCAATCTGCCACTCACCGCGCATTCGCACAGATCCCCGTCCGGTCTCATACATCTCAACCAGCTCGCGCTGTGTATTAAGAATACTACAGCCTGTTGGGAAATCTGGCCCCTTAATTAAGGCCGTTAACTTAGAAACCGAGAGCTCTGGATCTTTCGAAAGCTCTAGCAGCGCCTTAATAGTATCCTTTAGGTTGTGCGGCGGAATACTTGTTGCCATACCTACCGCGATGCCGGTAGCTCCGTTTATTAATAGGTTCGGAATGCGGCTCGGCAGAACGGTCGGCTCAACAACTGTTGAATCGAAGTTGTCGCGAAAGGTAACGGTCTCTTCGTTAATCTCTCCAATTACATCAATTGCGATATGGCGTAGTCGCGCCTCTGTATAACGGTAAGCTGCAGCATTATCGCCATCAAGGGAGCCAAAGTTCCCCTGACCATCAACGAGTGGATAGCGCAGAGAGAAGTCCTGCGCCATGCGCACCATCGCTTCATAACAGGCAACGTCGCCGTGCGGATGAAATCGAGCTAGCACCTCTCCAACAACCGCTGCGGACTTGCGGTGATTGTGCGAGGGCGTCAGGTTTAAGTTCTGGAACATGGCATACAGGATGCGGCGCTGTACCGGCTTTAGCCCATCTCGCACATCAGGGAGCGCGCGCCCCGACACGACGCTGAGCGCATAGGTAAGGTATCGGTCCCTAGACTCCTGTTTAAGGCTTGTTGGAAAGATCGGCATAGAACTCCTTAACAACTCTGCATGGGCAGCGTAACGTTAACGTAACGCCGTCTCCTCTGCCCGAACCATCTCTACTACGACAGCCTGTTTGCAGGAATGCCCAAAAACATGTGAGCAACCAGCAAGGACACCTTGCTATAGCAAAAAGAGCTGTAAAATTAGCCTGTTATGGGTGGCTATGCAACTTAGATAATTGCTTTTTCAGTTTTATATAAGGCACTTTGCTGCTATTGGCCACATATTACGGTTGTATACGTTTTCGCAACCGATTGTGACATAATGTATTCCCTACTGCCCGAATCAGGATCTAACCGTCTATACTTTTTTGAGTTCCACTCCCATATGCGAACGACACACATACCCCTAATTGCCCTACTTCTTCTCTGCGTTGCATGTTCTCAACGTAAAGATATCTCTCCCCGTCCTAGCATCTCCGAGGATTCTATCGTATCGCTGGATAAAGATATCAACTGCGGCACTGCGCGCTCAGATATTGAGATTCTCGAGAATGAGAAGGCCTCCGTTGGAAAGCAGATTCTTTCTGGAGTTCGCTCAGTGATTCCATTCTCTGCTGTCGCTGCTATCATTATGGGCGATTACAGAGAACGTGTTCAGGTAGCAACCGGTCAATATAACGATGACATCGAGTCTAAGATCTTAGAGATTAAAAGCAGCTGCGGCATATCGTAGCGATTATTGCTCGAGGATCTAACTCAGGAGTGCCATGAGAGTTAATGCCGAGACCTTCCGCCTGCCCAAGCAAGGCAACTTCGTTGCCTTTGAGGGCATAAATGGCTGTGGCAAGACGACCCTCCTGCGCGCCCTTTCGCAGAGGCTTCAGCAATCCTCGACATCGGTGCTAGAGACACGCGAGCCTGGCGGGACTCCGCTAGGAGAGGAGCTACGCAAGCTCCTACTTGAGTGGTCGGGCGAGAAAAAATCCGACCGCACAGAGCTGTTGCTCTTTGCTGCTAGTCGCGCCGAACATGTCGACAAGGTTATCGTACCGGCGCTCAACCGAGGCTCCTGGGTGCTGTGCGACAGGTACCTCTACTCCACCGTTACCTTTCAGGGGCACGGCCGTGGTATTCGTCGTGACTGGATCGACCAGGCAAACGCCCTCGCTGTGCAGACGACCTTGCCGGATCTGGTGGTGCTGCTTGATCTTGAGCCGCGTGAAGGGTTGCGACGAATAGCCTCACGCCAGGATAACGGAAAGGACTCCTTTGAGGATGAGGAGCTCGCTTTTCATGAGCGCATTAGGCACGGCTTCCTGGAGTGCGCTGACACCTCCCAGGTGCCATTTCTAGTGCTCGATGGCATGTTGCCCCCTGAGGAGCTGCAAAGGATAGTATTCTCCGTTTTTGGGTAACTATTCACCCCTAAAATAAGCGTCCACGATCAGGGGACGTCAATAAAGGAGGGGGCTTAAAGACCGATCGCAAGATCGAATCTTTCTAGCCAGCGACAAGCTTATACTGGGGTGAATAGTTGCGTTTTTGGACTCACTTGACCCTTCCTTATCCCATCCTTTAATCCTATTGTAACCTCGTGACGACAATTCACGGCCACACCCAACAACGCGCAGCTCTCGCCCTCCTTGCGCAACAGGAGCGACTTCCTGGATCTCTACTCTTCACAGGAATTAAGGGCATCGGCAAACAACTCGTTGCTTATGAGCTTGCGCGCCAACTCCTCTGCCAGCAAAAACCTTTTGGGCCACAGGGGGGCTGCAACTCATGCCAGGCTTGTGTGCTCTTTAACTCAAAAAATCATCCGGACCTGCATACGATCACCTTTGGTACAGGCGCAGCCTCAATGGATGACCTGCGCGAGACCCTCGACGGACTAAGTCTAAAGGCGTTCCTGGGGGGCCGCAGAGTTGCGATCATAAACGACGCAGATGAGATCGCAACGATTGGAGCTAACCTGCTCCTTAAAACCTTAGAGGAACCGAGACCTGAGACCTTTTATATCCTGCTTGCTGCTAGCCCAACTCGCTTGCCGCAAACGGTCCTATCTCGGTGCCAGCGCTGGTTCTTCGATCGCCTCTCACCGACGGAGATAAAGCATATCCTGACTGAACGGGGCGCTACAGAGGTGTCCGATTCGATCGCGGCACTTGCTGAAGGCTCCCTCTGTGATCTAGAGACCCTTAAGGATCGAAAGGAGCTCGCGGATGAGGTACGCGAGGTTCTTGATGCTGCCTTTAAGGGGGACGCGCGGCGAATCGGACGTGCTGCGCAGGAATGGGGGGGCAATAAGATCGGAGTCAAGGAGCTGCTTGCATTATTACGCACCTCAATTCGAGAGAGGCTGCTGTGCTGTGATAACGATCAGGCTGCTGCCTCCGTCTGGGCAACAGCTCTGCAGAACATTATCGACTCAGAGTATCTCGCAGTCGATAGGCATGCGAATCCAACCCTGGTGCTCCTAACGGTGCTACGAAGTTGCAACCTGGAGCGCGCCAGCGGTTACCAGAATACCCCTAACCTGCTGCCAACCATGCTTGAAGAGCTATTGCGCTAGATCTAGACAACACTCCACAATTGACAGAAACTCCCCGCTATATATTTAAGGACTATCAATGAATACGCCAAACGAGACCACAGAGGTACCCCTACCAATAGCTCCTAGCGCTCCCCCGCCGGTACTAGCCGATGAAGAGATCGATATAGATCTCTTTGCAAAGATAAAGCTCCGTACCGCTACTATCGAGAGCGTTGAAGCAGTGCCTAAGTCAAAAAAGCTCTATCGTATTCAGGTAGATCTGGGAGAGCACGGAAAGCGCCAGATCGTTTCCGGCATCGCGCAGCACTATACGCCTGAAGAACTCATTGGTCGCCAGATCGTTATCGTTGCTAACTTAAAGCCAGCAAAGTTAATGGGCGTTGAGAGTCAGGGGATGCTACTGGCTGCTTCAACCGATAGCGATGGAGCTTTGGCGCTCCTTATGCCGGATAAGGCCATCCCTGCCGGCTCACGTGTCAGGTAGCGGCTACACTCTTTGATAGGCGCTATGGCACTTGAACTGCTCGATTCGCATACACATCTAGACTCTGAGTCGTTTGATATCGATAGGGAGGCGTGTATCGAGCGCGCCAGGGCCAATGGAATAACCCGTATCCTGACGGTTGGCGCTGGTCGTGGGCTGGCATCTACCAGGGGTGCTATCGCCCTGGCAGAAAGTTATGATTGGATCTGGGCTAGTGCAGGGATTCATCCACACGATGCTGGACAAGACTTAGATATCTCAGATCTCAAGAAACTCGCCGAGCACCCCAAGGTCGTTGCTATCGGCGAAACGGGGCTAGATTTTTTTAAAAACTTGGCGCCGATTGATAAACAGTACGAATACTTTGAGTTGCAGATAGAGCTCGCCCTAGCCGTTAAAAAGCCCCTGATTATTCATTCAAGGCAGGCTGGGGAGGAGTGCCTGAAGCTCCTTGAAACGAAAAATGCTAGCGCGGTTGGTGGGGTCTTTCACTGCTACGCTGAGGACGCCGCCTTTGCCGAGCGGTTAAGAGCTATCGGCTTCCTCGTATCGTTTCCAGGTACCCTGACCTTTAAGAAGGCCGAGGCTCTCCGCACGGTCTGCAAAGCTATCCCGCTAGAGCAGATGATGGTTGAAACAGATGCTCCATTCATGGCTCCTGAGCCGCACCGAGGAAAGAGATGCGAGCCTGCGTTTGTCCTTGAAACGGCGCGCTGTCTTGCTACACTAAAAGGGTTGCCCCTTGAGGAGGTAGCGGCGATAACTACTAGTAATGCGCTTAAGCTCTTCTCTACTATGAGGTAAGTCGATGACTGCTACTCCGGAACTGGTCCTAGTGGATCGCTCCTCTACTCTTATTACGATAACTATAAATCGCCCCGACTCTAGAAACTGTCTTACGGCAGATACTATCAATGCTCTTATCTCTGCCTTTAAATCCGTTAGCGCTCA
>Ga0209190_1001111_pt1 | contig 19038 bp, 18 predicted proteins | sample M_140205_XF_Meta_FD_187315 | JGI IMG/M metagenome (GOLD analysis project Ga0209190, IMG submission 187315) | Freshwater microbial communities from Lake Montjoie, Canada to study carbon cycling - M_140205_XF_MetaG (SPAdes) (version 2) | ecosystem: Environmental > Aquatic > Freshwater > Lake... | reverse complement strand
ATTTCCAAGTCCTTCTCCGGCGGATGCACCTTTCACAAGTCCAGCAATGTCTACAAATTCAATGATGGCAGGAATGGTGTTTTGAGTTTTCGAAAAGTCAGCGAGCTTGTGAAGGCGATCTTCAGGTACGGGCACTACACCGACAGATGGGTCGATGGTTGCGAAAGGATAGTTCGCAGCAAGTACACCCTTTTTTGTAAGGGCGTTGAAGAGGGTTGATTTACCGACGTTTGGGAGGCCGACGATGCCGATTGATAATGACATGTGACGATGGTAACACAAATTTTAAGAATTTATAAATTACTTCTTAAAAAGTTCCGTCACCACAGAAAAAGGAGACTTTCGCTTTTCAGCCACATAATCGAACCACGGAAGATTATGGATATTACCTCTCTTGTAAGGCCACAAATAAAAGGCAGGAACTTCGGGATAAACTTCTTGGAACTTGTCATCAGAAAAGACAATCTGAATTGAATGAGGAAATTCCTTTTCGATAAGGGGGTTTTCTAGCTTTCTTGCGGCATAGTATATCTTTGCCCCTTCTCTTGCATCTTCATGCCCTCTGTGCGAAGCAATCTTTTCTAATCCTTCAGCAATGCGGATCGCAGACCATTTCTCATCACTTATTTCTTTTGCATATCTCTTAATTTGCTTCTCGGTTAGCCCACCTTTTTTCCAAATATCTGAAAGATGGATCGAATAAAGATCTCGTTTTTTCATCTCTGTTACAATATTCTTCAGGTATACTGAATAATTCTTATTTGAATAACCGTTCATCATTCCATGCTGATCCGAAAGGATAAAAGTCATCTTGGTATCCAAATTGTATTCGTTTTTTAATGTTAAACAAAAATCTTTAACCTTATCAAGAACTGAATAATCGCTTTCATTTAGAGACTTCTTATCAGATGCACCCCAAAATGAAATGATTTCGAGAGGCTTTTTGCTATCAAGACTTTCTTGAATAAGTGTAGACATTCTATCCTCACGATAAGGAATTTCTCTGCTCGTCTTACGTGTGACTATAGCCGAGATGATCTTGTTTGCCTCATTAAGCTTAACAAAGCTTGCTGAATTTGATTTGAGCAAAGATGGGTGAATTTTCTTCCACACATTCTCTGCATTACTGATCTCACTATTCTCTATTTCTTCAAGTTTCTTATGCCAGTACTTTCTCATTGTAGATATAAAGAGCTTCGAATCAGCTATGTCAGGAAAAAGAGCTTCGAACTTCACCCTGCTTTCCTCTGGAAAATTTGTCATAAATACAATCGCTTCCTTGATTGCAGCCTTAAATTTCTCTATCGCTGGAAGGAATGATGGATCAAGATTGTCAGAAACAGTCAGTCCCGTGAATAGATAATCGCCAAAATCTTCAGTGAGAGAGTGTAATACTTTGCCCCCAATCCCCTGAAGAATGAAAGCATAGTCTAAGGAAACAAAAGCGATGTCTATTTCTCTATGCTTGAGAGCGTTAATAATTTCTTTATGGCCATAAGTCTTTATTTCAATATCAGGAAGATAATACCGAGCCAAAGTATTTACAGTAGAGAACTCCTGAAATGAACCTACTTTATATTTCTTGAAATCATCTTTTGATGATATTGCTATCGAAGGATCAATAGCTATAGCAACAACAGGTACTTGATTTATGAGAGAACCGAAAATTTTTCCTTTCGTTGAAAACCCATTTGAAAAGGAGAAGACGGGATCAGAAATACCAATTTGTGCAGAGCCTGAAAAAAGAGAGTTGTAGGTAAGATCGTCTCCTCCTGTTGAGATGAAGCTAACATCCAAATCATGTTTAGAGAATAATGACGTCTTTTCAGCAAGATAGAGAGGAAAGTAGATTGGCATTCGATCAAACTCAGCAACAACTACGCGAAGCTTACTCTTATCAGAATCAATCTGACTTAAAGTTTCCTTTGTCACTATTCTCTCTTTGTGACCCACAAGTTTGTTATAAGAAAGATTCTTGTACATCGCATAGTATATTACCTCTTCTTGGGTTATGAATCCTATTTCTTTTTTTTCTTCGTCTGAAACCGTGAGATTTCCAAATTCAGAAGCTATGACTCCCTTGGCCACATCTCCATCTTGAGTCCTAAAGTTAAATCCTACATTCATACCAGCACCATTAGAAAAAGGAACTTTATACCTGAATGCAATATAGTCAGGAAGAAACTTTGCAGCTACTTCACGTATGACATATTTAGTAGTGACATCATGATCTTTCCGTTTTACTTTAAGAGAGCCATTTATCTTCATAGCATAGTCAACAACCTTGGTATCAAAGAAAGGAGCTCTTAGTTCAAGAGTATGCTTCATGCTCATTCGATCAAGCCGAATGTTATGACTTCTTGAAAGACTCTTCGTAATTAGTTCGCATCCTTTATTGATATCGTCATTTGAAAGACGTACGAATTCATTGTAACCACCGAATATTTCATCACTTGCATCACCAGCTAGTGCAATTCTGAAACCGTCTCGAACAATAGCTCGAGAGAGAATATCTAAAGCAAATGATTGCCGAAGAACTTGAGCTTCATATATTTCCATGTGATATAAAACTTGCTCAATCTCATCTCCATAATCTACATCTGGATAAACAATTTTGTATTTATATTTGAAGTCCTTACACAATCTAAGTGCAGCTTCATAATCTGAGGCCCCGGGTCTTCCCAGAATATAAGCAGTCACATTAGGATGGAATCTGTTAGCAATTTCCATTACTAAACTACTATCTATTCCTCCGCTCAATAGAACTGCTACAGGAAGATCCGTATCAACTCGCTTCTTCACTGCTTCAACCATCAAGTTTGTAAGATTCCTCACAGCCTCTTTCTCATCAACAATTTCGTTACTTACTTTTATTTCATAGTATGAGGCTAGCTTCCCATTTTTCATGAAATGAGCAGGAGGAAAGTCGAAAACCTCTGTGATGAAATCGAACTGCACAAGCTGCTTAAGCTCAGAAGCGAAGTGATAGCTTTTATCCCTAGTATCTATTGCGTAGTAAAAAGGTTTTACACCAAAACGATCTCGAGCTGCATAAAAGTCTCCTGTTTTAATATCAAATACTACAAATGCATACATTTCTGAATCAATATACTCAACCATCTTATCTCCGTATTCTTCATAAAGGTGCACCAACACCTCAGTGTCCGAATCACCTCTAAAAGCATGCCCCTTTGATTTGAGGTTATTCGTAATTTCCTTATAGTTAAAAATCTCACCATTTAAAATGGCGAAGACGGTCTCATCTTCATTATAGACAGGCTGTTGGCCAGTAAGTCTTCCAACAATCGGAAGACGATTAGTCCCCATAACCGCCCCTTCGAGGGTCTTATATTCAAAATTAGAGCTACCGCGATGAATAATCTTAGACAAAGACTGCTTGAGGATCTCTTCTCGATCTGATGATTTAGATATAATCGCGCTTATTCCACACATAGAGATATATTAACATATTTAACATATTTAACATCCTTACTTGTTATTTCTTGGAATTACCCAATTAGGAGGAGGTAGTTTTATAACAAATTTAAACGGTATAAGCTTCCCACTATGTTGTATTGTGTTCACACGATACCGACTGATAGTGACATGAAGGGCATCTTAGCATAACTACACCGACTGATGGATCGATAGTTGCAACAGGTTTTTATATTTTATTTACCAGCCACCACCTCCTCCACCACCCCCTCCACCGCCTGAACCTCCTCCTCCTCCTCCTCCAAAACCAGAAGATGAACCCGGAGGATTGGATGATGAAGAAATAGACCCACCCATATGACTTCCCAGACTAGATGCAAAACTTGATAAAGAACCGGCGGACAATGACCTTCCAGCGTACCAGGAAGGATTGTACGTGGATTCAGAACCACCATTAAATTTATTGAAAACTTCTTCAAACTGCAGAGCCCATTTGTTTTCTATTCCAAGAGCAATGGCATATGGCAAAAACTTTTCAAAAAGTTCAGGAGTTTTATTTGGTGGGTTGTGGAAATTCATCCGATCTTTTTCTGTAACAGAAAGAAACCACTTAAAACCCTCAATCTCATCTTGTACTTTTCGCCCTTCTACCGTTCTTTTTGGCATTAACATTAAGAAAATAAAATTTATAGCCATTACTAGAATAATATAGAAAAAAATAGCAAAAGAAGTAATCGTATAAAGAAAATATATTACTAGTACTTCTGAACTCAAAAAAATTAAAAACGCTATAGATGTATTTACAAAGCCAGATTTATTTTGGCTACTTAATTTTTCTAAAGCAGTCTTTCCGATCATATATACACCGATTGACCAAGTAGTTAGCCACAAAATAAAAAAACCAGTCTTAATATATACATCATGAGAGTGTCCAGACATTAAAACAATTAGCCCGATTAGTGATAGAAGTAATCCTTTTCCTAAATACTTTAGATTTTTAACAAAATAATTTTCCTTAAAATTACTCATGAGATTATTAATTATTTCAGCACGAGCGGCTCCCAAATCTGTGAAATTTTCTTGTGTGGTGTCAAAGATATCAGATTTGGAGAAGAAATGTTTAGATAAAATCTTCTCTTCGCTGGTCAACTGGGTTTCGTCACTTCCAATTTTTGTCAGCCTAAAATTCACGATGAGCTCTTCTATTTTAAGATAGCCTTTAACGGCCATATTGATAATGGATGAGACAATGATAGTGTCATCAAAAGACATTATTGATAGATATCTTATTTGAGCAGGTGAAAGTGCTCGTGGTGACTCATATTGAGGAATAATTGATCCTCCTTTGGGATCACGCCCTGCCTTATTCCATACATACAGATAGTAAATAAGTACACCCAAAGCAATGATTAAACTCAGAATGAAAGGGATGTTGTCTTTAAGAAAATCTTTAATCCTCTGCATTTGTGTTGGCTCAGTGACAACTCCCTTTGGCCAGCTTATGACAACGGTTATCCCTTCGAGTGGACCTAGTGGTTTTGTGGTATAGAAATTAACCCCACCGTCTTCAATGTCGGATCGATAGTCTATGCCTTTCGCTCCAGCAGGACCAGTGTATGCTAAAGCCTCTAAATTATTTTTAGGCACTGATTCTGGCAATCTTATATGAGCCTCGATATTTTCAACATTAAATTCCCAACCATTTCCATTTACATTCCAATATAGTTCGTCATGATCACTAAAAAAACCCAGCTGTCTGTCTGTGTGATAAGTCAGCTCATACGTATATACTCCAGGGGCAATAATGACATTACTATTTCCTATATAAACCCTTTTCCCATTACTTTCATCATCAATATGAAAGTCCTGAATTATCCCGTCTTGTAAAACACTTTCTATATCAAAACTAACTTTGTAGTTGTTTCCATGGGCGTCTTTATATTTTGTGGGAAAATCCCGATATATACCATGATTAATCCTGTTATTAGTTGCCACCACCTTGATAGTTTCTGTGACGGTCATAGATCCATCACTATCAACCAAAATATCACTCTTAAAGTTTAGAATTCTTTCACCGGGAGCAATTATTGCAGGATCCGTACCGGCAATGGAAGAAAAGGGTAAAATAAAAAAAGATAAAACAAATAAACTAGCAATAATTTTTACCCAGGTTTTCATTTGTTTGATATTTTTTATTGCTACTTAGAATCAGACATCCACTTATAAGCCCAGAATCCCGCAACAGAACCAACAATAGGCGCAAGAAGATACACAAAAGTGGTAGCACCTAGAGCCACAGCAACTGCTGGGTTAAGAATACCTAGTGCCCCAGAAAAAGAAGCAATCATGATACCCAAAAGTAGTGAACCTCCGACCACCAAACCAGACATTTGTTCTTTTGTTTTTCCATATACAACTGAAGCAATACCAAAAGTAAAAAAGAACATGCCGAGAGCTTCTGCAAAAAATATTCCAGAACTAAAAGCACCTGTACGAACAGCTTTGAGAGTGATGTCTAATACCCTTCCAACAAGTACTATGGAAAGAAGACCTCCCAATAACTGAGCAACAATATATCCACCAGCATCCTTTAGTGATATCTTTTTAACAGAAAGTAAGCCTAGTGTAACTGCGGGGTTGATATGTGAGCCAGATATTGAGCCAAGAGTATATACAAAAATCATAAGCGTAAAACCCGCGATAAGTGGAACAGCAATTGGTAATGGACCTCTCATGTTAACCGCTAGTAAAACAACCAAAGACAGACAATATGTTCCAATAAACTCGGCGATATATTTTTTATACATAACTATATTGTATCATGATATAATAATCAGCATGCAACCTCAAAAAAATTCTGTCCTTGGAACAATTATAAAAATTTTTAGCGGAGTTCTTGTACTTGGACTTGTTGGTTTTGTTTTTTCCCAAATAGGAAATAAGACCCCTGTTGTAGAAGCCCCTTCAACTGGAGAAAAAAAACCCACAATCACAAATCCAGTCACAAATACTAACGAAAGAAAATACAAAGATGGAACATATAGTGCGAGAGGAAGTTACTTTTCTCCAGCATTTATAGAAGAATTAGGTATAACACTAACAATAGAAAGTGACACAGTGGTAGCTGCGACGTTTGATGTAGGAGCATCAAATTCTACCAGTGTTAAGTATCAAAACAATTTCAAGAATGGTTTTGATCAATATGTTATTGGAAAAAATATTGATTCCTTAAAACTACAAGTTGTAAATGGTTCATCACTCACACCAAAAGGTTTTATTGATGCTTTGAAAAAGATAAAGAAAGAAGCACAAACTTGATGGGCATCTTAGCAGATCTTATAGATCTTGCAGATCAGTAGATTAAAAAATTTCACCTTTCCACCCTTCAGACTTTTTTATCATATTGTCTGCATTCATGATTACATACTCAAACACAAAACCTTTTTCAAGAAGTTTCAGAGGTTGAACAAAAAAAAGACATGTAGCAAGAGCATCGGCCAGGGCGGCGGATGGGGCAATTACCCAAACAGCTAATATTCCAGTCTCAGTGGGGGTTGAGCGGTTTGTTAGAGGGTCTATAACATGGTGATGTTCTCCCCACTTTCTACGATTTGTGCCTGACGCGCACATTGAACCTTCAAACATCTCAATTGTCCCTATAACCTGTGCTTTATTATTTGGATGCTCGAGACCAACAGTGATTGGAATTCTCTCTTTTGTATCAGTGACACCAGAATAATAAATATCACCGCTTCCATTTACTAAAAATCTTTTTATACCTTTATTTTTAAGATAGTCAGATATTTTGTCTACGAAATATCCCTTTCCAAGTGCACCAAAATCAAAAAGTACTGGTAGGGTAGTTTTAATTTTAGAACTTTTAAGTCTGCTAAGATGCCCATCAAGTCGGTCAATTTCAACTGTATCAAAAAGATCAGGGGTTATACGGATGTCAGTTTTTTCCTCGAGAGAGTATTCAATGTCATACCCAAGGTCACTTATCGTAAAACCAACAAGCGGGTTCAACTTCTTTTCCGAAGGTTCATATAGATCCATATAAGTATTAAGCATACTTATAAAATCACTAGGAACTTCATATACTCCCGCACTTTCTGCAATCTTCCAAACGAGTGATGAACGTATAAATCTTGAATATGTCTTATCAAAATTGTCTGACATATTAAAGATTTTCTCATTAAGAATACCTAACTCTTCATCTGAAATTTCATCCCAAATAGAAATATCCCAAGTTGTACCCATCGATTCATAACTAACTTTTTTTATTTGATTATTATCCTTTTCTTGCATTAGTAGCCAGGGAAATAATCTGTCATTATGCAAGATCTTCGTACACCCATTTTAAAAAGTAGGGACTTATAATTCTCCACCATTTTACTTGGTCCTGAAAGATAAAAAATACTATCGATATCTTTTTTAACGATATCCTCTGTAAGAAAATCTCCGACAAGATATACAGTTTTTAAACCAATCTCTTTTTCTGCCTGGTCAAAAACATCTTTATAACTAATTTCATCTTCCGTTTTCACACTGTAAATAAGAGTTACATCTCTTTTTTCTTTCTTATCAACAAGATACTTAATCATGCTACGGAAAGGCGTTACACCAATCCCACCCGCTATAAAAACTACTTTTTTTGTAGTATCTGACGGCAAAATAAAATCACCACCAAGTTGCCCTGCCACCATCACCAGTCCTTCCTTTAAGTCAAAAAGTCCTTGCTTAAAGGCACTACATGGTTGATAGAATTTTACACCCAGCTTGATTTCAGCTTCAGTCGGAGAAGAAGCAATGGTAAAAAATCGTCTATTTCCTCGCATATCTGCTATGAGTTTTCCATCCTCGGAATACCGCGAAGGAAGTGTCCACTCTAAATACTGACCTGGATGAAAGGATACAGGAAAATCAGGGGAAAATGAAAACTCGTATGTGTCTTTTGAAATAAGTTTTTTTTCTTTGAGAGTAAGTACAAGACGACGCTTCATACTGACAGTAAATGCAAAAATATTTCCGATAACCAAAGCAAGTTCTGGTGTAGAATAAACTGGACCAATATGATATCTAGCAGTAAACAAAAGTCCTACAAAAAGGCCAAATAATATTTGTACTAGTCGGCGTTGAGGCATAGTAATTGGTTCTGTCAGCATAAAAGCCCCAAAAAATATAAGTGGTCCTGATAAAAGAATTTGACCTAGAATAGAGTAGAGATCTGTTGATGATCCTTGGGCTACAAAAAAAGTTAAAATTAGTGTGGTAATAATACTTCCTACAATAAATGCGTAAAACATTTCAAACTTTCTAATTTTTCTTATTACCAAAAAACCCAACACAAGCGTGAGTGGCAACATGACAGGTGATCCTACCCACCAAACAACATTACCGCTATCAAAAAATTTTTCTACTCCAGGTATATAGCCCTTAAGGAATGCAGTGGAACTAACTGCTAAAGCGGCAATAGCTGCAGAGTTAAAAATATGCCTTTTATTTATATTAATAATATATTTTGATGCCATTGCTAACAAAGCAACTAATACTGCCGTAACAGCATCGGCCATGGTGACTGATGGAAACATTAAAAAATAAAGTATGAAAGCTGTAATGATCCACGACTCTTCATTTGTAGGTGCATTGAAAATCTTTGCAAAAATAATATTAGATACATAACAAACCACAGCGAGAATAACGAGAGAATAAACATAAGAAAGTCCCCCGTAGGGTAGCACCCCGGAAAATGCTAGAACAATAGAATATGAAGTCAGAAGCATCAGTGCATACAACACCAAACGATACATGGTGATGGAATTCAGAAATTTATCAATATGAGAAAGCATATTTTATTCCTGCTTTAGTGCCCGGAGTTCGCTTTCATAATTTTTCATAACCTCCATAGTTGCTTTCATCTGATCCATTTTTGGGCCACCATTTGTTCCATCAACTTTAGCTTTGACTTCTGTTGCAATCTTCTGGAAAAGTTCAGGGTTCTTTGTAATCATATTTATCATCTTTTCCTGATCCTCTTTAGGTACATCTTTTAACTGTCTTTCCAACATTTTTCGCATTAAAAATTCTTTAATCATAATGTATTTAGATTATCATAAAATACTGTCGGCATCACTTCCAATAGGGTAAGAATAGAAACCCTTTGTTTTCTTGATTTTTTCTTTTATTTCCTCTACCTGCTCGATAAACTTCCAAGATAGAAGCACTTCTTTGTCTGACGGAAAATTATCAAGATTTCCCTCAATCGCATCCAAAAATATATTTTCGTAAGCAGAGGTACCCGATGACAACATTACTTCCTTTTGCTTACCATCAGCGTATTCAATTCGGATACCAGCGCGGTTTTGATTAAGTCCCTTTCCACCTCGTAAAATAATATCAATGTCATGATGAGCCCCGTCTGATTTTGCTAAGATTACAGGAATTGAAAAAAATGTTTCTATTTTGTCGTAGCCACTATATTGGCCAAAATGGTATTTTGATATGTCTGTATCGACAATAAGATGTGAAAGTACGTCTTCTCTTTTATTGCCTTCAGTTTCTTCCCTAAAAATCTTAAAAAAGGTTGCAAGCATTAAAAGTAGGTGATTCTGTCCGACATCTCGGAGCGCCCCAACGGTGTCATAGAATCCTGATCTGTTTTCTACTGTTGCAGTATCAAGTATTTCAAAATAAACTTTTTTAATATCGCCGTGTGGTACGTGTTCAACAATGTTACGAATCTCTTTTTTACCTGCATAGTGGTCCACCTTTAAACATTGCCCTTCCGAAAAAGAACTGTTTATAAATTTAGCCAAAGAAATAGTATCTTCGTATCCTTCCCCGAAAGGTTTTTCTAAAAGCACGAGACGCATATCTTTGGAATCATCTTTTGATACTAATTTTGATGCACTTATAGCACCAAGCACATCGCGACTTGCAGAAGGTGGTAAAGCAATGTAAAAAAGTTGCTTTGCCTCTGGCCGTAGTATGCTTTTTAATTTTTGCATATCTTCGATGCTCGAGTAAGAACCCTGAACATGCGCGTATGCAAAAGACAGGTTCTCAAAGTTTTTAATAGACCTAGAAAAACCAAAAAGCCTTGTATCACTGGGGATCTTTTTGTCACTGAAAAGTTTTTGTAGTGTAGGAACCAGCTTTTTTCCAGCTAGGTCTCCAGAAATACCAAAAATTATTATATCCATTCTTACAGTATATCAGTGGGCTTCAATGTTGTCGAAACTGATGTAGTTGAGGTTGCTGTGGTATCAACCTGAGGAAGGGCCTCGGTGCTTGTAGATGTAGATGTAGATGTAGATGTAGATGTAGATGTGGATGTGGAAACAGCGTTATCTTCTCCAATATCTTCTAGTTCATCTTTTACTTCTGTTATTTTAGAAACAATAGCATCAATACGACTCTCACTTTCACTTAAAGTTGAGGTAGAGACAGAAATTGAAGATGATGCCGTTAATGAAGAAGCACTTATGGTGGTGAGGACTTTTTCAGCTACAGCCTGATGCGCTTCTATTGAAGTAGCTAAATCTGCAACCACCTCCTTAACTGTCTCTACAGCATTTTCGGACGTAAGAGTTGCGATATTTTCTTTTATAGTTTCGCTGTGTCGCTCGATATTTTTTTCGATAATAGCCTGAGTCTCTGCGTTAAGTTTACCTGATTTTGAAAGGGCCTCGGCCTCCTCGAGACGCTTTTCGGTACGCTTAACTTCTACTTTTACTTTTGCATTTGCAGAGACGGCTGCAATGCTTTGTATTTCTTCATTAAAATTAACTTTTATAGAATAAAGAGTGTCTCCGGGAAGAGCGCTCGCTGCGACAAAAGAAGTACCTCCACTTGTAAATACAAAAGTTGCAATAACAGCGATAGCTACTATTTTTCGGCGATACTCCATAACGGTAAGAAAAAAAGAGTATGGTGAAGGAATACCAGCCGGTCCAAGAATACGTGAAAGCATAGTACGCTTTTCATGCGCAGTGATTTTCACTTCGTGGGCCTCTTTTATAAATTTTTTTGTCCATCTTTTATTCATTTTATTTTTTTACGTAAATTTTTTTCAACTTTTCAAGTCCTCTATGTAGACGAACAGAAATGTTATTTTCACTCTCTCCGAGCATGTCAGCGATTTCGGTCACGGATAGATCATTAACAAATTTGAGAATTATGACCTCGCGATATTTTTCCTCTAGTTTGCCAGCCTTGTCGATGATCCTCTCTACTTCTACCCTGTCAAAATTGTTTCCACTTGTCTCATAAGTAGCATCAAAACCAGCTTCGCTTAGCTCATCTAAAGAGACGGCTTTTTTCTTGCGATACCAGTCTGTGACAGCATTACGAGTAGCAGCGTACAGGAATGCCTTAGGGTTATCAAAAATGCCCCCATTTTGCATCGAAACCCAGGTTTTCATGTAGACTTCCTGTACGATTTCGAGTGACTGCTCCCTCCCCCCTGTTTTGAAGAAACAATAGCGAAAAAGTTCATTTGAATGCTTCTCATATAGGTCGAGAAACAGCTTTTTGTATTCTTTTTCGTTTGACATACTTTATGACGATATTGAAGAGTTTTTATTACATCCAGACTAATACTAGTGTGGTACAATAAAAATATGAATATCGCTAAAACTATTATATCATTTGTCACTATAATTTGCTTGGCATTAGTGGGTCTTATCATTGTATCCAAGAGTGCCGTAGTTGGAATGATAAATGAAAATGTAGACTTTTTTGCCACGTACCAAAACCTCGGCAACCCGTACATTCGTTTTGTTCGAATCCCCCCTGGTCTACGCAAAGAAGAAGTAGTTGACATCTACAGTAAAGTATTGGCCTGGAATGACCAAGATAAAGAGGATTTTCTAAACAATGCGGATGATACAGAGACAGACCTTGAAGGGTACTATTTCCCTTCTACATACATTCTGCCTGTTGATGCGAGTGGAGAGGAAGTGAAAGACAAAATGCTAGCATCCTTCAACAAAAATGTAGTGACTATTACCGATAGTAAGAAATATATTTTGAGCAAAAACAAAGTAAACATAGACACCGCTCTCAAAGTTGCTTCTCTCATCCAACGTGAGGCAGCAGGAAAACATGACATGAATCTCATCTCTGGAATAATTTGGAATCGCATATGGAACGGCATGAGTCTTCAAATTGACGCCACCCTACAATACGCAAAAGGAAGTGAAGGAAAATGGTGGCCACAAGTACTTTCGGCCGACAAAAAAATTGAGTCTCCATACAATACCTATAAAAATTCTGGCTTACCACCCACACCGATTGCGAGTCCTGGACTCGCTGCCATCGAAGCGGCATATAACCCTACTAAAACATCTTGTCTGTTCTATTTTCACGATAATGACAGAGTAATCCATTGTTCAAAAACATATGCCGAACATGATGCGGGAGTAGAGCAATATCTAAGATAGGGTACAATTAGAAAAGAAAGGAGTCGAACATGAACCAAACCATGATGTGGAGCGGAAAATGGACACCGATGACCTTAGTTGAAATGACAAACCACGCTTTGAAGAGGGTTTTTCCTAGATGTAGAGGTGTTGAGCTTAAAAAGGGGTTCGGCATATCAAGAGTACTTCTTGATCCTCAATCTTCCGACAAAGATAGTATTTACGAAAGAATCTCTCTAGTTGGAAAGACCAAGAGACATGGAGCTGTAGAAATGCAACTCATAGTAAGTATCAAATGGCCAATTCAGAAGCCTGTATCACTCACCATAAAGTTTAAACGCCGAGAAGAGTGTTTTGTCATCAGAACAAGGAAACCGGTTTCAAAACCGCAAGTAAAAAAGTAACCCCGCTCGGCACAAGCCAGAGCGGGGTTATTTCTTTTAAAAAAGATGACTATCAAACAAGTGATAATGTAGATGATGATCACAATGTCGATCAATGTTGGACCTTCTGATTTACGACGGTTTAGTCTTTTCATTTTTTTGATTTTGTATCAGAGCAATTACTCCAAAACAAGCAAGGATGTATACGATTATCATCACATCTTTTAAGGTTATGCCTTCTGATTCAACACTGTCATGTCTTTCCATTTTTTAGATTTCGTACCACAGCCATGATTGACTGTTTTAAAAATGTTAGTACGTATTATGTGGTGTGTCAATGTACTTTACTGCAACATCATTTAATTCCTGATTATGACAAAAAATAAATAGGGCCCAGGGAGTAGTCAAAGGATCGGCACCGTAATCAATTAGTTTTAAACCTCTACAAGTCTTTCGCCAATTCCCTGGAGCCTTCGAATGTGAATCGCACTTATTGAGCATGACTTTAGATTCGTCTGAAAGACTATCATAAAAAGATTCGATTTCTACTGGTGTTGGCCGTTTACATCCCTCGTATACAGAAATATTAAATAAACCAAAGGTAAATATAGGGGTGAGATGTGTCGCATTCTTCCCTACTACAGCATATATGAGACCCTCAGAGATGTTTGATGCGATACCGTGGATGAGGTGAAGGTATGCTTCATGAAGAACCACACGCAAGCGCGAAGAAAATTTTTCTTGTTGTCTGACTTTTCTTTGAATTATACCCCAGTGTAGGTGTGGGATTTTAACTACTAAAAAATTAAAGAAAATAAAAACTGTTCGAGATGTACCTTGGTGTAGTTTTATCATTATATATTAAATAGCCGGCCAAATATTATATGAAATGTATTTTAAAGATGCAAGTTGAGCGATTACAATTTAAGTGTGTTAATAAATTAAAAATATGTAAATAAAAAAAGTGCCGACCCGTATAGGTCGGCACTTAGTATCAGTTGGAGTAAAAGACTCACAACTTCACCTTGAGATAGCTTCGATACACTCGAATACTATCCTTTATTTTCTTTTTTGCTTTTCGCATTGAGGCAAGAATCTTTGCGAATTCTGGGAACTTCGCTTCAGGGTTCTCCGAAAGCAAACTACAGACAGCAGGAATGGTGAGTTTGAATACCTCGCATTCGACTAGTTCAGCCTTGATCTGCTGTCCGTATTTACTGAAATCCGAGTAGCGTGGATCACTGAACAATTCTACGAGCTTACTTGCGAGTTTAAGAGTCGCATCAGTTGCGATGGCAGCTTTGAGGGTTTCTTGTTTTGCTCTCACTTTTGTCCTTTCTGTTTTATGGTTTTGTTGTTGTACTTTGGTGTGAAGTTATCATACTTCTTGTATACGAGCAATTTTGAATTTTACTGTTGTCCACTAATGTAGGCCCTTGTTTTTGGTCCAAAATATCCCATCGAAGGAGTGATACCTTTAGCACTCTGCCATTCAATCAGAGCATTTTTTGTCAGTTGACCAAAATAATTAGTAGTACCGTGACTCTTCAATGCAAATGATGCGGGGCCGATGTTTTGTGAGATAAGGAAGTTTTGGAGAATGTTAACATCGCTGTTTTCTATTTTGTATTTTAAATCCACAGCCACATTTAGGATTTCTGTATCTTTTGCAGAAAATTCAGAAGTATATTGCTCGATCAATGTTTCAGCTTTATCATTTTGCCCCATAGATTTTAAGTTTTCAATACGCCTTTTAAGGCTAGTGCCGGATTTTCTCGGTATTGATATTTCATAAGCAAAACTATTTGTGGAATAGTTTTGTTCTGTATCACAAGTGCGTACATATATTGTTTGTGAAATAGTAACTGAAATCGCACCAGAATATAAAGTACCACTTGAACAATCAGCAGGAATAGCTGTAGTTGAATATCGTATAGAGTCACTACCTACTGACGAAAGAGTTATATTTTGGTTGGAACTAAATGTTCCTGCATCTGGACTGGCAACTGGAGTCAGTGGAGCAGCATCTACAACTTCTAATAAATATGGATATCCTAGATTTAATGCAGGACTAATTCCCCAAATAGTAGAAAAGTCCCAACCAGTAAAGATGCCTTGGGTTTGCATTTCAATTGTAGTTTTAGGAGTTCCTTTTCCGGAATCACCCACACTACCTTTTGTACTATCATAAAAATCATTATTAAAAACATTAACTGAATTAACAAAAGCCCCTATTGCTGGTTCAAAATATTGATTACTATTCAGTCCAATCATTCCTTTCCCATAATCTGAAGTAACTGTTCCAGCTGAATACACGTTTGTAAGAGTAGACCCACCTTCTAAAAGACCTATAAGGGAACCACCGTAACCACCGCTAGTTAAATTGACCGTAGAATATGAGTTACTTATTGTAAGCTGACTGCCCAATCCTATTAGACCTCCACCATATTGGCCAGCAGTTACTATACCAGAACTAAAAGTTTTACTGATTGTCGAGGTTGCCACAATATGACCAACCAAAGCTCCCGTATAACTTCCTCCAGAAATATTTACATTCACTAATCCAATATTACCTATACTACCCCCAGTCACGTTTGTAAATAAACCAACATAAGCTTCCGATGGACGACTTATAAATAAGTTTTTTATTAAATAACCGTAACCATATAGATTTCCGGAAAAAGTACCTCCTATTGGGTTGAAACCTTTTCCATCAGACCAAGTCCCAGAGTTACTCCAGTTAGAATCACTAGGGTTTGTAACCGCCTTGATTTTTAATAAAATATGTTCAGAGCGAGGTGGTTAAGTTTTTCTACGGTACGCCTTTCGCATTTCTTTGTTCCTTGAAGACTCGGCACTCACAAATATACTCAAGGTCTGCTCGTCCTGTACGCAAGCGCTTTAGCGCTTTCTCGGGTCCACAAAATAAAGCTGCCGAAAGGCAGTCTTTTTTTGTGGACATGATCAGTAAAAGTTAAAACCAGCTAGAAAGTTGGGTTTTTGAGAAATATGACTTGTTGAAACGATTTAAGAGTGGGAAATTTAACCTTGTAAATTATTAATATCTCAAAAAGCATATAACACATGATGGTAGTGGAATAAATAAAAAAAGACACACTTTACAAATTAATGTATTGCATGTCTTTGTGCTAATTAAGAAGCTCGTCTTGTTTTAGGAAGAAGCCCTGCACCAAGAAAAACCAAAATGATTGTGCTGGGCTCAGGAACATCTTGCATATAAAGACTCGGCGACCTCAATTCCCCCACAAATTCAGTAGATGTATTTAATGATTGGTCAAAATTATTTTGTAATGACCAGTTGATTGACGTAATCTCGATACCAACGAATCGGCTTTCTTGAGCCTCAATTACGAATGTGGCATCAAAGCTACCTGTATTACCCGTAGAAATTTTGTAAAAATTACCAATCTGAGTACTGCCAGATAGTTTGCGAAGGTTAGTTGAGAGCGTGACGACACTTGCTGTTGATGGGAAAGTATCCCAGAAGAACCCAGGAGGGTTATTTGGAATATATATATCATCATCTTCCGCAGATATTTTAAATTGAATCCTAAACCAACCTCGGTCTGGCTGACCTTCGTTTGTCGTTAACAGGTTTGCACTCGAACTGACAAATTCGATGTAGGGAATGATTTGAGCATTTGCATGCTGGGGTACCGTTAACACGAGAAGAACTGTTATTAGCAGAAGGAACTTTTTCATTATTTTCGCCTTTCAGTTTGTTGTTTGATTGATTGACTCTGTTTATTATTTATCATAAAAAATGTATTTTTGTCAATAAATCCTTGAACTAGATAAATCTTGTGATGTGCACCCGACAGGACTTTCCCCTTAAAGGACGTTACCCTGTTTGGATAATTTGTTTCGGGAGCCTCACAAATTATTCTCAAACAGGCTTCGAGTCCTTAAAGATTGTTAGATGCACAGGACTCTTCCTCTACGAGGACAGTATAGGCTTCAAGCCGTACGGATTTCTTCGATGACTCAGAAATTCCGATCGGCATATTCAGCCTTTTCGAGTCCTTAAAAGTGTTACACACTTTTCGGGTCCAACAAAAAATCGCCTGATGGCGATTTTGTTGTTGTGGACATGGTTCGTAGAAGTTGGAACCAGTTAGAAAGTTGGGTTTTTGAGAGCGCCCTGCTAGTTGATGAGAAATAAAAAAAACCGCATGCGAGTCATAAAGACTTTCGCATGCGGTGGGGAGCAGAAATTGAACCCCGTCACCGATCGGGCATCCAATCATCAGGACCAAAATTACTTATGAGCCGCCATCCTTCGTCGAGTTTGAACCCGAAATCCTGAAGCCTATTCCGAACTTCGAGGTATGACCTTTTTCCCATACCACGACACAAAGCTAATTTACCTTTTTGATTAAACAACTCCCCGATAGTATCATAGCCGTATTTAACTAGAACACCTTCGGGTCGTCGACTGAGACAGAGAATCGCGATCGAATCTTTCATCATGTCTGCAAGATCGCCCGATGACACATTGATCTTAACGTGCGCCTTTTCAACGCGTTGCTGCACTGCCCTCAGATCGACCACGATTGCCTTATTAGCGGGAAGGATGCCTTTGTCTTGCATCCATGACGTTAGCATTTTTTCAAGTTCACCTCTTATTTTATCGGAGATTCTTTTCATAAGCTGACTCTTTCAGTATTGGTTGTGCTGGAATTTCCAGCGGGTTGTGCTTTCGTGTGTAGAATATCACACATTTTTTATATCGTCAATTTTGTGGACCCGACAGGACTCGAACCTGCCACCCCCTCAGTGCAAATGAGGTGCTCTACCAGATGAGCTACGGGCCCAAAATCCCATAAAAATAGGATGAAAAGCATTATACCTAAAATCCCTTTATTGTCCAAACATGTTTCTACTACGAAGCTTTCTGTGATACTTAAGAGTAAAACGATGAGCTTCACTGTTTGCAAGTAGTATTGCCGACTGGTGCTGTTTAATAAGCTCTGGTGAGCCTATCATTCGCTCAGGTCGGTGCTTTGCGTTTTTTACCACACCAATGATGGGCATCTTAGCCGAATTAGCCGAAAACAGTTCCAATGCAACATTATATTGTGGCAAACCTCCATCCGTAACCACAAGGTCAGGCATAGGCCATTCGGGGTGCTTCAGACGGCGCTCGAGTAACTCACGAAGACTGGCCACGTCGTCAATTCCCTTTCGGCGAATCTTAAACATACGATAGTCAGATTTTTTTGTCACACCATCTTCTATTACAACCATGACACCAGTCATACTACTTCCTTGCATGTGAGCTATGTCATAGGCTTCAATGCGGAAGGGTTTTTCTAAGTCCGTCTCACCATTCTTATTAAGATCTTTGCTAAGATCTCGGCTAAGATGCCCATCAATGTTTTCTTTTTTGATCAGCGATACATCACGAATATGTTCCAAAGCAAAAATCTGCCGTTTGATCTTCTCAGCTTGTTCAAACTCCATCTTTTTTGCAAAAGCATTCATCTCAACTTTCAGTTTTCTCAATAGCTCGACTTTTTTTCCTTTAAAAAAAATTGCAATATTTCGAACTGTGCGAGCGTATTCTTTTTTAGTAACCTCACCGATACAAGTCCCAGGGCATAGACCAATCTGGTAGTTAAAGCACCCTCGAGAAGAATTTAATTTACACTTTACGTCTCGATACGGAAATATCTTACGAATAATTTTAAGTCCTTCACGCAAAGATGGTCCGCTAGAAAAAGGCCCGAACTCGTATTTGATTTTTATGTCTCCAACAACCTTTGCATCATCCAAAT
>Ga0209190_1001109_pt1 | contig 19039 bp, 39 predicted proteins | sample M_140205_XF_Meta_FD_187315 | JGI IMG/M metagenome (GOLD analysis project Ga0209190, IMG submission 187315) | Freshwater microbial communities from Lake Montjoie, Canada to study carbon cycling - M_140205_XF_MetaG (SPAdes) (version 2) | ecosystem: Environmental > Aquatic > Freshwater > Lake... | reverse complement strand
TTTGTTTCTTTGCTGATTTTTTAGGCATTGGGTAATTGCCATTTAGTTCACTCATTGACATAATTATTCCTCTGTAGGTTCTTTGTTGCCATATTCAAATTTAGCCATCATTAGCATTTGCTTCTGTTTAGTACTCATCTTTTCTTTAGTAGGACCACCTATTAACCATGCAGAGCAAGTTCTGTCTGCTGCACATTTAAACTCAAACAACTCACAATAACCTAATTCAGCGTTAGCCACTACTTCATTAGCGTATGTTTCTTGATCTGATTCTTCTTTTTGTATGCCACTAACTATGCAATCCATCATTTCAGGAGTCTGGATAAATGCAGAGCAGTTACCACAATGCATTGTCATAGCATCTTCTACTGGTGTTTGCCACTCACCTGCTTTGTCTTTCCAAAACTGTGTGTTGGGTAGTTCAGGATTAGCTGGGCCATAACCTACATTTTTAAAAGCCCAATCTCTATTTTTAAGATTAAGTTTTATGTCGTGTGTTGCAACTGGGCATTCTTTAGCCATTATTTTTTCTTTTTAGCCATATTAGCCATGCTTAAAGCAATAGCTGTAGCTTGTTTAGGATTGGTTACTTTTTTAGATGATTTACCTATGTTTAAAGTTCCTGCACCAAATTCTTTAAATACTTTTTTCATTTTGGCTGACTTGGCTGTTGGTTTCTTCATTAGGTATCCTTAATTTAAAATGCGTTAGGTTAGTACAGTCTGGACAAATATCATAACCTGTAGTGTCAAATGGTTGGCCACAATCAGAACATAGAGATACTTGCATACACTTTACTTAAAAAAATGCCCACAGAACGTGGGCCAATAAACAATGGAGGTTATTGGGCACAAAAGTAGTAGATACAATTATCCCAACCCCCAGATTATACCATTAAATGTTATCGCTGTCAAGTTCTAGTTAGGTATTCTTCTAGTTGCTATACTTAAAAGATTATCTAGTGCTATGTTCATGTGATAGTCTTGCAACACCTCTGCCTTTGATCCTAGATACCTATGGTATATCGCATTCTGCTGCCTCTCTGGTAACGAATGGATGATAGCATCAATAGTTCTAACGTGATCAGACGTCATAGATTCATAAAGCTCATCAAACGAAGTACTGGTTCCACCTCCATACATACCAGAAGATTTGGTTGGATAGCCCAATTGCTTTGATGTACTCTGCTTCATATAAACTGACCATGCCTTTAATAAATCAAGCAAGTGTTCCATTGTCATTTAGACACTTCCTTTTCAATTAATCTTGCAAACAACAATACTTTCTCAATAGTTGACAGGCCGCCTAAATTGCCAATGCTATCCCTAAATGCTTTTAATATTTGTTCGTCTGTTAATGGGCCCATACTAATCCTCTAAATAATATAATGCACTTGCATTAAAACTTTCTGTATGTAATAACCTTTGATCATTATGTTTTTGTTTATCCTCTGTGTGTTTATATACTCCAATAATTTTACCTTCAAAATTTGGCATTGGATGAAATATGTTTTGAAGAAAACATAAACTTTTAATAAAATAAATTGTATTACCTTTATTTCCAGATGAACTTAAAAATTTATATGTAACCATAGAAGCAATTGCACTTTTGATATGATTATATTCTGCATTAATTCTTTTACATATTTCAGCAGATGTTACTTTATCATCACCCACAGCATTAACAATTAATTCTCTTAATTGAGCAACGCTTACTTCTTTACCGTCAACTAAATATAATTTTCTTATTCTGTTTGACATTAAGAAACATCCACTTCTTTTATTTGCCAACGGTTGTTTTGTTTGTATGTACCCCATACGAGTATCTTCCAGCCTGCCTTGCGTACATATTTAACAGATTCACTATCGGCTATTTTTTTTATTCGTGCTCCCATGTTACTCTTTGATGTGACCTGTACGGCTACTACTTGGCCTTCTTCAGTTATGGCAAGGACGTCAATAAACGTAAACAAATCTTTGCGGACTCCTGCGTGGAAGTTAAATGTTTCCACTACCTGTACTAGTGGGTAGTTTTCCTTCTTCATCCTTGCTAGTGCTACTTGTGTTGGTGACATTGCCATTAAATTGTTCCTCGTTAGGTTTACTTATTCCATCTAAAAATCTTTTTTCAATTTCACCATTACTTTTATTGCATTGGTACTCGTAATCTTTTTTAAAAATTTTATTCCAATTGTCTGCTACCTCTTGTTCAGGTATTAACAATGGCCTTCTTGTAGAACCTTTACCCATTATTATCCTCCATAAATTTAAACATTAATCCTCACTAATGCATCTGCCAGTAATTCTTCTTCTGTGCCAAACTTACTCTCAAATGTTTCTTGGCCTGCGTGAAGTGCTACGCCATGACCACCATGCTGGTGATGTAATGGGCACAATGGAATTGCGTTCATAAAATTATTACGCATACCTATTCCCATGTTGTGACGTAAGTGATGTATGTGTGGCGGTGAATAGCCATGACCTTCTCTTAAACAAACAATGCAACCCAGTTGAGATAGCTTATCATAGTGTTGCCTCTCTGCTTTGGTCAAAATGGAATCCTAGTTCTATGGCAAATCGTTGAATGTCAGTAATGTATTTTTTAAAGTCATCAACATTTAAAGACGTAGTACTCTTTATAGCATATATTTCAGATCCTGCAACTGTCTTTTTTTCTGAAAGATATTTAAATCTAAACATATCATGTAGCTCTTCAGATGAGTAACCACAGTAATCACCAATCTCTTTAAGCATTGCCCAGTACAAATCATTTTGAGAGTTGCTACGTTTACTTTTAAATTTATCTAATTCAAGATCACCGTTTACTTCAAAATCATGGCCACTAATTTTTGCTATGGCCATTTCCTTGTTGTGTTTTGTTATCCTCATACTTTTTGCTCCAGTTAATAGATTTGTAAACCATTCCATTTTTTAATGTTACCTTCCATTCAGTAGTTGATAAATGTTTTCCTTCTTCGTCAATGTCAAAGAATTTAAACCATTCAGTTGTTTTATAGTTCATATTGGCTTGTCCCTATAACGTAGTGACTTTGGTTGAAACCATAACGGTACAGATCCTTCCCACTCAAAATGCCTCTGCTTATTCACAGCCATGAATCCATCTGGAACAATCCTTGCATCCTCTTCAGAAAGTTTACCTTCCAATATGTCTTTTTCTTTTTTCTTGTTACGGTACACCGAAACACAATTGTCCGCTAGATTTGTAATCGTTGCAGAGCCTGCCACGTCAAACTTACTTGGTGAGTGAGTAGTTTCGTCTATTGTTTTTCTGCTATGTGCAATAAGATGAATGTGAATATTTAAATCTCGTGCAGCGATACAAAGCTGGTCAACAAACTTCTTCTGGCCATTGTAATCATCTTCATTGATAGAGCACTTCATAAGACTATCTACTACAAAATGCTGGATGCCCAATTGCTCTGCACCGTAATAGATAACTGATAATACTGCTGTAGGATTTGTGCTGCCTAACTGATCGTACAAAAATAATTTACCAGTTGCATCTGTGCAGAATTTTGTTATTGCAGCTTCTGTGGGTTCGCTAGTACCGACTGACTGCCTGATGTATCTGGCCAATGTACTTCTGCATGACATCTCAAAAGAACATATCATAACCTTGTAGTTCTCAATAAGTTTAAGTGTTACATAGCTCAATAACATACTCTTGCCATGACCGCTGTACCCCGACCAAATACTCGTCTCCCCTAAACGTAATCTGAAATTTTCTGCTTTATCAAACGGTAGATACGCACCGCTTTGTATCTCGCCAGAGAAGTATCCAATAGTAGATTCAATAAAAGTATCTGGACTCTTAATTTTACGGTACTCATCGCTGTCCCTTCTAAAAAAATAGTTCTTAATCTTATCCTCATCAACAATGAGGTTCTGTACTTTATCTTCTAATGACATAAGTCGTAGGCCTTCCTTAATCTTTGTGATGCCACCATTAACCTATCTTGATCCTCTAGTGGTAGTTTTTTTCCATTAGCAATATCTATAGCGGCCAGAGCTACAAGCAATGTTTCATTAGAAATAGCTTTTAAAACAGAATAAGGATTAAATGGTTTTGATACTGGCTTGAAGTCACCCAAGCGTTGAGGCACAATATCATTAAAAGTTAATCCAATAGCACCAAGTATATCATTGGCTGCACATCCTGCAAAACAATTAATAAGAATTCTACCGTCTGGAAGTTCTTTAATTCCTAGTGATGCTGTTCTATCGTCATGGGCTGGGCAGATACATTGGTACTCGTCCTTGCCAGACTTATAAGACTTTTCAAAGTGGCCAATAAACTCATAAATGTTCATGCTATATCCTTTATAAAGGTTATCTTCTCATCTTCTCTCTTCTCATATCCTATCTTCTCTTCTTCTATTCTCTTCTCTCTAGCATACTCCGTATACTCTTTGCATATAGAATTGACTGGATCGCCCTCAAACCAAGTGTTTAGAGAAATTAACATATCCTGTACAAACTCTTTATCCTTATGCAGCCTAAAACATAATTTTTTAAGATCTGGAAGCTCACCGTTCTTTTCTGATGCCAAACACCAAAGTTCAAAAAGTGTGGCCTTTTGGTTTGAGCTTAACTCGTGCCAATCTGGGTCATTAATGATGTCCCTACCGTAAACCTTGAACCAAACCATAGATGTTTTGTTCTTGAAATGCTGAAATTTACCCCAATTGCGTATCCTCATAAATCCTCCGTAATAGTGAGAAAATGGACACTATCACGATTTTTTAAGAAAAGCAAGAGAATGTAGTATAAATATTATATAAATATTATATAAATAATGCTTGACATCTTTTACCAAATCTTTAATATGGCTATATCAACATTAATTAAGGAACTTAAAATGCAAACAAAAGGAATAATTATAACAGTAATAGCTTTTTATGCTTATTTAGCTTTATGGCTTTATTATCTTTTTCCAATATTAAATAAATACTTTGGAGCATAACATGGACGCATTAACAATTTTAAAAGGTTACATAGACGATCTTCAACACCATGACTGGTATTATAATTTTTCAGATGATCACCAAGCATGGAAAGTTGGGTCGGCCACTCAAAGTAGATTGATTGAAGTTGCAAAGTCTATTGACCCAGAGTTTCAAGTTTGGAATACAATAGCACCAGATCAGTTTAAGGATGGTAAAAATGGATAGGTTTTACAGGATTATCACTAACACAAGATTACAAAAAAAGTTTACAAAAAAGTTTTATATTGGAGTAAAATGGTTTTTAATCATATTTTGGGGTTTTTTCATTTATGAATTCATTAGATAAAATTATTAAAGAATTGAAGGCGGCCACAGCAGAACTTAAAGCCGATAATGATCAAGCGGAGGAAAAAGAAAATGGACGATATACAGTTTTACCAGCAGTACCAGCAACAAGAGCAGGAACAATTAGAACAACAAAAACAAAAGGAGGAAAGTGATGTCAACAACTAAACAAGGTGTAGTAAATATTAAGGGTAAGGAGTACAAAACAGTAGCCTTAAGGGTTCAAGAGTTTCGTGAGCAGTATAAAGACTATTGTTTGACTACTGAAGTAATCCAATTAGATCCAGAACAATGCGTTATTAAAGCGACTGTTTTATCCGATACAGATCGTGTAGTGGCCACAGGCCTTGCACAAGAATTTAGAAAGGCATCTCAAATTAATGGTACATCTTATGTGGAAAATTGTGAAACTTCTGCTATCGGTAGGGCTCTGGCTTGTCTTGGTCTTGGTGGTACTGAATTTGCTAGTGCTAATGAAGTACTCAATGCTATTCACCAACAAAATAACCCAGTTATTGAAAAAGTTTCAGATGATGATCTTGAAGTTATTAAAGGCCAATTAATTTTATCTCATGAGGCTGGTGAGTTAAAACAGGCCTTCCATAAGTTAGGCCCATACGCACAAGAAAAATTGCGTGACTTTGCTAATGATTTAAGAAAGGCTGCATGAGTCATTTAAAAAACAATGCTAGACATAACCGTATTACCGCTAGTAATGCATGGGCAGCGGTTTACGAGAGGCAAAGGCTTTGGAGGGACATGACTTTTCGTAGCCCTCCATTTGAAGGTAATGAGGCCACAGAATGGGGAGTTACTAACGAGCCAGTAGCATTGGGCCAGTTTGAAAAAGAAATGGATGTTATTTGTGAGTCTGGTAATAAATTAATACTTCACCCAGAGCTGCCATTTGCTGCCAGCCCAGATGCATTCATTGAATCAATCCCAGTTGAGCTGAAGTGCCCTTTCACTCAAGTAGTTTACCCAGAGATACCAGAACGATATTATTTTCAAGTTCAGTTACAGCTTGAAGTATGTGACCAACCATATGCATGGTTTTATGTTTGGACACCAGATGCAACACAAGTAACTAAAGTAGAACGCAACAAAGATTTCATTGAATGGTACAAGCCATTAGCATTAGAGTTTTTAAAATCTCTTGATGATGATGTTGAACCAGTAAGATGGAAGCGTAAGCCAATTTTTAATAAGGAGTAATGTATGGCTGATTATGATAATACCAATACTTTTGTATTGTTTAAGAACGATAAAGGTGACAATCCTAAACGTCCAGACTACACAGGCAATGCTAATGTAGATGGAATTGAATTTAGAATTAGTGGCTGGATTCGTGAAGGTGCTAGTGGCAAATTTATTAGCGGATCTGTGCAGATGAAAGAAGTTGCAAAGTCTGAAGAAAACAATGAGGATGTTCCTTTTTAGAACACCCTCAATTGGAGTTACTTGTTCATAACGTACATAGTTACTTCAAAGCCAAAACGCATTTCAGTAGCTGCTGGAGTTGTCCACATAATATTAATCCTTAAAGTTTCTGGCTTATGCCATTAAGTGAGATTATAAACCCAGCAAGCTATCTGGAATACCAGTAAAACCATGAAAGAGGCCTATGTTTAAGTTTGAGTTTAAGGAGTCTGTAAGGGCTGAATTAGCAACAACACCACACGCTAGACTGTTTCATGCCATATTATTGCTGGCCATGAAGGATGCATTACAAGGATATGGTACAGAACGTGAGTCAGCTATTCGGTGGATTAATGAACATGACAACGTGGTTAAGGACATATGTTTAATTTTATCTGGGTATGATCAGCAGTACGTTAAAAGAATTATAAGTGAGAAAAGATAATGGATATCCATAATTTGGAACTTGATGTAGACTGCTATAGTACCGCTGTTTACCATGAGGTTAACACTAGGTCACTTGAAGAAAAGCTAGGTGTTATCAACGTAATTAGAAACAGAGTTAAGTCTGGCAGATGGGGTCATAGCGTGTGTAGCGTTGTGTACGCATTTGGCCAGTTTGCTGTGCAAGATGAAGAGCATGAGCCTGTAAATAAAAAAGCATATCTTAAAACAAAGCTATTAGTGCTTGACACCGTAGTGTTCAAGAAGTATGCTAATCCAGTTGCTGACAGCTTGTATTTTCATGATGATTCAATAAAAGAAAAACATAGTTGGTATGGCAAAAGTAAGACAATTAAAATAGGGCGTATGATTTTTTACTAATGAAAAAAAAACCACTAGCATATTTGTATGAAGAATATGATGTAAGGTCTGGTAACTTGCTAAAGTCTTACCTATGGTCCTTCCATCCTAGCCAACTTTCATATTTAAACGATTTAAAAAATACGACTCATCATATTAAGATAACACCATTAATTGCTGGTGAACCAGTAGAAGAATACAAGGGTATATCTAAATATGATAGTAAACGACTAATTGAATCTAGTGAGGGTTTATAATGTATACAAAATTAGATGACCAAAGACAAGCAAAATTTATTGTAAATTATATACAAAACAATAAAGATTGCAGCATTAAAGATATTGTCCAGCATTGTGCAATAAGCAGGACTAGATTGAAATACTTGGAAAGTCAAAAATATTTTATTTTACCAAAGTGGACTTATAATAATAAATTAGATAAACGATTTAAAAATAGAGTTTATGTATCTGTAGCTGTTGGCAGAGAGTATGGAAGATGGACTGGATATTAAAAATTATTGATTGGATTATTTGGATCTTGGTAATTAGCAGTATTGTTTGGTTTTTTTATGGAACGTATCAATTAATTTATTTAATTTAAGGAGGCAATATGACAGATAACATTAATCACCCAAAACACTATAATATTAAGGGTTTGGAAACAATAGATATTATTGAGTCTAGGCTTACTGATGAAGAGTTTGTTGGGTACTTAAAAGGTAGTAAGATGAAATATGATTTGCGTTATCCATTTAAAGGAAACGTAGAAGAGGATCTTGCTAAATCAGAATGGTTTAAAAATAAACTTATTTCAGTATTGAGAGAGGTAGAAGTTGTTAATCCACCTGAAGTTGAAGCTCAATTAGTGAGGAATGATGATGAATAAAATTCAGTTATTATTTATATGTGTATTGGCAGCGTTAGCAATATTTTGCACAGAAAAGTGTTTTGGTCAAACAACTACTATATTTGCACCAGATGGAAAAGTTACTGTATGTCAGTTTTACAAGGATGTCATTGTTTGTGTATAGCGTTCCTATAACGCAAAACGTAATAATGTATTGCAAGGAATTACTAAAGACTATTAATTTTGGGCAGCGTGGTGTTTCTGATGGAAATTATCTGGAACAGTTAAGAGGTATTATTGGCCAGTCTATAATTTTAAATTTATTGGATATGCCTTTACTAGAACCTGCTGGATTTGATGGTGGAATAGATCTTATTCATAATGGTAAAAGTTATGACATTAAATCTATGGGCAGAAATTGTGCACCAAAACCATATTTTGTCAACAATTTAATAGGCCATCAAAAAGATTATAAGGTAGATAGGTATATGTTTTTAAGTTTAAATCGCAATGATTTAATGCTTACAATATGCGGCTGGATTGACAAAAAAGACTTCTTTGATAATGCTAGTTTTTATGCAGAAGGCACAAAAAGAACCAGATCTGACGGTACTTTTTTTAATACAAAGGCCGATTTCTATGAGCTTGAAAACTCAAAACTTAATAAAATCAATAACTTACAAGAATTAAAAAATATTTAAAAAAAGTGTTGACATTATATTGTAATTATATAAAATAACTATATCGCTGATTTATCAATCCACTTGCAGGCGATCAAGAAATTTTGCTAAAGGAGAATTACATGACTATCTTATCAAGTTATGATGCAGTAGGCCTCGCTGAAGGCTTTGTAGAAGGCACAGAAGAAGAAGTAATAGAAGCATGGCAGTACCTAGTGAACACAGGCCTAGCATGGCAGTTGCAAGGCTGGTTTGGAAGAACAGCGTCTGATCTTATTGATGCTGGAATTATTAATCAACCACAATTACACTAGGGGAATATAACATGGCTTATGTCAACAACGAAACAAAATCAAAAATTCTAACAGCTTTAAAGCCTGTATTTAAGAAGTATGGTATTAAGGCCACAGTTGCTAGAAATTCTTATCACTCAACATTAGTTGTAAACCTTGTATCTGGCAGTATTGATTTTAGTAATGACTATGATCGTACGCAGGTTAATGTTTACCATATTGATAAATATTACGATGGTATTGCCAAACAGTTTTTAAATGAAGTAGTAGCAAATATAAAAATTGCTGGTGAATGGTATGACGAATCAAATGCACAAATTGATTACTTTAATACCGCCTTCTATATTTCAATTAATATAGGTAAACGTGAAAGGCCTTATGTTTATAACGCACCATCTCATGTAGTACAAGCCTTAAAAGAGCTTGGTAAACTTGAGTTCATTGTTGTAGGAAGGGGTGCATAATGGGTCAATACCATCAAGTATATAACGTAACTAAAAAAGAGTGCCTACACGCACACAAGCTAGGTCAGGGCCTTAAACTTGTTGAGCAGATAGGATTTGAAGGGTCAGTAGCAGATATATTGTTTTTATTACTTGCTAACAGCAATGGTCGTGGAGGTGGTGATTTTAGCGATCATGAGCTTGTTGGTAAGTGGGCTGGTGATCATATTGTAGTGCAAGGCGATTATGCGGAGGAAGGTGACGCTGGGTTTATTTCAGATACAGAAAATTATACTGATATATCTGAACAGGCAGCAACACTTTTTGGAAAGGGGAATATTGCCAGCTAAATTTAAATACAAGCCTACGCTATTAAGTGAAGAGCACATACAACAAATGTGCAAATTTTTAAAAATACCTTATGTTAAAGGTAAATACCAGAAGTGGAATAAGTTTTCTCAATTCAAGTTCTGGCATAAAAAAAAGATGGATAAAAGGGATAAGTAATTATCCCTTTTTTATTTCTGCTCTTCAGCTCCTAGCAGTCCACCGCCAACACCAATAGGCATAACTGATAGTAAACTAATTTCACCAGATTTTAATTTCTTAATCATTTCATTGTATGGGATATTAAGTTTTTCTGCTTTAGTTTTAATGAGTGATAAATAAGTATCAGCAATAGACTTTGACTCGCCTTGAATTCCTGCACCTGCTGTTTTTTGGCCGAATACGTTACCTTCTTGCTGTGCTTTGTTTCTATAACCTGTCCAAACATTAGCACTAAAATCTCTTGGTGTCATGTTAGCTTCTTTTGATTGATTAGCAACAATTTTTTCAAGATCTGCATATTGTTTACCAGATGGAAATACACCCTTTTCAGCACCTGTAAAAATATTGGCAGATGGTTTTTCTGAAAGGTTTGCCCAATGCCTATCAAATACCATAGCATTAGGATCACCCATTAATGCTTTACCCATATTACGAACTTTTTCTTTTTGCAAATCTTCAATACGTCCTTGACTAGCAGCAAGTAAATTTTTAGTTCTACCAGTTTCCATAGGCATCATATTGCCAGCAGTTTCAAATACAGCATTTTCTGGCATTCTAAAATTAGGCTGAATAACTGGCTCACCTGCAATTTGCCTTCTCATGTATTCAGAAGCTATTCTTGCGTTGCGTGGTACATCTGATACTGGTGAAGTAGCCGCTAAATATCCAGCTAAATTTGGTACATTTTCTTTGCCATACAAATCTTCTAATGGAGTACCACGAAGATCCCACCAATTGACAGTTGGATGCTGTTTTAAATATTCAACACCAGATTGATTTAGTTCTGATAATCTTTGATTATATTCTGGGCTTCTAATAAAATCAGACCAGTTACCTACTGGAAATGATTCACCCTTGCCAACATTGTATCCAGCAATTTGATTTGTGCGTTCACCAAATTTAACTGCCTTGCGTAATTCATTAGGTGCAAACTTTTGTGATACATCTAAATATGTTTTTTTGCTTTCTGGATCTAACCATGTGCCAAAATAATTTTCTTGTTTATCTAATGCAGATTTATTAGCTAAATATTGTTGCTCAATATCTTTTTTAGTTAATTTATCTAATACTTTATTTCTTGGATCTGTATTTTTATATATACCCATCATCAGACCTTCATTTGGTATATCGCCAGTAGGTACGTTTACAGAATATCCACCACCCATTGTTTTATTATAAATTTCAGATGGCTTTGTAGATTTAAATTGACCAAGACCTTCAGTAACTTTTTTACTTTCAATAGATTTAACTATATCTTGAATAGTTGTAGCACTTTTTTTACCAGCACTTCCAACAGTACCTAATGCGGCAAGGCCAAGACCACCAGCCATACTAAATGGGTCTTGATTTGCAACAGCACGACCAAATACGTCACCACCTTCAGCACCCATTACTGGAGCAACACCAATAACGTTAGCAAGTTTTGATGAGGTTTGTCTAGCAAATCTTGGATCAACATTTAAAAACTCTAATCCGCTAGATAATGGATTTGTAATCATACGTTCTGTAGGTGTATATGATCCAGCTTTTAATGCTTCTTTACCCATAGACATTAAACGCTGTTCTTCTAACGCTTTTTTCCAATCAGCATCCGATCCTTCACGAAGCCATTGTAAATTTTTATAATCTGATAATGCCATATTAATCCTTAATCATCTAGGTCTTGAAACTCCATGTAAATATCTAAATCTTCACCAGATATTTCCACTAGAGAGCTATCGTCAAATTCAAGGTAAATAACTTGATCGTTAAAATCAACTTCACAACTGACAATTGTTTTACCTACTATTTTTTTACATAGTTGTTGAATATCGCCAGACATATAATCCTTAAATAGTTACTAGAGAGTCTTTGGCAATTTTTTCTGATTTAACAGACCTTGCCCACGACCCACAATTTTGACATTGATAGCGTTGATAAATAGCAGTCCTACTTCTTTGTGTCCCACGAGCTTGTAATTTGCGTGAAGCACAATTAGGGCAACAAACGTCAGCAGAATATGCGTTATGATTTGGATGTTGTTTAATCCAACCCTTGAATTTATCGTAGACTTTCTCAAGTAAGATAACATCATTTTTATTGTACTCTTCCATAATTTTCCATGCCTTACGGTCATCATTCATACATTTAACCCATAAAGTATGTCCTTCATGTTCTGTCTTACTACCTAACCCTAAAGCCTGTGCAACGTAATCTAATTTGTTAGAAACAAACCTAAATTGCCTTCTTGCTACCTGTAATAAATCTATCTGTTTAGAGGGTGCTGGAGGCGGCATACCAGAGAGTAAAAACTCTTTATGTAGTATGGGTATGTCAAACCTAGAACCATTGTAGTGGACTATGGCATCGGCCTCATCAAGAAGTTTATGCACAGAGTCTAACATCTTTTGTTTACCAGATTTTTGAATAGAGTCAAACATGATTTTAGATTCACCGTACCATTTTGCGGCGTAGCAGAGGGTATACGATGACTCAAGCAACTGATTGATAGAGATGTTCTGGTCAAAGATACCCCAGACGTGAGCAGTATTTGGTGCTACTTCTATATCAATAAGTAATATTTTCATATAGTGTCCTAGTGTTTTGACAATTAATTATACACTAGGTGATTGTTATAATTGCTGTTTTATCTTCTTTAAGCTTATTAAAGAATACATCAAACGCTAATTTAGAGTTTCCTATAAAGTCTTTGCCAGCATATGTATGGCCTAATAAAATACATCCATCTGTGTCTGTAGAAGTATTGCCAGCGTGTATTCTTACACCTGTAAAGTTAGGCACATTAAGAATGTGTGGCATTGGTTTGCCAAAACGAGCAGAATCATCAATAACAACATCATAAGTTCCAACAGGAATAGCTGTTTTGCCATTTACTTTAGCTCCCTTTCTAACTACATCTTCTAGGGTGTAACAGAAATAAACATTGTTGATATACATTTTACCTACAGTATAGGTATCATTAAATTCATATCTTTTTACTTCAATTAACATTTTTGTCCACATAATGTAAGGCTTGTGTTAGATATTGCATGGCATACATAAAGACTAAAGAGAAGCCCATAGCACTAAATAACAAAGCTACTATTAAGAATTTAAGTATAGTTAAACCTATCCAGTTAAGTATGTTTAATACAATCATTTTTTAAGTGTCAAGTACATTCTTTCGCCAATTACAAAAGACATACAAGCTCCAGTCATGTCAAGGAATACTGCTACTACAGCAGCACCTACAACGTCTGGGTTAAACACTACAATAGCGGTAAATATCATAATAGCACTAATGATGATGTATCTAAATGAAGCACGAAGGTCTATAATCCATTTAGAAGGTTCGCCAGTAGGATTATCTAATGAAGCTAAAGCCTGTAACTTTTCTGCTTCTGCTTTCATAAGTTCTATGCGTTCTGTCATGTTTTGTGGTTGTCCACCTGCACCGCCTGTAAATTTAGCTATCAAGCCACGAGCACCGTCAGCAAATGCTGGCACTAAAGCTGGTAAGATTAAACTAATTAAATTAAACATTAAAGTTCCTTTGGGTCAAAGCCAAGATGATTGGCTACACGCTTTTGTAGTTTTAAGAATAAGCCTTTATGGCTAGTGTATCTATCTGTTTTGGGTGCTTCTAAATATACGCACATATGTATTATTTCATGGGCAAGTGTCATCAAGACAGGATATAAATGAGAATGACGTGCTGTGCTAATGGTAATAATATGTGGATCACCTTGCTCTGGTGGTTCATATTGTCCACACATACTGTCATCATGCACTATAACAAAATCTACTCGTGAAGCTGGAGGCAATTTATACTCATCAAATACAGGGAACTCAATTAGTGCACTATATAAATTGGCTATGTTTTGTTCCGTAATAAAACTCATATATTAGCTTTAGGTTGAAATAGTTTAGCGTCAAATACTGCTGTTTGATTTATCTCTGGAAAAAAAATATAGACTGCGTGCTTACCTTCATAACTGTCAGACTTCCAACAGCCTTCATGGTTAGGATGACCTTTGTCAGTTGCATAAGCAGCGTAGTCATAACCCTGTAAACCTTGTTTTTTAAAGATACATTCTTCAGAAGTTAATACTATTTCACCTGCTTCTGTAGCCATGCTCATTTCTTTTGGAAGCTCTTTAGCTTCTGCGTAATTATAAAGAAACGCCCACAGCAACAATAAAGTTATTGCCATGAGTAATTGTTTCATTTTACTTTCCTAACCAATGATTAACAATAAATGTTATAAAGCCACCAATAGCAGAGGCAATTGCCATGCCTGCCCAAAAGCCACCTTTTGATTTATTGGCTAATTCAAGAAGCGACTTTATGTCTGTTTCCATACTATCTACTTTATCTTGAAGTGCTGTAACTTGTGCAGTTAATTTACCGTACTCAAATGGGTCTATATCACTCATTGCTGTCCTTATAATAAACCAAAAGTTCCTGCTACTGCTGGAGTTTTAAATGGTGCGTTAAGTAATGATCTTTGTAAATTAGGATCATTAAGTTGTTTAATTTCATTAATAATAACTTGTTGCTCTTTTGGATTGGCTGTAAATAATTTTTGTTTAACAGCCTCTAGTGTTCTTGGTGACATTTGAGCACCAGTTTTAATTGATTTCATAAGAGTAGCCATTACGCCAGCAAGGGTTGGATTTTGTGCAATATCCATAGCCATGACATCTTCTTGAGCAAGTCCCATTCTTTCTTGTGTTTGAGAACCTCCTAATACTTTTTGAGTAGTTTTAAGTTTATCAGCAGAGTATTGTAATTGTTTTACAAAATCTTGATAATCTTTTGGTGTATCAAATACAGTTCTCATTGCAGCTTTTTGTTTGTCACTAGAAAATATTTTATTAACAAAATTACCGCCTTTAAACTCCGATAATTGTTTTTTAGCGTTTGATAACAAACCTACTCTAAATGCTTCTTTTTCATCTTTATTAAGATTTTTAATTTTAAATGCTAACTCATCCGCATCTAGTTTATTATAAGTACTGCCTAAATCAAATGCTTCTTGAATACGAGCTTCGTCTGCAAATTTTGCATTAGATGCAGCATACTCTGGGTTAAGTTCTTTTATTTTATTATTGAATTCTTTTTTAACTTGATTTAATTCAGCACCTTTTTTACTTAATCTACCAAAGGCATCTTGTTCTTGTGCAATAACTTTATCAAGACCAATTTTAATTTTGTGTAGTAATTCTGTTGGAACAAAATCTGCATTTTCAAGTTCTGACAATGGAGGTAATGCGGCCTCACCTTTTCTTTCAGCAGAATCTACAGCCTCTTGATAGGCGGCCATAAAATCTTTTCTTTTTGCATAAGTTCTAAATGGTTCTGCTGGCACATCAATAGAATAAGCATTAGGATATGCTTTATTTGCTAATTGTCTTTGTTTATTAACCAGCATTGTTTTATAATCATAACCAAATTCTTGTTGCTGTACTTTAGCTTTTTTTACTAAACCAGTTATAATTTCATTAGGAACATTTTGAGTTCTTTGTGTTAAAAAATCTTCAACTTGAGTTCTACCCTTACCTGCTTGGCTTTGAACTGTTTGACCAAAACTTCTTAAATTAGTACCTAAATCCGCTAAAATAGCATCTGATACACCAAGTCTGCGAGCCTCTTTAAAGTACTCTTCTACATCTGCTGCTGTTAATTCATCTTGTTGAAGTTTGTTAGATATAATTTTATTGGCGGTTCGGTTTACATTGCCAAGACCTAATCTTTCAGTAATGTTTCTAAATATACTACTTCCAATTTTAAATCCAGCTTTTACTGTTTCTACACCTGCACCACCTATAATCCCAGCAGTTAGTCCGCCAGCAAAAGCATTAGAAGGAATATCGCCCATTTCTTGAGCAGTTCCAGCACCTACAAGGCCACCAAAAGGAGCAGCTAATGCAGATCCAGCTTTAATTCTTTCAAAGGCCTGTGGACTTTGTAATCCAGTTTGTATACTTTGTGCAATATTAGCACCAGTTTTACCTAGCATACCTACACCTTTAAGAGCACCACCATAAGGGAAAGCAATTCCACCAGCTAGTTGAGCTCCAAAATTAATTGCAGGATTTTCTGTAGCAAATAATTCTTGTTTTTTACGAAGTTCATCTCGTAGTTGTTTATATTCATCACCGCTAATAGAACCTGTTCTTAATGCAGCTTCAAGTTCATCACCAAATCCCATTCCTAAACCTTGTCCAATAGCACTTCTAGCTGTTTCTGCATAGGGATTGTAACCAGTTGCTTTCTCTACAGTTTGTGTTGGCATTGCAGCAAAGTCTGTTGATGTTGGTTGTGCTTCTACAGGTTGGCCTTGTTCTTTATTAGATACTGTAATTTCTGGCAAAGAAAGAGTAATTTTACCTTCTTTATTTTGAGTATATTTATCTCGTGGAACTTTATGCCCACCCATTAAGATTGGATCATTACCAAAAGCCATTTTATTTCCTTTATTGTTTAACAGCTATTCTAAAAGTACCATCAGCATTTCTTATAGGTTGACCAGTTGTTTGATCTATATCTACATATCTAGCATTTTTTGGTAAAGCATCATAAATTAATTTAGCATCTTGAATAGATGTTGATGGTAATTGTACAGGAGCTTTTTCTAAAAATTTAGGTGGTAATCTTTTTATAACAGTAATGCCATCTACGCCAGCAGGAATTTGCAAGGCTTGTATATCTGGTTTTTCTGGCATAACTTCTGGAGCAGGCAATCCGCTATTGGTTCTTCTTCTTAAAACATTTTTACTGGCATTTTCAATAGCTTGTGAGTTATACCATTGTAATTGTGTTAAGGCCGATATAGCATCTTGAGATGATGCTGCTGAATTAAGTTCTTTTATAGCACGAACAGCATCGCCTTCTGTTTGCGTTCCTTTATTAAGTCTTAATGATTCATTCACTAGTTTAGTTTTAAATCTATCAAAATCTTTATAAGCAATAACATTAGGATCATTAGCATTAATGCCTGTAGCAGAAGCTAAATAAGCACTTGTTTTACCTATAACACTTGTTGGAATTTGACCTGTAGCAAAAGAATTAATCATGTCCCCTGTACTTCTTACTATAGTATTAGCAGAAGTAATTTTTTCATAATCATCATCTTCTGCTTTTTGAATAGCAGGAGGTAATAGTGGTTTTTGTCTTACTGGTTGATAATCAGCAGCAGCAACAGGTTTGCCACTTACGTCTAATATTGGCAATTTTGATGTTGGATTTTTTGGAATATATACCCTTTTACCACTTGCATCTATTTCTGTTGTATACATTTCATTTGGATTAGTAGGAGCAGCACTTTTTGGATATGAATTAATTAGCATACCTGTTGACTTATTTACTAAATCAATTCTATCACCTCTGTCAACTTCTACAGTATCTACTTTAGGTGTACCAAATACAGAAGTAGCTGTTTTATCTAATGGATTATAAGATACAAGTTGTCCATTAACTTCTTTAACTTCCGCTTTTGGATTAAGAAACTCAAACAGTTTTGCTGGGTCTTTTCTAGCAAGCATTTCAAGTTCTGGTTTACCTTTAACTCTTGGGTCATTTAATAATTGAGTTGCATAAGTTTTTCCAGCTTGTAGCTCTTCAATTTTAGCTTTAGTTATGTAATCTTGAGAGGCTTGGTCATATACATTTTGTGAAGCACCTACTCCAGCTATACCAGCTTTTGCTAAATAAGGTAATGCAGAACCATATCTTTGGTTTTTAGGTTGTGCAAGATAAGTTAACCCTGTATTTAATAAACCAGAAATTAAAGATTTTTGTTTAAGTTTATCCATTTCTGCTGGATTTAATAAACCACCTTCGCCACCTAAATAAGATGGAGGAGCAGCACCAAAAATGTTTACACCGCTTCCTAATATATCGTCATACCATGCCATATTATTATCCTCTATATCCTTGTTGAGCAGCCTGTTGTAATCTATATTTTTCTTCTTCTGTTAAAGGCATCCTAGATATTAAGTTTGGTAAACCAATTTCATTACCTGCTTGTCTACTTACATTGGGTGCTACATTATATAAAGGGGTAGACACCATTTCAGGATTACCTCTTGTAATAGGGTTTACTTGTGGCGGAGGAATTCTTTCTTCTGGTCGCATTGCAATGTCAAGACCTTTTAAACCCAATCCTAATTTGTCTGATGTAGATAATCCGCCAAACATATCTTTTACACTACCAAATAACCCACCGCTACCAGCACCACCGCCTGTGTAATCTGCTGATTTGCCTAATACTGGAGTAAAGTTAGGTGAGTTTGCTCCGTAATTAACACCAGAGCTTAAATAATCAGGGGATAGAGTTGATGTTGTTCCGTCTGCAAAATTAGCAATACCTTCTTTAGTATAAGGACTTATAAATTCTGTAGAACCAAAAGGAACGCTACCAACAGAAGAAGCAATTGGAGCTACATTAGCTGCTATGTTTGGAATGACTTGACCACCAATACCTGAAGCAAATCCACCTGTGCCCATACTTACTGGAGTAGTAGCAACACCTTGAAATCCTGATAATAAACCTGAACCAGTTGATGCTCCACCTGCTGCACCTGCTCCACTCATAAGACCGCCTAGATAACTACCACCACCACCTAATGCACCGCCTAATGCTGCACTTTGTAATGCACTACCAAAACCTTTTCCTCTAGCTAAAGATGTGCCTCCACCGATAGCAGCACC
>Ga0209190_1001108_pt1 | contig 19047 bp, 30 predicted proteins | sample M_140205_XF_Meta_FD_187315 | JGI IMG/M metagenome (GOLD analysis project Ga0209190, IMG submission 187315) | Freshwater microbial communities from Lake Montjoie, Canada to study carbon cycling - M_140205_XF_MetaG (SPAdes) (version 2) | ecosystem: Environmental > Aquatic > Freshwater > Lake... | reverse complement strand
TGGCATTAGGGGGGCTATTAGCCTCCCCATTGGCATCCTTATGCCACCGCATTGCCGCCCCCTTTTTTCCATCGGCAGAAAACTTACGGTATTTAGCAATTTCCGTGTCGGCTCGGGGGTTTATAAAGCCATCTTCAGTTGAAATAAAAAACTCGTTAAGCACCGCCAAAACCTCTTGCTCATTGTCCCGCATACCTATTTGTCGGGCAATGTCACGTTGTTTTATGGGTGCTTCGTGTAAATAGTAATGGTCAAGAAGTCGGCGAAAAGCCAAATCTTCAAACATTGAAAGATGATGTGTGTGCGACTTGTAGTCGCCAATATGAAATTGGTAAAAGTGCATTCCCACGCCCCATGTTCCACCCTAAAAGAAACCTCGGCAGGAGGGGTGGGATCTCTTTTCGGTCTGCTCATGACTTCAGACCTAGCCGTGTTTCAAACAATGTTAAACCACAAACCACTCAGGGCGCAAGTCTCTAAGTTGGCGCAAGCGTAACTCGGGAACTTTTTTCCATAGACACACCGCCGCCCTAGAAATCCTTAATATCCGAGCAAGCTCACTCTGTGAGCCTGCCAAATGCACTAATTCAAGTTTTGTCATAAAAAGATTGTAAAGCACAATTAACAAATAAGCGACACTAGGGAAAACACCTACACACACAATGTTAATTTACCTTAACAATGCACCCATGCCCCAGCAATTTCGCACAGGGTCTTTTAGGAGTAAATATGTTTGAAATAGAAACCTACAAAAAACCCAACGATTGGGCGCAAGTAGCCCTTTGGATCGTATCAATTGCCGCCCTTGTGGTGGTTGCTCTCGACCTATTTGTTTGGAGAACATCATGCTAGATGACGGTGATGAGGGCGAATTTATCACTTATGTTATTTGGGATGAAGTCACGGTCAAATGGTCTTGGTCTGAGCCCGAGGACTACGAAATGGACGGCTACTTTGACATTTTTGTTTTCAAAGATGGCCTAGACATTACTTATGACATATCCAAGCTGCATTACAAATGGATTGAGGCAGAGGTAAAAAAATACGCAGGCTATGAACCGCCAAGCCACCAGCGGGTTGCATCTGTCATCAACGGTTTAGCTAACAACAGCTTTTAAGGAATTACATGAGATACGCCCTTTTACTCTTGGCGCTAGTCGGTTGCGCCAGCGAACCTAAATTAACCGAACAACAGCTCATCATGGATAAACAAATCCAATCAATGGGTCGGAGTGAAGTTATTGACGCTATTAAGCAATGCGAAACCTCGGGGCTTCGTGCCATTACCGTGTTTGGCAAACGCAAAATTAACGGCTTTACCGCAGAGACCATCGTGGATGTGACCTGTGGCCCTAAATTTCATTAAGGAGACAACATGAAACAAATTGCAACCGCATTGGTCAAAGCACAAAAAGCTTTTGGCCCTGCCCTCAAATCTTCCACTAACCCGCATTTTAAGTCCCGCTATGCTGACTTGGCTGCTTGCGTAGAGGCGGTCATTGCAGGTTTAAACGATAACGGTATAGCTTTGATTCAGAAGTGCTATGACTGTACAGACGGCGTAATGGTTGAAACCATGTTTATCCACGAAAGTGGCGAAATGCTTGAATGCGGCATTCTTCATGTGCCTGCCAGCAAACAAGACCCACAAGGTTACGGCTCTGCCTTGACTTACGCCAGGCGTTACAGCCTGATGGCTGCTTGCGGTATTGCGCCCGAGGATGATGATGGCAACCAAGCCAGCCGCCGCACTGAGATTAAATCTACAGTCAACGAAAACCAAATTGCTGACCTACTGGCGGCAATGGATGAAGTGACCACTATTAAAGAGCTGCAGGAAGCCTATAAACAGGCGTACAAGGCGACAAATGGCGAGCAGGCATGGCAGACCAAGGTCATCACAAAAAAGGACGCTAAAAAGGCGCAATTGGAAGCCACGTTGTCTAAGGAGTTAACTAAATGAACGCATTCCCCAACCCTAACCGCACCGATCAAACAGGCATGACTTTGCGGGATTATTTTGCAGCTAAAGCTATGCAAGGAATTTTAAGTAAAGACCCTGATTACCACACAAAATATCAATTTTTTGATCTTGCAGATTTTTCGTATCAGTGTGCAGACGCAATGTTGAAAGAGAGGGAAGCATAATGGAACAACGCACAGAAGAATGGTTTGCCGCTAGGTGTGGCAAGGTCACCGCAAGCCGTGTGGCTGACATCATCGCCAAGACCAAGACAGGGGCAAGCGCCAGCCGTGAAAATTACCTTGCCCAATTGGTTTGTGAGCGCTTAACAGGCAAGCCTGCCGAGTCCTACAGCAACGCAGCAATGTCTTGGGGAACGGATACCGAGCCTTACGCCAAAGCCGCCTATGAGGGACGGATGGACATCTTGGTTACCGATGTGGGGTTTCTTACCCACCCTTGGATTGTCATGTCAGGTGCGTCCCCCGATGGCTTGGCTAGTGAGGGCATGGTGGAGATTAAATGCCCCAATACCGCTACGCACATTGAAACGCTGTTAACTAAGACTGTGCCAGCCAAATACATAACGCAAATGATGTGGCAAATGACCTGTGCTGACCGCCCTTGGTGCGATTTTGTAAGTTTTGATCCTCGGTTGCCCGAGAAACATCAACTATTCATCAAGCGCATCAACTATGACCCCGAAATGGTTAATTTGCTTGAGAATTCAGTCATCCAGTTCTTGGGTGATGTAGACCTAAAAATCCAACAATTAGAAAGTTTGCCATGAAGAAAATAAAAAATATTTCAGTAATTACTGGTACTTACAAAAACAAAGAGGGCCAAGAAAAAAAGCGCTATCAAAATATTGGGTCGGTGTTTGTGGACGATAACGACAACCTAAAGATTAAGATTGATTCCACGCCAATAATGGACGGTGGTTGGAATGGATGGGCTAATTGCTATGACTTGGAGGAAAAGACAAATAAACAGGAGGATAGACATGATGACATCCCTTTTTAGAGCAAGGGGGCTAGACCCCTCTACCAGCCACGCCGCAGCCGACCAATCCATAGACCTTGCCAAGCAGCACTTTGAAAAGATTGTGGAGTGTTTGCGCCGCTTTGGGCCAATGGGCAAAGATGGCATAGCCGAGCTGGTGGGGCTTGATGGCAATCAGGTCGCTAGGCGCATGAAAGAGCTTGAAAAGGATGGGCGTGTGGAGCTTACAGGGCGCACCACCAAGTCGAACTCAGGCCGAGCCGAGCGTGAATGGCAATTTGTGCCAGTACAACAGGAGTTAATTTGAGTTACCTTATTTCATCTTTGCCGCCCATCAAATGCTTTGTAAAGGCTGAGTTTCTCTACAACCACACCAAAGGGCATGGCGAGCTTGTGCCTTGCGTGTGGGTCAGCCTTAAAGCCCTCAGAGGCCAAGTGTTTCGGATTGAGTCGTTGCTGACCGAATACGGCGCTTTATACGACAAACTACCAATCCATGCCTATGTGTGGAAAGAGGGCGCTAGTGACCTGCCTGTGGACATTCTGCAATTGTGGGACTGCATGGGGTATCGGTTTACCATTGTTGAAAAGATCGGCTTGCGTAACCTTGGCGTTAAGTTTTTGGGCAAGGATAAGCAATGGCACTTTGGCACATACTTGTTTACCGTTGACTTTTGTGCCGATGGCATGGATTTAGACACCGGCTTTACAGAGACCGCCGAGGAGCATAAGAGCTTTAACTGGATTAAATTGGAAGATGGTCAGTTTGCTTGCCAGCCAAACAACCGATGCCTGTGGTATGACCAAAGCCTTGTGCCTGCACAAACCAAGTTTCCCGATTTCCAAGCCGCGCAGCATCTGTGGTCAGTGGATGGCACACGCAAATGGTCAGCGGGGGACGATTGGTTTTACACAATAGAGGAAAAACATGACTAAAGCACAACAGGTATTTGAGGCCATGATGATTGCCAAAGGGTATACAGATTTTGACAAAATCAATGATCGATACATTAGCACCAGCATTCAAACCCGTTGGATTTATTTTTTAATGGGCTGGCAATTAAGGGGAGTGCAATGAGTTTTAGAGAAACAACAATTAAATACATAAAAGACATTCTTAGAGCCAAGACCATTTCCGAGGTAATTTACGCCGAATTGCAAGAAGCGCATTTAAGAAAGTTGGAAGCAGAAACCGCAGCTGAATACGCAGACGCTGCCATAGAATTTAACGAGCGCCGAATTCAACGGCTTGAACGCCGTTTGTTTCAACATAAGCAAGAAGATAAATGATTGCCACAGTCTTTGCTTTAGCCATCGGCGCATTTATTGGGATTGGGACAATGGTGATTTTTGCTATGGCGCTGGCATACGTTCAAAATGAGGACAATCCACCAAGTTGGAGAAATTCCCCCCCCAACGATTCTTTGGGTGAAGAGCTTCCCAATAAGCCCCTAAAGGCGCAAGAGCCACCTTATCCCAAATAATTTTTCCATCCTTAAAAAAGTTAAGGTCAATGGCGCAGCGTTTAAGGTGAATGCTGTTCATGGTCTTGGAACGCCCCGCCTTAAAGTGCAAAGCCTGTTGTTCAGGAGTCCGCGCCAGCTCCCCGCCGGTCACCATAAAACCCTGCTCTGTGGCAAATTGGATCAGTTTGCAGGCATCTAATAAGAATGCAGCTTGTTCAGTGCTTAAACTCATTTTTCTTCCTCATCGTGCGACAGTTTTACGCCAGCAAGTAAGCCAATAAACCCACCAACAATGGTTTGAAATGCGGGGCTAATCAGTTTAAAGATTTCAGCGTTATCGACCTTTTCATCAAATAATCCAGCCATAAGCACAAAAACCATGCTAATGATGACAACGCACAAAGTAAAGCTGACCATCATGGTTACAAAGAAAGTTAACTTGGCTTTCATTTCTTCCTCATTTCTGCAAGTTTTTCAACCGTGCGACCACCAAAGTAAGCGCCCATGATCAGCATCCCCCAGTTACCTAGCAAGGTGACATAGCTTTCATTGGCGTTATAGCCAAAGGCAGACATCATTGCAAACAAGAAATAGCCCAAGAAGATGGCTATAAGGCTCATGGGGCGTATGTTCTTGGATAGCCAAGAGTCAGATGCCATATCAGCATCCCAGCGGTTTGTGACGTTGTTATCCTCGTTCTTGGCGGCATTGGCAAATAACTGCAATTCAGCCAATTCCATCTTTGCTTTTTCAATGCCTAGCTCAAGCAGGCGCTCTTCATGTTCAAATTGAAGTTGGCGTAACTTGCTGACATCTTCAGGGGTCGGATTGTCAGGGATTTTTACGCCCAAAGTGTTTTCAACTACTTCCTTGCCTTTGGCTTGGATAGCACTGGAGAGCAAGGTAAGGCCGTTTTGGGCAAGACTACCGAGGAGTGACGCGACTATTGGAATCATCTTCTTCCTTTGTTTTGTTGATTAATCTCTGCATTACCTCTTGTTGGCGCTTTGTCTCTTGCTTGGTTTCTAATATATCAAAATACATCATTGCTAAGATAGGCAACAACAATCCAAACACTACCACCAAACTAAGAAAAGCAATCAAGAACCCCACTTCACTATCTTCATTTGGCTTATTGCTAGAAACATTAAGTGGAGGTATAGGGTAACGATCATCACCACCCCGATTATTAGCGCTCTGTCTTGAAGCTGGTTTAGCATTTTTCGCCGTTGCCACAATGCCACCCTATCCTTTGCTTCTTGTTCTAGCCTTTCCTTTTCTTGCTCCTCTTGCAGCCTTTCAAACTCTTCTTGAAACCTTGACCATACCGCACCCAACGCTGGATCAACGCCGTAGATCAACAATTCCCTCAGTTCAACAGCTTGGCGCTCCAGCTCCATCTCTTGAAAGATGTTGTCAAGCGCCTGCGCCTTTAATGACTTACCCTTTGGCGGGTTTTTCTTTTGCTCTGCTGCGGCGGTTTTGACTTGTTCGTGGGCATCAAAAAATTTACCGATGTAACTAGAAATCTCCATTGTGATGCTGGTGACATCTTTGGAAGCCGCTTTGCAATCCTTGTAAAACGATACGGCCTGCTTGATAGCGGCAATAGCGGCAAGGGCAGCGGTGAACGGATCAATTTATAGCCCCAAAATCGTCTTTACGAGCTCGCCAGCAACCCCCGGCCCAAACAAAACGCACACAATCACCGCATACAACAAGTATTCAATCCGTGTCATGCGCTTATCACCATCGACAAAAGACTTCTCAATCGCTGCGTAACGTTCAGCGCAAACCGCTTCGTGAACGGCTATCTTGGTGGAGTCGTCACTCATGGCATTTCCACCCATGAGGTTGTTGTTTCATCCCATGTATAACGCTTATTGTCTTGCGGCATTAAGGTTGGGGCGCTCCATAAACAAGTTGTCTCATCAAGCAACCAAGAAGCATATGGTTTTGGAGGAATAAATGCGTCACGATCTACATCATATGTAAAGCCAATTCCAGCGTAGTTTTTACGAATATTGCCGTGGTAACTTGTACGTTTGCAAGTTTGACCACGAAATTCACCGTAATGTTGCTCCCAATCAATACCGTCCTCACCCTCGTTTTTTCCTACAATAACTTCAGTAACAATGTTGTTTGAATCTAAAAATGCGTAATGTGCCATTTTGTTATACCGTTACGGTTCCTGTGCCAGCGGTAAATTTATAAATAGTATTTCCGCCTGATGTAGTTTTTGTATAAGTTAAGCCACCACCAATAGATGTAAAATCAGAAAATGTTGATGGGTAGGCAATAATTACAACACCTGAACCGCCCGAACCACCAGTGCCGTAGCCGCCTAAATAACCCCCACCACCACCACCACCGCCAGTGTTTGCACTGCCCGATGTTGCAACATTTTGATTTTGTGCGCCTGCGCCGCCACCGCCAGCCCCACCAGCACCAACGCTTCCACCAGCTTGATAAACACCACCGCCACCACCGCCAGCATAAGTTACGGAAGTTCCTGTAATAGATGAAGCAGTACCATCGCCGCCATCCCCCGCCTTAACAACAACAATACCATTACCTCCAACTGCACTTGCGCCACCGCCACCGCCTCCAAAAGAAGTAGCAGCATTACCGCCATTATTTCCTTGGCTTGGTGAAGTAGATGGCGTATTACCCGCACCACCAGTGCCGCTTGTTTCAGTACCGCCACCGCCGGAACCACCTGTACCGCCAGTTCGAGGGGCAATATCTCCTGGGCCATTACCGCCGCCAGTTGATGTGATTGAACTAAAAACAGAATCAGAACCTTTTGATCCCGCAGCACTACTACCACTAACACCAGCGCCACCAGCGCCAACAGTTATAGTAAAAGAACTACCAATTCCAAAAAGAACTCCTGTTCGATAACCACCTGCGCCACCTGCGCCCGAATAGCCAGCGCCGCCACCACCCGCAACTACTAAGTAGTTAACTGCTGTTGGTATAGTTATAAAACTTCTAAGGTTTTGATAAACCGCCTGTAATGCACCACTCATGTCAAACCACTCCCTGAAATTAACCAAGTTGTTGAAGTCATTTTAATTGCGGTTGCAGAACCATATTGAGCCAAAGAACGTGAACCTGTTGTACCAGCAGAAGACAAATACATTGTGTCTGTTTCAATTGCAATGGTCACTACTTGAGAAGTCATGTTAATGAATGTGATTGCTGTGCCTAATGGATAAGCCACATTTGCATTTGAATCAATTTTAAATGTTCTAGCGTTGGCATCAGTTGAGGGATGGAAAATAACTTTTCCTGAATCTGCCAATACCGTTGTGTATCCTGCGCTTTTGCTGTTAATTGGAATATTTCTAAAACCAACTGCATCTGTGCCGTCAACTGTGCAAGCAGATAAATTACCACTTGTTGGCGTACCTAAAACTGGGGCTATAAAAGTAGCCACGCCAGTAACCCCCAAAGTTCCAGTAATTGCCGCATTACCCGCAATGTTTGCGTCTGTGCCAACATAAAGTTTTTTGGCAATGCCTACGCCACCCGCCGTAAAAATTGAGCCTGTAGAAACACTAGATGCGTCTGTGACCAGCGTTGAGTTGATCCCTTGGGCAAAGAGTATTCGCGCCGTTGTAGTGGTTTGACCATCCTTTGTTAAGGCTGTGGTCAGTCCTGTGGCTAAGTCTGCCGTCAAAGCATTAAATGAAGCCGAACTGATGATCGTGCCAGCAACAACTGGTTGACCAGTGGTGTTAATGACAAATGTGCCTGAACCGTTGTAACTCATTTTGTACCTTTCAAAGCCTCAACCAAAGCATCGTATTTTGTGGATTCTTCCACTTGTTTTTTAACTTCTCGATTTTTCAATAAATCTTTTGCAAATTTTGGTGCTACTGTATCTGTTAATTTATCTAAATACCTTGCCACCACGCTACCAGTATTTGAATAATTAACAGCGCCCTCGGGTTTAACCAAGGCATCTTGTATGACATTTCTTACGTCTACCAATGTTTCACGCCCTTGTTTACCAAACATATAAACAAGTTTATCCTCTCGGTCTAACGTGTCAATTGCTGTTTTTAGCTTGGCAAATGATAACTGACCACTTGCATTTTTAGTAAGCTGATCTTTCATATATTGAATGGTTTGGCCTTGCAGCTCTGCATATGCCTGTTGACCTTGTGGCCCACCCTTTTTCAATAACTTGGTGACTGTCCGCATTTCTTCCAAGCTGCCGTCTAAAACAATATTGGAAAACACATCATCTAACGCCACAGCGCGGTCTGCGTAGCCGCCTCTTGTGCCAAGCAATTTAGCCACTCGGTAAGTGTTTTCAAAGTTTTTACCAAGTTCGGCTCGTTCCACTCTAGCGGCGCGGTACAAGTCACCTCCAGCGCCCTCAGTCATGTCGTTAATAACGCCCTTGACTTGCTTCATAAACACACCGGATGGCTTGCCAGGCTCTGCCAACTGACCCGCAGATTTATACAATTCTTCTAAATCATCAATGGTAACTTGTCCATTTTTGATTTTTTTAAGTTGTTCTAACTTTGCACCAATAGTATTAATTGCAGAAACAGTTATAGCTTCAGGCGCATTAGTTTCTAACCATTGCTCCAAAGGTGCGGTGCTAACCACTTGCTTGGTTTCTCCGGCATTGCGAGCTGCTTCGTAAGCCTTATCCACTTTAAGTTTTTTGGCATCAAACTCTTTAACCAAAGCATTGTCAACCAATGAGCCAACTTTGCGATAAGCAGTTGGGTCAGCATACTCTGCGCCAGTTTCATCAGCCATCTGCTGAAAGCGCCGCAATATGCTTTCTTTTTGGGTTTGCTTAAATTCAGTCAAGCCTTTTGCCAGCTCGGGATTTTCTTTAGGCAAATCAGACTCACGCTTCAAAAGACCAAAGTCTTGCAATTGCTCACCCTTAGTCAAAGGAATGCCCTGTTGCAAGGCTCGTTCTTGGCGTATTAAAGCTGGGTTTGTTGACGCTGCACCCATGCCTACCATTTGAGGCTCATTAGCCCTTAAAGCTTGCGCTAATCGTTGCTGAGTGCTTGATGCAACAGGTGCGACCATGCCCCTAACTTGCCCAACTGCCGCTGGCGCTATAGCATTTAGCGTTGCTCCAGTAGACCCCAATGTGGGCGGCAAAGCACCTAGTACCTTGCTCATTGCGTTAACAATATCCGGCCCTGTTTCTGTGCGAGGTTGGTAAAACTGTTGGCTAGTCACTTGGGCGGCTTTTTGCCCCGCTTCCTTGCCTTGTGGAGTACCATAACCGCCATACGCTTCGCCAAACATTCGGGCAACAGGGGTAGCTACCATTTGACCAACTTGGCCTGCAATGATTGCTGGTGTCTCAATTGCACCCATGATGCGGTCTTGCATAGAGGCAGGTTTTTGCGGCAAAGTTGTTACATTTTGAGCGCCTGGTATTTGTGCGCTGGTTACACCCAATTGTTGAAAAAATGTACCCCTTGGAATGTCTGCATAATATTTGTTGTGCAAGGCATCAGCCAACGCAGCATCAGGCATATCGTTGTATTGAGGGTTTTGGGTGCGGAACTCCGCAAGTGTCGCCATTATGGTTTCCTTGGTCTCAATCCAAGTGGATCATTTGCAGGGTTAGCGCCGCCTTGTGGTGCGCCATATTCCATTTTTTTGCCGTAAGAAGATTCAAGGTTTTGCTTGCTTCTTTGAAGTATTCCTTGTAAAACTTTTACTTGTTCTTGCATGGCATCTCGGCTTGTCATTGCGCCTGCGATTGTTGCAGGATTGGTTATTTGAGATTCCACAATACTCATGTCAGGGCCAGTTAATGCGCCAAGTTCATACGCATCTTTTAGCCCCATTAACAAAGCCGTGTACTTTGAATTCATTCGTGCCGTGTCAGAGCCAACCGGCAATGGAATTGAAATACCTTGGTTGGGCAATATTGGTATTTCTTTAGGAAACACCATTAAGTCTTTGTCTAACTCATTTTTGTATTCTGTTAAAAATCCCTCAAAATCTTTTAACTTTTTTGCTTTGTCCATAAAGGATGCACCAGGCGGGGCAGTCGCTTGATCAGATGCTCTTTTTGCTTGTTCTAAAGCTAAAGCTTCACGGCTTTTAGGACTTAGATTTGATTGGTTAGGCATAACCTGCGTAGGCATTGCTTGCGGGATTACTTGTTGCGCTGGCGTTAATGCGTTAACTAAGGCAGGATTAATTTTTGCCTTTGGCTTGACAATGGGCGCATCTACTAATTCACCTATGTATTCACCCATTTGTCAATCCTCCACATAAGTTTTGCCGTTGGGCGATTTGTAAACAGGCTTACCATCGGGTGTAAATTTGCCGGTTGGAACTGCGTCTAATGGCACACCCTTTGGCAATGTTGGCTTAATCAGAGGATTGGATGCGGCGGTCAAAGGTTTAGGCTCGGCAAAAGGAATGCCCTCATAACCAAGTTTTGCCCTTGTTTCTGCCACTTTCAACATATATTGGGCTACATCTTCTTCGGTAACTAAACCGGCTTTCTTGTTCAATTCTGAACCAACCAAATTAAGCATTTGCGGATCATTTTTAATGTTTGCCGGTAAATTCTTGGCAGTAATTAACTCAAGCGCAAAGCCTTTATATTGGTCAGGAATGTTGCCCATTGCCACCAATACATTTTCGGGATAAAACCTAGTTACAGGCATTCCAGTAAGAGGATCAATTGTTTTTACTTCACGCAATTTTGGCTCTGCGGGATTTGTATAAATGTTTTTACCACCTCGCACTAAAGCCCCGCCTGGCGGAACGGCTCGCACTTCCAATTCCGCATCTTGTAGTTTTAGCGCTCTTGCTTGCTCTTGGGCTTGTTGTTGCATTAGAAGTTGCGCCAAAGCCACTTTTCCCGCACTAGTCTTTAGGTAATTGTTAGCGTTGTTGCCGCTTAACAGATCAGCCGACAACATGGGTGAGCCTGGCACAGCGGGGACTGCGGGAGTGACTCTTTGCTCAACAGTCTCGCTAGGCATTTGACGTATTTCTTGTAGTTTTTCGCTAGTTTGACCTTTGTCCATTCCTTGAAACAATTGTTTTTCAAATGGATTAATAGCCGCATTTGGGTCACGCATTGTGCTTTGCCTAACAGCGATTTCTTGCAAGTTTTGATTGGCAAGATTTGGCGTTGTGATGTTTTCAATTTTTTCGGGAATAGCCTCAGTTGCAGGCGTGAACTTGTTAGCATTACGCAGAAGAAAACCAACATCGGATAAATAATCCGATTGGTATTGCTTTTCTTCTGTGTCCGCTTTTTTTAACTTTTCATTTGCAGTGTAGGTTTGCAACAGCTTGGCAAGCCCTGAAATTGGGCTGATACGCACCCCAGCCATTTGCGGCATTTCCATTGGTTGTTGAGCCTGTTGCATTAACAACTCAGCCATCTTGCGCCGCTTTTGGATTGCCTCCAAATCGTAATTGGTAGGAGCTAAATTAATGTCAGGCATTTAATTTTCCGTTCTTAATTAAAATGGAATGTATGGCAACACAGCTTTACCTAGATCAAACAACCCACCCATAGCCGCATTGTTACTTGCTACGTCTTGGTTGTACGCATTCATCTGTCCAGCGTAAGCGTTTTGCATGGTTTGAGCAATTGGCGCTGCCGCTACATTTGCGCCAGTGTAGGGTTGAAATACTGGGTTTTGTATTTGTGAACCGGACATCAATGCCGAAATTTCGTTCAGTGGCATTTGACGTTGTTGGATTGCTTCTGCCAGCGCTTGTTGCCGCGCTTGATTTTCAAATGCGGCTTGCTGTGTGTTTTGAGCAAACTTCTGTTGTTGAGCAGCGTTGTTAAGGGCAATGGTATTGTAGTTTTGCGTGTAATTTTGCCCAGCCGCTTGGTTGGTTAAATTTTGTGAAGTAACACCTTGCCCAAAGTTTTGGCCTTGCGCTGCGTTATACAGCGCTTGCTCAACATTACCCTGACCAAAGTTTTGCGCTTTTGCTTGATTAGTAAGGGTTTGCCCTGCCAATCCTTGCCCAAAGTTTTGGGCTTGTGCTAAGTTGCCAAATTGCCCTGTAGACAACGCTTGGTTATAGCCTTGGGCATTGGCGCTCATGTCTAAACCAAGACCCTGTAAAACCGCTTGGGTGCGTTGGTCGTTCTCTTGTTGCCCTAACAAGTTAATTGCGTTGTTGTAGGCTTCTGAGCCAGGCCGCAACCCTTGGTTAACTAATTGCGTTTCTGTGCTTACACGATTTTTTGCAATTTGTGGCTCTAACCGCGCCATAATTGCCGTTTGCGCTGTTGTTCCAGCATTAATCGGCATAGCTGCAATATTGGATGTATCCAACTTTTTGCCAGCTAAGTAATCATTAAAATCAGGCGCATTACCTGCCAAATAACCACTTGCGCTTGGGCCGCCTTTAGCCATAAAGTTAGCCGCATTTGGCCCACCACCCGCTAGAAAGTTAGCCGCAATTGGGCCTTGCGAAATTGCGCCAGCATCAGCAATAGATGCGTTTGCTGCTTTGCCTGTAATACCGCTTGGTGCTTTTCCTCGTATCCGCGCTATTTCTTCTGCTTGCGCTTGCTGGGCAGCAGTATCGTAAATAGATACAAGAGGCAATCCATAATTTGGCAAACCATAACCACCATTTGCGTTTGCACCAGTAGTATTTGCACCAGTATTGTTTGCCCCTAAGTAATTAAAGCTAAAAGGATTGCTTAATACTGAATATGCGTTAGATGCACCTAAATTTGACAAATTAGCTAATTGCATCCTAGTTTGTTGTTGAGCATCAAAAATTTTCTGCGATTCGGGATTAAGCGTTTGTGACACATACGGCGTGTATTCACTGTAAGCGTTAGCCATGCCAGGTCTATCACTTGAATACAACTTTGCAAAATCTTCAGGCGATAACCCATAGCTTTCTTGCTTAAACTGTGCGGCGGCGGCTGGATTGGCTGCAAAAAATGCGTTTGCGCCATACTGAGTCGTTGAACTACCGTAAGGATTTCTAATGTTGGGATTGTTAATTTGAGCCGTTGAAAAAGCAGCTTTTATGTTAGCGGCAGCTTGCGCCTCAGCCACTGCCGTTGGATCAGGCGGTGCAGGTGCGGACGGTGAGTCTTTTGACATACTTTTCCCCTAAAAATTTACAATCCTCTTTGGTCATTGTAAAAATAACAATGTCACCTGACGGATGTGCGTCCTTGATTTTAGCTTCTTCTTTGAAGCCCATGTGAGTCACAAGTCGAATACTTTTAAAATTTTTGCTTGAAACCGTTGCAATCATTTTGTGAACCTGAAGTTGCCTAAACGAATAATCAAAGACTTTGGCTAAAAATGTTGCCGTTAGACTTTCGGTAGCTGCTATGTGGCATACGATTGATCGTTTGTTCCAACCATCGTAAATCACACCAGCAACAATTTCCCCATCTCTTTCCCAACCAACGGCTTGACTGTTAGCCTCAAAATACATCTGATTATTTTTAGCCGCCACCCACCGCCCAACTTCATGCCCCAATACGATCACAAAGTCCCGCCATCAGTAAACACCAAATCAGCCGCTACCCATTGAATTTGTATTCCCTGACTAGCTGTTTTTAGGATTGGCGCAAACGAATAACCAATCTCGGTAACTCCTTGCCAATCCGCGCTAGGCACTAATAGGTCGCCCCAATAAGACGCATCCCAAAGCGCAGAATCCCAAGTAGCAAAATTGACAGGCGTAAAGTTTAAACTTGCACTGCTATCGGCTAAATCGTAATCTACGTTTACATTGCCATACACCGTTGGAGCGCCGTTTGTAAACAAATGGTAACGAATCATTTGGCACTGCTTTTGATTAGCCTGCCCATACGTTTGAAAAGATTGCAGCCCAAAACTTGTTATGTCTGATGTGTCATCCACATAGCCATTCCATGCCAACCCCACATAGCCATCACCGCCAAAATAAGGATCATCTTGATAAAGCGCCCAACAATTAGCGTTCCATCCTGTAAAGTTACACCACGATTTTGTGATGTTGTTCATTACATATTGCTGTTGTTGACTGCCTTGTAAAATTGGAACATTTAAAATTAACTGGTTTTCTTTGGGAAAATAAAGCATATCCCAACCAAAATTAGCTGAATAAGCCGAAATAGCTTGGCTCATTGCATACTGGATTTTGTTGCTAATTGATACTCTAGGGTCAAGGCGTGAGCTTTGCAGCGCCCCACTCATAGGTACTACGCCGTCTTGCGTAATGATAAGCAAATCACCACCATACTTAACCCAACAGCGTTTGCCAATGGGAGCGCCCAATTGATAAATGCCAATTAAAGCAATTCCTGATGGCGTTGTTGGGTCGGTCAGCCGCCACACCAATGTTTCACCATTTGAGGTAATAAACACTAGGTAGTCATCCATGCCATAACCAGCATCCAGCGTCCAAGTCATTGCCGCCACAAGGTAGCCGCCCATTTGAGCAAGGCTTGACATATCCAACGCTACTGCTGCGCCACCAATACTGTTAATAGGCAGATACCATGATTTCAATGTGTTATCTTGAATTAGCCAAACTCTGTTTTTAAACAAAGTGATGTTTGAGCAAGTTGACGTATCTACGCCTGTGATGTCATAACCGCCACCATCGCCGTCTTTAGCCCAATTTGTGCCATCGTAAAACCGCAGCTTATCCGCGCCGTTAACCATCATCAAATATGAAGATGAAGTCCGCATATTGATGTACTGCCAGCGGGCGTTGGTAAGGCTTGACACATCCGCTGCACCTACTGCGCCGCCAACCGTGATATTGTAAATTTTGGTTGTTGCCGCCGCAAAAAGCTTGTTTGTTGTAACACCCGAATACGCAATTACCGATTCAACTTGACCTGTGATGCCGGTTGCAAATTTGGTGTAGCCATAACGCAAAACTACAGAGTTAGTGCCAGGCCACCAATTTGTCAGTGTTACCGCATCCCCAATTTCCATAGCGCCAAGCGAATCCCTCGCATTCCACCCGCCAATCGGCGCAGGGATTGTGATGGTCGTGGAACTTTGAGTTCTTAAACCCGCCCCCCGAGCGATTGAATTTAACATTAGGCTTTATTCCGGCGAGATATGGCTTTTGCCTTACTTTGGGCATCTTCTTTGGAATTAGCCCCCCACGCCTTTAACGACAACGCAAGTCTAGTCGGCTCGCCGTTCTTTTCCATAGGGCCAGGCATATTACCCATCCGAGCAAGGAATGATGCCCTGCGAGGGTTGTCCCCTGACTTAACAGGCGGCTTTAAATCCATGCCCTCTGCCTTTGCCGAGGCTCTGCCCTTGGCGTTTAAACCGCCCTCGGGATTCTTGCCCTCTTTGCGAGTCCATGCCGCAGTCATTTCTTTTTCTCAGGCTTGGCGGTCTTTGCCGCTTGTTTAAAGTCTTTAGCTGTAGGTGCGCCCTCAGTGCCAGGCTTACGCATCTTCTCGCCCGACCCCGCGGCTATTCTTTCCCTTTTTGCCTGAATATTTGCGTACAAACCATCTAGTTTCATATCATCTCCTTAAACACTAGGCCAATTGCCGTCTTGCACACTCCACGGCCCAACTAACTGATTCATGCCCACAGGCGCTAGGCTCATGGCTGACACAGGTACATCACCAGCCTTGCAATAGCTCAATGTGCGATTGAATTCAGCTAGTTCAGCGCCGTAATCTAACTTTTTGGCTTTGAGGAAATAAAACCGCAAGCCAGCCAACATCAAATCATCAGGGAAAACTGATGTGTCTGTGTCCGCTGTATATGCGGGTTTTGAGCCAACGCTAGAGCCGGTTGCACACACCCAATAATTTGAAACGTATTCAAACGAAAAGTTGTAGACAGTAGTTAGCGCTTGGAAAATCCTAAACTTGCCGTTGTATATGCGGTAGCGTTCCCTTGGGCCAATTGAGATAATGCCGCCTTGCAAGAATTGCCAATCCTGAGATGACTTTGTGCCAAGGTTGCGCCAGTGATCAGTCCTGTCCCAATTGGTGTCGGAAATCATTCTGTCGTAGCCGCTTGGCAAATCATAGTCCTGCTTGGCAAACGTCATTGAAACCGCAGCGGTTGAAGTAGCAACTGGCGTATTAAGCGTAACCTGCGTAGCGCTGTCAATTGTCAAAATCTCAGCATAAGGCGCTTGCCCAGTGCCAGTTATGACGTTGCCAACCTGTAACGCTGCCGTGCTTGGAATAGCCGTAATGACGCGAGAACCCGCTGTAATTGTGCCGGTGGTGCTTACCGCCGTTTCAGTTTGCCAAATGTAGGCTTGGACTAGCTTTTGCCACTCATAATCGCGCACCAAGTCCTTGCCTAGACGTTGCGCCAAGGCTAAGAATTGCATAGTTTGGTTGTTGGTTGACCCAATTACTGAAGCTGGCTGAGTCAAGCCTAACTCGCCTGAAACCTGATCTACCAATTGCAGTAATGTGTAGGCCATTTACTCCACCAATTCTTTTTTAGGACGACCGGATTTTTTAGCCGTCAACTCTGCAATCATCGCACGGAGTTCAGCCATTTCAACATCTTGGGCTTGCAGTTTTTTATCTGTTTCAGCTCGTATTTTGTCAAACATCTGCGAGTCTTGAGATGCCGCAATAAATGCCCGAGCCTTTTCTCGCAAGTCGTTAAACCCCATGATTTTGTTGCCAGCAATGTCTGCAAGCTGTGCAAATTGATCAATGGTAAAAATGTTAAGCGCTTTAAATTCAGCCTTTTGAGTTTCAGAAATTGCGTTCCAAACCTCAATTGGTGTGCCTGCTACTGTGGCCTCTTTCTTTTGCTCAAACCTTGCCCACTCAACTGGGTAATCTTCTATGTCTTGCTCACGCATGGGGCGATCAATAGTCAAGGTGTTATCGCCTGGCACTAATTTCTTCAAAAAGATACGTTCTTGAAAGATTGGGCGCTTTTCTTGAGCCGTCAAAAAGTTGTTTTGCACTTGAACCGCATGGAAGAACACCGCCATCTTGCCACGGTTACTTTCCATGAATGACTCATCTGTCCAACCCGCTGTTTCGTTTTTCATGCTAATTCCTTGAGTTTGAAAGCAGTTTCCTGCATAAGTCCATCACCGTAAAACACCACTTCTGCATCCTGCGTTTCAATAAAATTTTCCATTTCAATTGCCGCTTGAAGCATCTGCTGTGTCGTTTGGAAAGTTCTCAAACCAACATTGACCATGATTTTAACTTGATCTTTGCCAGTATGAGCACCTGCGTGGCGGTTATTTGTGAATGAACAATCCATGCCGTGGATGTCAAACCGGCGAAATCCTAAAGCCGCCGAAACATTCATTGCCCTCATGCCTACACTTGAACCGCCACCTATCAGGCTTTCCATTCCCTCTTTGTGGTGCTGGGCAACCCATGCCACCGTTTCTAAATCATCACCATTGATCAAATGCCATACCTTAACATTTTTTCCTTTGAGAATCTCCCAAAAATTGGGATGGCAGACTGAGGCCATAAGGTATTTGGTCTCTTTTTGTGGCTTCCTTAACATTTGGGCTTTATGCGGTCTTGGGTCGCAATCAACATGAAAGTCAGGGATAACGCCCCTTTCCACCAAATAATCATGCGCTCCCGAGACCGTCATTATTGGGCGCTTGAGCTGGCGCCAAGTGTCTGCAAGGCTTGGGCCGTAACAAGCAATGGTCATGCGCCGGTCGTTAAATTTGCTTTTTTTCTTGAGCATGGGTAAGTGCATTGACTTTGCCATCTGCTCATGGCGCTCGGCGTTAGTTAAGACCCCTTTGAGCATTCCACCCTCATGTCACGAAATGGGAAATGATAGCGAGGCTCACAAAACGTAATGTTTTGCATTCCTACGGTTTCCAGCATATCCCGCAATGGATTTTGAAACCAACCCCATCGGTGGCACATAGCGGGGTCTTTATATTTAGGATCGCCATATAACGCAAGCATGGTCATAAACGGCTGTAATGGCTCTTTTTTTACCACGCAATTGTGGACATAGGCAAACACCTTATCCATGCAAGGTAGCTCTAGGATCATCTTGCCACCAGGTTTTAGCACCCGCTTCCACTCACTTAATAGGTCGTAGACTTCCCACTCATAAAAATGCTCTAAAACGTGAATTGCCGCCACCGCATCAGCAGAATCACTAGCTATTTCAAGTTTTCTTAAGTCGCATTTAATGTCGGAAATGTCGGAATGTAGGTCTACGTTTATCCAACCGTCCCATTTCTTTGTTCCGCATCCGAGGTTGTAGGCCGTTTCGTAGCGATCTTCCACTTGTCGATCAGTATTTGCGGCGTAAATCTTTCCCTCACGAAATTCTGCGCCTTGGATACTAGTTTTTTCATGTTCTGCTGTTTTGTCCATTCGATGCCCTCTTTGATGTTGCCGATGTAGATCGGGAAACCCTCTAAGGCTGGATGCGGCTCTGCAACCACAAAACACCCCTGTCGAATTGCCTCAATTGCCCTGTTTGCGCTCTTGTAAGGAGCTGTGGCAGGGATCACCACTATATCGGCTCGGGCAAATTCTTCCAACATGGTTTCTTTCGACCAAGGGATTGCCCCATCAAAGTTTGACACTACCCGCAAGGGATAACCCTCTAAGTCAGGCAATATGCGTTGCAGGCTATCACGGTTGACATGATG
>Ga0209190_1001105_pt1 | contig 19111 bp, 18 predicted proteins | sample M_140205_XF_Meta_FD_187315 | JGI IMG/M metagenome (GOLD analysis project Ga0209190, IMG submission 187315) | Freshwater microbial communities from Lake Montjoie, Canada to study carbon cycling - M_140205_XF_MetaG (SPAdes) (version 2) | ecosystem: Environmental > Aquatic > Freshwater > Lake... | reverse complement strand
GCAGCAGCGGGGCGTGGCACCCGAAACAACGCGGCGATTCTTCGCGGCGGAGATGGAGGCCTCGCGCCGCATCCAGTGGGAATGGATCCATGCCTGGCGCAAGGGCCGCGCCGAGCCATTCGGAACGGTGAGGGATCTCCATGGCGACCTGCGACCTCGCATGGATGCGATCGGCGCCGAACAAATCGATGCCCTCGCGCGCGGCGCACAGCCGCTGACCATCGATCAGCTTTCCGTCTTGGGTGCGCGCTTCTTGCCGAAAAATTCCTTGAGCACACCTGCGCACTCGGCGCCGAGCACACCGGCGGTCACCTCGCAGCGGTGATTGAGCGGCTCGCTCTGCAGAAGATTGATCCATCCGCCAGCGGCACCACCCTTGGGGTCGGGGCAGCCGAAAATGACACGGCGCAGACGGGCCAGAACAATCGCGCCCGCGCACATCGGGCACGGTTCTTTCGTCACGTAGAGATCGCAATCGTTGAGCCGCCAATCGCCGACCGCCGCCTCGGCTTGCGTGATGGCCAGCATCTCGGCATGGGCCGTGGCGTCACGCAGCATCTCCACCTGGTTCCAGGCGCGGCCGATGACCTGGCCATCACGAACAATAACGGCACCCACCGGAACCTCGTCGGCCGCCGCGGCCTTGTGCGCGCAGCGCAGGGCGCTCTGCATGTAAAAAATGTCCGGCTGCCAGTCGAAGCCTTGGATTTCATCGGCACTCATCGTAGCTTCCCCTCATGAACACATTGGTTGCCCCGTCGATCCTCGCCTGCGATTTCGCGCGTCTCGGCGACGAGGTGGCCGACGTAACTGAGGCCGGGGCGGATTGGATCCATTGCGATGTGATGGACGGACATTTCGTGAACAACATCTCGTTCGGTTCGGCGTTTGTCGAGGCGGCGGCGCGGCATACGGACCGGCCGCTTGATGTTCATCTCATGATCACCCACCCCGACCGCTATCTCGACCGCTATCTGCCGGTGGCCGCCTCAGTCGACATCCATATCGAAGCGGAGGCCGATGTGCCCGAGACGCTGCGGCGCATCCGGGCGGCCGGAAAAAAAGCGGGGCTGGCCATCAACCCGCACACCCCGCTCTCCGCCATCGAACCCTATGTCGCGCAGTTCGACATTCTGCTCATCATGACGGTGGAACCGGGATTCGGCGGCCAACCATTCATGGAGGACATGCTGCCGAAAATCCGGGCGGCGTCGGATCTCCGCCGGAAGCACAGGCTTTTTTTTCCCATCACGGTGGATGGCGGAATCAACATCGCGACGGCAGGCCGCTGCCGCGAGGCAGGTGCCGAGGTGATGGTCGCAGGCACCTCGGTCTTTGGTGCCCCCGACCGTCGCGCCGCCATCGTGGCGCTGCGCGGTTGAACTATTGATCGGACGGCAGGGGCGCGTCTTGCCCCTGCAGGAGCGCGAGAGTTTCCCCCGCCAAAAAAAGCGACCCGGCAACCAAAGTCGGCCCCTTGGCGCGCGCGGCCGCGAGGGCGACCGGGAGTTCGTCGGCGTGCGTGGCGGAAAAACCTGCGGCTGCCGCCATACCGCGCAAAACGTCGACCGAGGCAGAACGGCTGCTTCTCACCGGGACCAACCAAACTTGGTCGGAGATGCCGCGCAGGATGTGGAGCAGAGCCGGAACATCTTTGTCATTCATGGCGCCGAAGATGAGTTGCGCCTTGGCCGATCCGAATACCTCGCGCCATGCGGCAAGCAAAACTTCCGCCGCGGGCGGATTGTGCGCACCGTCGATGACCAGATCGTCGCCGAAGCGCTGGAACCGGCCGGGCCAATGCACCCGTGCCAGACCGCGCCGGCGGGATGGGTCATCGGAGACCGCTCCCGACTCATCGAGAGCAGCGAGAGCCAGCGCGGCATTCCATTTCTGGTGCGAACCGGCCAGCGCGACCGGACCATCGAAAGCCAGGTCGACAAAGCGCAGCGCGGCCCCCATCGTCGCCGCCTTGTGCTCGAGAACGCGGCGCACCACGGGCTCTTGCGGCGCGGAAACCACTGGCACGCCGGGCTTGATGATGCCCGCTTTCTCCGCCGCGATTTTCTCCAGCGTGTCCCCGAGCCATTTCTCATGGTCGAGGCCGATCGGGGCGATCACCGAGACGAGCGGCGTGACGATATTGGTTGCATCGAGTCGTCCGCCGAGGCCGGTTTCCCAGACAACAAGGTCCGCCCCGGCCCGATCAAACCACCACGCCGCCAGCACGGTGGCGATTTCGAAGAATGTCGGTTGGTGCTCCCATCCCTCAGCTGCGGCACGAATTAGACTGAGTCCCTCGGCCGCCGCATCCGCGGGGATCATTTGCCCATCGATACGGATCCGCTCGCGAAAATCGACGAGGTGCGGCGAGGTGTAGAGGGCGACGCGCGCGCCCGTCTCGCGCAACACGGCATCGAGCATGGCGCAGGTGCTGCCCTTGCCATTGGTCCCGGCAACGTGCAGGAACTTGAGTCGCTCCTGCGGGTCGCCCGCCGCAGCCATCAGGCGCCGGGCATTTTCCAGACCCAGCTTGAAGCCGAAGGTCTGCGTTCCGTAAAGCCACGCGAGTGACTCGCGGTAGCTCACTTGGCGCGATCGAGAAAACCGAGGAGTTGCACGAGCTTGGCCCGCATGTTGCGGCGCGAGACGATCATGTCGACCAGCCCGTGCTCCTGCAAAAACTCGGCGGTCTGGAACCCCTTGGGCAACTCCTGGTGCGTGGTCTCGCGGATGACGCGCGGACCGGCGAACCCGATCATGCACTTGGGTTCGGCGATGATGATGTCGCCGAGTGACGCGTAGCTGGCCATGACGCCGGCCGTGGTCGGATTGGTCAACACGGAGATGTAGGGCAGTTGCGCGGCGGCATGGCGGGCCAGGGCGCCGCTGGTCTTGGCCATCTGCATGAGGCTGAGCATGCCCTCATACATGCGCGCGCCACCGGACGCGGAGATGATGATGACCGGCCTCTTCTTTTTCGTGCTGTGCTCGATGATGCGGGTGATCTTTTCACCGACGACGGAACCCATGGTCGCGGCGATAAAGTTGAAATCCATCACGGCAAGGCCGACGGGATGGCCTTCGAGCTTGGCCTCGCCGGTGATGACGGCGTCCTTGAGGCCGGTTTTTTTGCGGTAGGTTTCGAGTCGCTCCTTGTAGGTGGCGACGCCGCGGAACTTGAGGGAGTCGACCGAGAGCATATCGGCGTCGTGCTCCTTGAAGGAGCCGGGATCGACGAGGCTGGCGATGCGTTCCGCCGCGCCGAGGGTCAGATGGTGGTCGCACTTCGGACAGACCTGCAGATTTTGCTCAAACTCCACCTTGGTGACGACCTCACCGCAGTCCGGGCATTTGGTCCACAGGCCCTCGGGCACGCTGCTTTTGCCGCGGGGCCGGAGGTTGAGGACCGGTTTTTGGAAAATTCCCATGAGACCTTTTATCCTCGGGCCACGGTGATGACAACCACAGCGGAGGCGCCCGCCTCCTTGAGAACCTTGGCGCAGGCATGGGCTGTAGACCCCGTCGTGAGCACGTCGTCGACCAAAGCCAGCGCGAGACCATCGACATCAAACCCGCGGCGCAAGGCAAAGGCGTCGCGCAGATTTTCCAGCCGCTCCTCCCGATGAAAGTGGGTCTGCGTGACCGTATAGCGGCGGCGCACAAGACAATCCATGACCGGGCATCGCAGCCGTGCGCCCGCCAGCTGCGCGAGCACGGCGGACTGGTTGAACTCGCGCTCGCGCTGACGCGCCGGATGCAAGGGCACCGGCACGAGGGCATCGACGGACAAGCGAGCAATCCGCGGGTCGCGGAACCCCTCGCCGAGCATCCTGGCCAGCAAGTGGCGGAGATGAAATTGGCGCCCGTATTTGAACCGGTGGATCAGATCGCGGACCACACCGCGGCTGCGGTAAGCAGAGGTGGCGAAGTCGAAGCTGAGTTCAAGATCGCCGCAATTCATGCAGCGAAACCCGGGATCGACCGCACCGCCGTAGGGTTGGCTGCAGACCGTGCAGCGGGGTCCGGTCAGCCGCGGGCGCTCGCGCGAACAGCTCCGGCATAAAAACCCGCGACCGATGCCGCTGCCGCAACCCGCGCAGTGGCGCGGATAAACAAGGCCGCAGGCGGCCTCAAAAAACGCGTTCCACCCGACGAAGGCCATAGCGGAGATAAAGTGCGCAGAGAAAGCCGGCAAGAATCAGGCCCGCCAGAGGCAGGAGTCCGGTGGGCACCGCACCGCTGACCAGCCTGGGACCCAGCCAAGGAAGAGCACCCGCGCCATCGAAGGCCGGGCGGAAGAGAAGGCCGGAAGTCTGCACGGCGAGGATCCAGCCGGCGTGGATACCGATAGGCAACCACAGCGAGCGTGTGCGCACCGCCGTTTGGCCCAAGACCCACCCGGCGACCATGAGGCTGGCGAAGCCGAAAAAAAGAACCCAAAGCGAGGGCAACCCGGCGGTGAAATTCATCATCTCGGCCAATCCGCTCGACCAAGAGATCTGCCCGGGAGCCAGTCCGGTCTTGGCCGGCTTGAGGAAGTGCACCAAGGCAAAGAGCAGCGAGGAGAAAAAAACCGCGGCCCCGCGCGAAAGAGTCCAGAGGCACACGCCGAGAACCACGCCGCGAAAAACAGCCTCCTCGAGGATGGAAACTGCGGCGGCCGTGAGAAGGATACGTCCCAGACCTGCCAAAGCGGGATCCGGACGCGGAAGAAGCAGGCCCGCTAAGCAAGAGAATGTGGTCATCAAGGCGACTGAACCGACGGCCAGCAGCAGGCCGACAACGACGTCGCGCGCCGCGGAGGGATTGCGCCGCAAACCGAGTTCCGAGGGGCTCCGCAAGCCGACCCAGCGCAGCGCCGGCCAGAGAAGCACAAGCAGACTGATTTGCAGGCAGCGCGAAAGCACGCGGTGGAAAGGAAAGTCGGCCAGCCAGTCGGAAATTCCCGCCGCCTCTAACCCTTGTCCGGCCCAGAAAATTGGCGGCGCAATCAGGGCGCCGAGCGTCAGGGCCACGGTCACATAAGCGAAGATCTTGAGGTAAGCGGGCATCGTTCTTTTCCGAGGCACCAGGGCGGTAAGCCCCAGGACACAACAGATTAGGACACCGGGGAACCGCAGCAGGCCCGAGCAGACTGCCGTTGCTGCATTCCTGCCCTGGCGGGGTTCGTCAGTCGGGCCTCCGTGGTCCCCGGTGCCAAAAGAAGACTAGCGCAAGGACAATCACACTCAACATGGTTCCGCAAGAATCTTAGAACAAAAAATCTCGGCAAGAATAACGGCTTGTTTCCTTTCTTTGGAGAGCTTAAATAAACCCTTCATTCGCTACCAGTTGTCCCCATGACCAAGATTCTCCTCATCGCCAGTATCGCCCTATCCATGGGAGCCGCCGCCCTCGGCTACCTTAACCGGGACAAGCTGAAGAACGCCCAGTTGGAGGTCGAAAACGCGACCAGCACGCTTGCCACCACGCAGGAAAAACTGCAATCCGCCGCCAAGGAGCTTGAGACAACCAAGATTAGCATCGGCACCGAAAAGGACCAGTTGACCTCCCAACTGACCGAGGCCACGACCGCGCTGGAGAAATCCAAAGTGGACCTCACCACCGCCAGCGATAAAGCTACAACTCTCGAAGCCGAGGTGACGGGCATGAAGGCAGATGCCGAGGCCAAGGATCTCAAAATCGCCGAACTTGAACAGGCAGCGGCAGGAGCAACCACAGCTGCAGCAACATCTGGACCCCCCTCCGGGCAAGCAGCTCCATCTGGTGCCGAAGGGGGAAGCAGTCCGGAGATGGCCTCAGCTGAGCGCGATGAAGCGCGCACCCTACTGGCGGCAGCTCAGGATGAAAACACCGCGCTCAAAGCACAAATTGCGGCCCTGCAAGGCAAGGAAAAATCCCGCCAAACCTCGCAGATGCGCCAAGGTCTCCAAGGCACCATTCTCGCGGTCAATCAGGCATGGAACTTCGTCATCCTCAGCATTGGTGACCGACAAGGAGTGGTGACCAATGCCGAAATGCTCGTGCAGCGTGGCGGCCAGTTGCTGGGCAAGATTCGGGTCACCTCGGTCGAACCTTCGACTTCGGTAGCTGACATCTTGGTGCGGACCGTGCCGAGAGGCTTCACCGTCATGCCCGGCGACACCGTGATCTACCAAGCCAAGCGCGATTGAAGCGCCATGCCAAGCAGCTTCCGCTTCCTCGCCCTTCTTCTGATTAGCACCCTCGCTCTCACCGGGTGCGAGAGCACATCAGAGTCAACCTCTGAAGCATCAAAACGCGGGCTCACGACAATCCCATGGAACCGACCGGCCAAATGGGAAGGCGGCGGCGTCCTTGGCAGCCAGATGGGCTCCATGCGCGGTTACTAGGTGGCTGACCGCGCTTTCGAACGGGCGCTCGTCATTCGGGGCGGAGCCCTCGGCGATTTTCTCCTGACCCTGCCGGTTTTGCACTCGCTGCGCGGTAGCGGCAGCCGCGTTGGGTTGCTGGCTTATCCGTCCTATGCCTCGCTGGCCCGATCCGCCGGATGGGCGGACGATACGCGCTCGATCGAATACGGTCCGCTCGCGGGATTCTTCGCCCGCGACACCGTGCAGGATCCCGCCATGCGCGAATATTTTGCCTCCCACGATCTGGTGCTGAGCTACCTTTACGACCCCGATGGAATTTTTGCCGAAAACATGGAGAAAGCAGGCGTCCGCCGTTTCCTGACCGGCCGGCCGAAAATTTCCGGCGCCTCCCACGCCATTGATCAGTTGGCTGTCCCGCTCACGGAACTCGGGCTTGAGTTGTCCTCGCGTGCGGTGCGTTTGGACATCGCTCCCGCCCCAAGCGAGGCACCAATCATCGCCGTGCATCCCGGTTCCGGCAGTCCGGCCAAGAACTGGCCCACTCGACATTGGAAAGAGCTGGTCGGCGCCTTGCTTGATTCGGAAAGCAGTACACGCATCGCCGTGGTGGGTGGGGAGGCTGACCGCAATGTGCTGCAGACCTTGCGCGCAGAGCTCACCTCGGAGCGCATGCTCTGGTGGGAAAACCTCCCCTTGCCTGATCTGGCCGCGCGGTTGGGCGGTTCGATTATTTATCTCGGGCACGACACGGGGGTCAGTCATTTGGCAGCGGCTGTCGGCACGCCATCGCTGCTTCTTTTCGGTCCGACCGATCCGGGCGTGTGGGCGCCGCCACATGAGCACGTTCGGGTCATCCGCGCGCCCGAGGGTGATCTCAACATGCTTTCCGTATCCTCTGTCCTGGCCGCAGCCCGGCGACTCCGCGCCACTGCCCAGCTTGCCAGCCGCGCCCGGACGAGGCAGGATCCGTATCCATGACGCGTCCCTACGCGGCCATCTACCTCGCGGTTGTGCTCGCTCTGCCTCTTCGTGCAGCGGCCGATGAGGCATCGGCTTGGGAAGCCCTGCAGAGCGAAGCGGCCAAGCTGACCGACGGGCTTCCAGAGGGTGAAGATGCCAGCGGCAAGAAACTCCTTGCGGAACGGTTGCGCGAACAAGGCAAACACTTCCGGGAATTCTTGCAGGAATTTCCCGCGAGCCCCGAGCGCTGGGAGGCGCGGATGGCCCTCATGCAGGTCGGCAACTCGCTCGATATGCTTGAGGAGCGCGAGCCCGACATGAATGCGCAGAGCGTGGAACTGCAATCGATCGCAGATGACAAGAATGCGCCTGAAAACATCCGGGCCGACGCCGGCCTGGTTCTCCTGCAGATCGCATCGGTGAAATTCGACAAGGAGCGCGGCGAGGAGGCGGCCCGCGCCTTGGGTGCTGCGGTAGAAAAGTTCCTCGAGACCCACCCCGATGATGCCCGCGCTCCGATGCTGCACCTCACTCAGGCGCAGGCTCTCGAGGCCTTTGATCAGGAGCGCGCCCGCGCGATTTACGAGGAGACGGCCAAAAACGAGAACAAGGAGATCTCCGAGGCCGCCAAAAACGGGCTGGCCTTGATGGAGATGCGCGCCAAACCGTTCGAGCTCTCCTTCACGGCGGTCGACGGCCGCAAGGTCGATCTCGCCGACCTCCGCGGCAAGGTAGTGCTCGTCGATTTTTGGGCCACCTGGTGCCCGCCCTGCATGGAGGAGGCTCCTTCGTTGGTCGAGACCTACGAGAAATTCAAGGACCGGGGTCTGGAGATCGTCGGGATATCGCTCGACTCGGACAAGGATGCCCTCAAGAAATTCGCTGCGGAAAACAAAATGACCTGGCCGCAATTCTTCGACGGCAAGGGTTGGGACAACGAAATAGCCAAGCGTTTCAACATCAAGTCGGTGCCCACCGTTTGGTTGCTCGACCGCGATGGCAAATTGACCGATCCGAGCCCGCGCACCCGGCTGGCGCAGGCGATCGAGGCCGCGCTAGCCAAGCCCTGATCGCGGTCAGGATTTTTTCCTGCCCTGCTTCTTTTTTCCAGCACGCCGCACGCGCCAGCGCTGGGGCGCCTTGACGATGTAGCCGGCGCAGTCCTTCGCACCGCAACGGCATGGATGGTCCTGATAGTGGTCGTAGTCGTAGTAGTAGTCGTAGCTCAGCTCCTCGCCGGGTTTGATTTTCCGCAACGCAACGACCCAGACCCGGCCGCGCACCACCTGCGACTCGCAGTTCGGCGCGCAGGAGTGGTTGCTGTAGCGTGCTGTATTCCACAGCACGCTGCCGTCGATATCGATGCGCTGGTTGAGCTCGAAAATGTAAATGCATCCGTCCTGCCCGCGCTCGGCGCGGCGCTGGCGGAGCAGTTCGCGGCGCCAGCCCTCGGCCTTGGTGATGCGCTCGCCGGTGTATTCGATGATCCGCGTGCCGCGAGGGATTTCTTTGCTGGCGAACAGGCCGCGGCCATGGATTTTGGAGCCGCGGACGACGGCCCACTCGCTGCGGGTCGGCTGCGGACGACGTGATTTCGCTGTGTTTGAAGTTTTCAAACCTCCCTTTGTAACAGGAAAACCAAAGGAACAAAAGCTCCGGAATGGAAAAAGAGGCGGCGAAATCGCATCGACTTGTCCTGCGGTGCGTTCAAGTCTGATCCGGTGGCGAACTACGACATCGTCGTTCTGGGCGGAGGAGCAGCCGGGCTCTTCTGCGCGTCCACCGCGGGACAACGCGGGCGGCGCGTGCTCGTGCTCGAGCACAATGACAGGGTGGGGAAAAAAATCACCATTTCGGGTGGCGGGCGGTGCAACTTCACCAATCGCCACGCGCGGCCGGAAAACTATCTCTCGTCGAGTCCGGAGTTCTGCCGCTCGGCCTTGGCGCGCTATACGCCGACAGATTTCCTTGGGCTCGTGGAAAGTCACGGCATTGCTTGGCATGAAAAAAAACTCGGGCAACTTTTCTGCAGCGGAAGTTCCAGCGAAATCATCACGATGCTCCTCGAGGAGTGCGGGCGGGCCAACGTCACGGTGCAATGCGGCACGCAAATCCGCGACATCTCCAAAACGGATGTCTTCCGGTTGCAGACCTCGAGGGGAGAAATATCGTGCGACGCTCTCGTCGTGGCGACGGGCGGGCTTTCCTTCGCGAAACTCGGCGCGTCCGACCTCGGCTACCGCATCGCGCGGCAGTTCGGGCTGCGCCTGACCGAAATACGGCCAGGTCTCGTCCCCCTGACCTTTGGTGAGGAGGACAAACGGATCTTCGGCCCGCTCAGCGGCGTCGCTTTGCCGGTCCGAGCGAGGCGGGGAAAAGTTTTTTTCGATGAAGCCATGCTCATCACCCATCGCGGCATCAGCGGCCCGGCCATTTTGCAAATCTCGAGCTACTGGCGCGAGGGCGAGCCTCTTGAAATCGACCTGCTTCCGCAGGGGGGCGGCATCCCGGCGCCGGGGCAAGGCAGCACCGGGGCGCAGTTGGCAAAATTCTGGCCCCAGCGGTTTGCCGAGGCATGGTGCGCGCGCTACGCACCGCTCAAGACGGTGGCGCAGTGGACAAACAGCGAGCGCGAGCGGGCACGGCACGCGCTGCATGCGTGGCCGGTGCGTCTTGGCAGCACGGAGGGTTACCCCAAGGCCGAAGTCACGCTGGGCGGCGTCGACACTCGTGATTTGTCATCCAAGACCATGGAGTCGCGCCAAGTGGCCGGACTCTATTTCATCGGCGAGGTCGTCGACGTGACCGGTTGGCTGGGCGGTTACAATTTCCAGTGGGCCTGGGCCAGTGCACGGGCCGCGGGGGAAGCCGTCTGAGGCGCGGCCAGCTCAGCGATTCTCAACGTCACTGGCATGGTCAATGACGACGATGCCAAGAGAGCGGGCCGAGGTGATGAGTTGGGTCGTGAGATCGGCGAGAGTGAGGCCAGCCTGACGCGTTAACTCGGTATCGGCAGGGTTGAGTCGTAGCGATGCGGCCAAAACCTTGGCCCGCTGCAGCACGGCGGCGGTGACCAGCGCTTGGGCGGGCGCGTCACGGTAGACGAGATCGTGGACGCCGACCGAACCGTCGGCTGCGCCGTCCACTCCGGAGGAAATCCCGAAGTAAATATTGGCCGCCGCAGCGATGCGCTGCTGGAAATCCTCGGGCCCAAAATCAGCCGCGGCCAAACGGGCAGGCATCACGTCGCCGGTCAAGGCGAGCAGGCCTTGGAAAATGCGGGCCACCGCCAGTTCGGGAGATGAAGCGAAGAATGCGGAGCGAAAATTTTTGCTTTCCCCGGCGCGCCATGCGGCGGCAAAACTTTCCAAAGCTGCGGCGAGTTCCTCCGAGGTCTTTTTCAACTCATCGAAAGGCACCACAAGTGAACTGAGTTTGTCAGCTGTGATAGGTTCGCCTTCCCGGATACCCAGCGATGCAACCAAGCTCTCCCAGCGCGCAAAAAGATCCTCGCTGCCGGCCGTGGCAACACCCAAGGGATCCGGTTGGGCGATCAATTCCTCGGCGGAATCGGGATCAACGTAAAAGACCGCCGCCTCGGCTTGCTGGTAGGCCACTTTGGCGGCGGTGAAGGATTCCTCGGCGGTCTTGAGTTCGGCGGTTGCAGTGAGCGGTGCTTTTTGGATGCGTGCAAGAGCGTCTAGTACGCCGGCTATCTCTTTGACACTGGTGGCGGTCGCCTTGCTGATAAGTTCAGCATTCCGCGCGACAACTTGGGTGCTAAGAGATTGGACGGCATTGGCCGCTCTTGCGTTCGCAGGGCTGAACGATGAGTCCGCCGCGGAGGAATTAGTCGAGAGGATAATCGGCGTGGGCGTGGGCGTTGGTATCGGGAGCAGAGATTCGTCTTTGCCAATCTCGTAATCGCAAGCTGCAAGCATCAGGCAAAGCGCCGCCGGGAAAAGAAAGCGGACGGCAGACAAGCCGGATAGGGTAAGTTTCACACGCCCAGTGGAACGCCGCCCGCTGTTTTAGTCAAAATGAATTCTGTCCGGCTTCCATCTGCCGCAAGTAAGATGCCGCCAGCCGGGAGCCAGGCAACTGTTGGGCTAGGCGAAAAAGCCGGCCGGCTTCCTCGACCCTCCCCTGCCGGTAATAGTGCAGCGCGAGATATTCATACCCCCGCGCATGGTCGGGGTCGCGCGCGATGGCCCGTAGGTGCGAGGGGAGGGCTTGGTCATATTTTCCGGCGGCATCCAAGGCCAGCCCCCTCTCCCGCCAAGCGTAGGCAAAGAGCGGTCGCTCACGCACGGCCTCGGAAAAATATTGGGCGGCGCGCCAATACCACTCGCGCCTCTCGCGCCGACCCGACATGGTGTCCCCCAACTGCCCCGCCGATTCGCCCGCGAGGACCAGCAGCCTCGCGTTGGTGGGACGCAAGGCGAGCCCCTCGATGGCCAAATCCCAAGCCCGCGCCGGTTCGCCTGCCATCAGCGCGTTTTCCGCTTGCAGCGCACGATACTCCGCGGGGCCGTCCTGCGCGACCGACCACAAGAGCATGGTGCCGGGGATTAGGGGCAGGAGAGCCAGCGAGCGCAACCACTGAGGGAGAGCGACGCCGGGATAGGCCGTGGTGTCGATCCGCGCGGCGGACAGAAAACCGGCCGCCAAGGCAACGAGCAATGCGACAGCAGGAATGTGCAGACTGTAGTCGAAAACCGCATGAGCACCGACCGCTGCCAGCGCGGCAACCGAGCCGGTGCACAGCCCGAGTTCGAAGCTCTGCGGGAGGATTCCATCAGGCGCTGTCTCGCGCACCAAACGCATGGCGTTGCGCCAGCCGGCGCAGAGGTGCACGCAAAAGAATGCGGCGCCGAGGAGAAAACCGACGCGACCGTATTCGACCAGCAGCTGCAGCCAGTCGTTGTGGGCGTGCACCGGCTTGGCGGTGAATCCCGTGCCGCGATAGCGGAGCGACAGCTGGTCGAACATGTTGGCCCCGGCACCCAACCAAGGATCGAGGGACAGCATGGGCGGAACCGTGATGAACCAGAGTTTCTCCCGGTATTCGTCCAGACCCAACTCAGCCACCCGCAGTTGCACCGAGAGGCTTCCCGCCCCCGCGGCAACGGCCAAGCCGAGGGAAAGCACGACCAAAGCCAGCGCGCCCGCCGCGAGCAGACCGCGGTGAGCCAAAGCACCACGATAGACCAGAAAAAAACTAAGCAGTGCAAAAACCGTCACGCCGACCGGCAGGCCGAGATAGGCCGACCGGGAAAGGCTGAGCGACAAAGATGTGAAACCGACTGCCGCCACCCAGAGCAGAACGAGTTTCACCGCCGCCCCTCCGCGTCCCCAGACCAGCATGCCGAGGGCAAGGAAAGCCGTGACCTCGACGGTGCCAGCCAAAGCGGTGCGACTGGCCAGCGTGCCCGAGATCCACCCGTGATTGGCGAGCGGAACATCTCCGGTCGGGAGGGCCATATGCCGCGCGAGCTTGGCCCAGGGATGAAACGGAATATCAGCAGCAAATTGGGCCACGGCCAGAAAGACCTGCCCGGTGAGTAGCGCAAAAAGCACGCCGAGCACCAGCCAGCGGGATCCTGTGGCACGAAGCTGCCAGGCGACGGTGAGGTAGACCGAAAGCGCGCCGAGCACCAGCCATGTATCTGCCTGCGCCGCATAGGAATCTGGCGAGCTGGACTGCCGCCAAAAAAGGTAGACTGCAAAGGCCAACGCGAGGCCTGTACACCATGCTCCGGGCGCATCCTTGACCCCCGGGAGAGCCAAACCGGCCATCACGGCTGCTGCCCCGACCAGAAGAAAAGCCGGTGTCGCCAAGGCCGGATACCACCAGCCACCCAGCAGGATTTGCGCGGCGACCAAGCCCGCCACCAAAAGGCCGGCAGAGAGCCAGTTGAATGCTTTGGAGCCCACGAGCGCGTAGGTTACGCCCAGACTGCGGACGGGAAAGAGATTTGTAGGGGCAAAAGAGGATAAAGATCCCTTTTGCAAGGACGTGAGAAAAGGGTATAGTGCAGTCGCCATGAAGCGAACCCTCATCACCGCCCTCCTCATTTCCGTCGCCCTCCCCATCCTCGGCACAGCCATCGCCGCAGATGCCATGGTCCCGGGCAATATTCGTGCAGTCAAAGTCGAGGGTACCGCTTGGCAAATTATCGGCTCCAAGGGATCGAAAGAGCGACTCAACGAAGGAGATTTTATCCGTCAGGGAAATGCCGTCGAAACAGCCGCCAACAGCACAGCCCTGCTGCTCTTCGAGAACGGTTCGACGATCAATCTGCAACCGGGCACAAAATTTTCGATTGAGGAATTCATGCTCGATCCGTTCGACACGCAAAAAGTCAACTACCAGAAACTCAAATCCGAACCCTCCCAGTCCATCACCAAAGTCAAAGTCAATGACGGAACCATCCTCTTCGACATCCCGAAGATGAACCGCTCCTCCACTTACGAGATGATCAACCCAGTAGGGACCGCAGGTATTCGCGGCACGGCGGGCTACCTCTCCGACAACGCGATGGGCGTCACGGAAGGCAATGTGCAGTTTAGCAACCAAAACGGAGAATCGCAGTCCTTCGGTGTCGGCCAAAGCACTGGCTTCGCGCCCAACGGCGGATTCACGCCGCCTCCCCAGAATTCGCAGCAGAACATGAATGCCGCGCAGCAGAATTCTCAGAACGTGAGCGGCAACTTGCCCGCAAACGCTTTTCAGGGTGCGCCCTCGCAATCCAACCAGAACTCAGGTGCAGCGGCTGAAGGCCTGAGCACCGAGCAAAAGGAGACACTCGAAAAAGCGGCTGAAAAGGGCGATAGCGCTCTCGTTGAAGCCGCCGCGCAACTGGCGCAGCAAGCGCCTGAATCAGCCGCCGCCATCGCCGCAGCGGCCACTGAAATATCGCCCAGCGCCGCGGTGGCAATCACCACCGCAGTTACCACGGCTGCCCCTCAGGCGGCGGCAAATATCGCCCAGAGCGTAGCCCAAGTTGCGCCGCAACAAGCGCCTGCCATTGCCGCGGCGGCAGCTGCCGTAGCTCCCGCCGCCGCCATAGCCATCGCGCAAAGCGTGGCCCAGGTCGCGCCGCAGCAGGCGGCGGCCATCGTCACAGCCGTGACCAGCGCCGCACCAAACGCCGATGCGGCTGCCGTTAGCAGCGCTGCCCAGCAAGGGGCAGATCAGTCCTCCTCCACCGGCGGTCAGACCCAAGGCGGCGGATCCACCGATGGTGGCACCGCGCCGCCGCCCGCAGCTGGAAACTCCGGATTCGGTGGTGGCGGCACCTCGGGCGGCGGAAACATCTACGGCAACTAGGATTCGCTTGTCTTCCATCGGTTCCATCTGATCGGTGGATCCAACTTCACTCAGCCATTTTGCAGTCCCGAGCGCGGGGTGATGACTCGGGCAAGCTCCGGAATCCTCGACTCGCCTTGGATCAAGGGCACGTCCGTTATCCGGTTGCCCTCACAGCAACGCGCAGGAAATTCAGGCGTTGAGAAATGCGCGGCCCGCGGCATCGGCTGCGCGGATGGCCTCCGACACCATCAGCGCGGTGACAGGGAAAGGTTCGTTGTTGGTCCATTCCCCCGGCGCGGTGGCGCGGGCAGAGACTTCGGCCAGCAGTTCATCGGAAAGATCCGCGCAGCCGATTTGCCCCAGCGTGACGGGCAGGCCGACCGAACAGCAGAAGCCGAGCACCTCGTCCACTTGCGCACGATCGGCCTTCTCGAGCATGAGTTGCACGAGGACACCGAACGCGACTTTCTCGCCGTGGTGGAAATTGCGCGTGCCGGGCGCGGCGGTTAGGCCGTTGTGCACCCCGTGGGATCCGGCAAGCCCGGCCGACTCGAAGCCCAAGCCGGAAAGCAAAGTGTTCGCCTCGATGATGCGTTCGACCGCGGGCGTCACATCGCCGTTTTTCGCCGCGCGGAGCGCCTCGGCGCCGTCGGCCAGCAGCGTGCGGTAGCAGAGTTCGGCCAGCGCCATGGCGCTGATCGTGCACCCGCCGCCACGGGTGTTTGGCTTTTTCGCCGCCACGCAGGCGCGTGCCTCGAACATGGTGGAGAGCGCATCACCCATCCCGGCCACGAGCATTCGCACCGGCGCGCGTGAGATAACAAGCGAATCGACGAGCACCAGTGCCGGATTGGTTTTGTGAAAGAGCGTTTTTTCATACACGCCGTCCTCTGTGTAGATGACGGAGATCGCACAGGTCGGAGAATCGGTCGACGCCACCGTGGGGCAACAGACGAAGGGAAGATCTAGTTGCGCGGCGACCGCGCGCGCCGCATCAAGCACCTTGCCGCCGCCCGCACCGAGAATGGTCGCCGCACTGGCAGCCCGGGCTGACGCGACGATGCGCGCGATCTCGGCGGTGGTACACTCGCCGGCGAAATCGTGGATGGAAAAAGCCATGCCTGCTGCGCCCAGGGTTCTCGACCAGACGGCCTCGAGCAACCTGCGCGGCGAAGGACTGGTCACCACCAGCACCGGGCCGGACAAACCGAGCGCAGCCATCTCGGAGCCGAGTGATTGCGTTGCATCGTATCCCTGCGTGTAGCGAAGCGGTGAGAAGAAGATGGCGTTCACGTTTTATTGGAGACCCTTACTGGGGAGCGATGATTGAGGTGGTGTCCGAATTCTGCGTGTCGTCCTTGGTCTGCTTCAGCAGGGTGCGGCCGAGCAACTTCGAGGCAATTTTGACCGGAGGCGGCGCGGCACAGCCGGTGAGGAGGGCGATGGCTAGGATGAATGCGATTTTTTTCATGTTTGGTTGGCGTGGGTGATGGGGCGCTTTGAGGTTAAGGCGCATCATAGGCAGATGTATTGCTTCGGCGAGAAGAACTGCCAAGGCGCCAAAAAATCCAGCGACCCGGCGCGGTCCTGCCACGCGGGAACGACAAGCGGCGCCGGTCGGCCCGAGTTGCTCCGTGTCCCCGGGTCTCCTGTGCCTCCGTGGCCGGATGTCAACGCCTGATCAACGCACGGTAAGGTGGCGGAAAACAACATCGGCCACGCCTTCGGTAGCCTGCGGATAGCAGCCAGCCTTGAAGTAGTTGAGAAATTTCCAGAACCCGAGGTCGCGGCGGACTTTCTCCGCGCCGTCGACCGAGACCGACAGCTGGCCACCCTCGACGCGGACATCGATTTTCACAAAGGATCCGCCCAGGCCTTCGCGCAGCAGGATTTTTTCCTCGGGGGAATTTTTTTCGTGCAGGTTGGTCGTCTTGAGCATGGCAAAGAGATCGCCATCCTGCAGGGCAACGCGCAGCAGCGGTGGAGCATCCTTTTTATTCTCGGTGATGCCGTGGATCTGAACAATAGTCACCTTGTCTGGTTTGAGGCTCGACGTGGCCCGCACCTCGGCCGAGAGAGCATGAGATTCGTCGGACCTCCAATTCGGCAGATGGCGAAGTTCGGAGCGCACATACTTGGCCGCGGGAGTCGTGCCTTTTTCCGAGGCATCGAGGTGGAAGCACATCTCCTTCTCGGCGTTGATGAAAAAATAGGCCGAGCTGTAGCCCTCGAGGTCTTTGATTTCCTTCGGTCCGGGCAGGGTGATCTTCCACTCGCGCAGATCGAAGACGGAGTAAGGCGCCCCGGCCCGGGCCGCCGGCGCGGCGGAAGACAAGCTCGCGGCCAGCACGAGAAAAACAACGCCCGACAAGATGCGCATCGTCATGAAGACGGATCTTGGCCCGCGCCGCAGGCGGAGTCCAGACAGCCCGCGAATTTCCGTGGCATGGGAGGGCAAGAGGAGGCCATGCCACGCTTTGCTCCGCGGCGGGGGTGAAGAGACCAGGAGTCAAAACGACGCAGATGCCACCTTCGCTTCCTTCGTTCGCTTTTGTTGGATTCCTTCCGCGCAGATTGTTCCGGCGGTCACAGGCGCGCCGCCACAAGTTGATCGAATGGGGGGGGGCGGGAGTCGCGTTCGACAGGCCGCGCTCACGTGGTAGGGTTGGTCGTGCAGTTCACCCGCCAAACAAAGATCATCACAATCGGCCATCTGCCGGGGCACACCAACGGGAAGGTTGCTCTCCTCACGGCGAACGGGTTCACCGATGTCTCCGCAATTCTCTGCACATCGACGCCGGTGGAGGAAATCAAAGCGTCGCTCAAGAACAGCCCCGATTCGTTGTTTTTGGTCGGAGGGGCCATGATGAACGGTTTTCCCGATCTGATGGCCGATCTTCTGGATTTCATCGTCAAGGAATGCCCGACGATTTTCGTGCATCAGACCGTCAAGGCCGACTTCGATGCGGAGACCACTTGGCCGCCGACCGAAGAACAGGTCAACAAAAGTGCCCTCAACATTTGCCTGCGGATGTTGGAATGAAAAAGCAAAGGTGGCACGGATGGTGTTTCATCATTTGCGATAGGCGTCGCGCGAAGACGCCGCACCGCTCAGGATAATTTTCCTGCAAGATCTGCGCTGGCCGGGCGTGGCAGGTAGGCTTGCAGTTGCGGGAGAAGTTTTTTGATGACGGATCCGTCTTTGGTGATGAGCGAATGGATGCGGCCGTTGAGGCGGGCACGGTCTTGCTCCGTCAGATCTTTCGCCGTGACGACGATCACCGGCGTGAGGATGAAGCGAGGGTCGCGGCGGAAATGATCGAGGAATTCAAAGCCGTCCATGCGCGGCATCATGAGGTCGAGCAGCACAAGGGACGGCTCTGTCTCGCGCACAGCGTCGAGTGCGGCCAGGCCGTCGCCCGCAGTGAGGACCTTCCATCCCTGCTTGACCATGGTGCGCTCGAGTTGGTCGCGAGCCGATTCGTCGTCCTCCACAATGAGCACGGTGCGGCCGTGCGCCCCGAGATCGAGGCGGTCGAGGATGCCGCGCAGGCGCGTCCAATCGACCGGCTTGGCCAGATAATCGAAGACCCCGAGAGCGACGCCCATTTCGCGGCTGTCGGTGATCGTGACGAGAATGATCGGGATGTGCTCGGTGGTGGGATCGGACTTGAGCGCAGTGATGACGGACCAGCCATCCATGCCGGGCATCATCACGTCGGTGGTGATGGCGACGGGATGCGTGGTCTTGGCCAACTCGAGTCCGTCGCGGCCATTACTGGCCGTATGGACATGGAAACCCTCCTTTGTGAGGAAGCGGCTCATCAATTCGAGCACGGCGGGATCGTCGTCGATAACCACGAGGGACGGGCGCCCAGAAACCTCCGCCACCTCCGCCGATACCTTTGAGGCAGGAACCGGCGCAACCGATTCCTCCTGCGGAGCGCTGGCCGGGAGAGCGACAGTGAAAGTCGATCCTTCGCCGGGGGCGCTCTCGACGGTGATGTCGCCGCCGAGGAGTTGGCAGAATTCGCGGCTGATCGCGAGGCCAAGTCCGGTGCCGCCGAATTTGCGGGTAGTGGAGGCATCAGCCTGGCTGAAGGCCTTGAAGAGGCGGCCCATCTGCTCGGGCGACATACCGATACCGCTGTCGCTCACGGCAAAGCGCAGCCAATCGGCGCCATTTTCCATAGTGCGCATGACCACGAGACGGAGCTTTCCCTTCTCGGTGAACTTGCTGGCGTTGCTGAGGAGATTGAAGAGCGTCTGGCGGATTTTCGTAAGGTCGCTGTGCATCGCTCCGGCATCGGATGGCAGTTCGACGTCGAGGTGGTTGTCGTTCTTTTTGACCAGTGGGAGCACGGTCGACTCCACTTCACGCACCATCGCAGCCACATCGATCGTCTCACAATAGACTGTCATTTTGCCCGCCTCGATCTTCGAGAGGTCGAGCACGTCATTGATAAGCCCGAGCAGATGC
>Ga0209190_1001104_pt1 | contig 19117 bp, 34 predicted proteins | sample M_140205_XF_Meta_FD_187315 | JGI IMG/M metagenome (GOLD analysis project Ga0209190, IMG submission 187315) | Freshwater microbial communities from Lake Montjoie, Canada to study carbon cycling - M_140205_XF_MetaG (SPAdes) (version 2) | ecosystem: Environmental > Aquatic > Freshwater > Lake... | reverse complement strand
GCTCATCCGTTGACTGCCGGTAATCGGCCATAAGCTGAGCGAGCTCAGGGAAAACCATCCTGACTTTGGCCACCTCGTGCGCCCACTCGTAATGCAGCGCCTGCCGCGTCCTGCCGGTCTGCTCCGCCATCTCGGCGAACGACTGCCGCACCGCGTGCACGTCCCCCGACCCCAGCCGCACCGTGGTCAGGAACATCGACGGCGACAGGTCCGCCAGCGTCCCGAGTCGCCGGCAAAGGTCCGCCGCACTCGTGTGCCGCATCTCGTGCATCTCGACCAATCGCTCCATGATTTCGCAGGATAGCTGTGCCGTGCCGCGCGCTGCGTCGTAGGTAGTAACGCAGTTGATCGCCCAATCGGCAGCCGTGATCGAGTTCACGTCAGATCACCGACCGGATTGTAAATCAGCTTCTTCAGCTCCGGCGTAATCTCGACCGCGTCGATTCCCTCGATGCCCATCTGCCCGAGGCTCTCGCGTTGTTGCAGGATGAGAATGAGCGCCTTGATTTTCTTGATCCGCTCGCCGTATTCGCGCCCGATCGCTTTCCGCTGCACTTCAAGCGTCGTAATCGCCCGCGCAGCCCGCGAGGAGAAGCGCAAAGCCTCTAGCTCTCGCCGCTCGTTGTCGTTGTTCGTTTCCATGTTGTGTGTTTCCGCCGTCGGCCTCCCCGCGTGAGCTGTGAATTCAGCCTTTTGTGTTTCGCCCACGCGTGACCGCTGATGCTTTTGGGTTTGTGTTCTGTGCCGCGCACGCGTGGGGTTTCGGCCCGTGTGCGTTGCGTGTCAAGTCTCGATTTGGGCGAACGCGCAACTCGCCTCAAACGAATTTGATCGGCTCGCAAATCTCCATGAGCCGCCGCACCATCGGGTCGCCCCGCACGCTCGAAGCCCCGCGCTCGGCGATGCCATGCGCGTCGAGATTCGTCGTGACGTAGAGCGGCAATCGCTCCGAGACGCGGATGTCTAGGAATCGCATGAACCACGACATCGCCCACTCAGAGCGCGCAGTCTGAATCGCCTCCTGCCCGAGGTCGTCGATGAACACAATCGGCCTGCGCGCCACCGCATCGACCCAGCCCCGCGCATCGTCGCGCCCGTAGTTCAGGCATCCCTGCAACGTCGCGAACCAATCGCTCGCGTGAAAGTAGCGGATGTCCCGCGCCTCCTCGTGAGCCAGCCGACGCATGAGCGCCCACATCGACCTCGTCTTCCCGCGTCCGGTCCTGCCGCTAAGGAGCAGCCCCTTGGCCCCGACTTGATGCGCCAGCACCCGCTCGATCTGCGCACGGTTCGCGAGCATCCCCGCGTGCCCCCAGTCAGATTCTCGCATCGCCGGCGGAACCGCGGTTTCAAAACGGGCGATTGCGTCCCTTTTGCGCGCCTCGGAGAGAAAAGCAAGGGTTGCGGCCTCACCATCGAACGGAGTGCCCGAGAATCCATCAGGAACGACGCCGGTGAGCAGGCTGGCCATCGGTTGCGTGCTCATTTGCTCAGAATCCTCCATGCGAGCGCCGCCACGCTTGGAACTTGTCCGTTTCCAATGGCTTTAAGTCGGTCCACCCGAGCGGCCACCCCATGAGCCACTCGACCCACGTCGGATTTAGATACTTCGGCTGGGTCTTGTCTCCACCACGCGCTTGATGCGTAAGGGTCGGCGTGTTCAAGGTCGCTTCTGATGGCGCGTCGCACTCCCTCGCATTGTGCGCAGTTGGCGTGGGCCAAGTCTTTCGGCCACGAATCCTCTGGCCTTCGGTGATCGCAACCTCCTCTGCTAAGATTTTCCCGCCTTTCTCGTTCGGTCTGCTTCCGGGATTCCCCGCTCGTGGCGTCGGCCAAAATTTGGGTGTCGCCACTTGTTCCGCCAATCCCCCTGCTGCATCTTTTCGGCCTATGCTCGCTCGGAATAACTCCCTGCTCTCCCTCCTTCCTTCCGTTGGTTCGATGTTCATGCAAGTCGGAGTGAGCCACAATCCAGATTCGATCTCGCTTGTGCGGAGCACCGGCATCGACTGCACCGAGCACTCCCCAGCGCGCATCATACCCCATTGCGGCCAAGTCTCCGAGAACTCGTCCAAGCCCTCGAGAAGTGAGCATTGGGGAGTTCTCCACGAAAGCGTAGCGCGGTCCCACCTCGCGAATGATTCGTGCCATGTGCGCCCACATTCCGCTGCGCTCTCCGTCGATTCCTGCGCCTTTGCCGGCTGCGCTGATGTCTTGGCAGGGGAACCCGCCAGACACCACGTCAACACGCCCGCGCCAAGGTCGTCCGTCAAAGGTTCGCACGTCATCCCAAATCGGGAAAGGCGCGAAAATGCCTTCATTCTGTCGCTGCATAAGAACGCTTGCGGGGTAAGGCTCCCACTCGACGGCGCAGACGGTGCGCCAGCCGAGCAAGTGTCCGCCGAGTATGCCGCCACCAGCGCCTGCGAAAAGTGCCAGCTCATTCATTTGTTCCTCCGTGTTTTGCCGCCCGAAACGCCGCGAACTTTTCCCGCAGCGTAAGCAGCGCCTCGGCCTTGCCCTCGTCCGTGCGCGGCTTCGCGACCGTTGGCTTCACCGCGCGAACCGCAGCCACCTTGCGCGGTGCGACCTTCCCCGCAGCCCGAGCCGCGCGCTTTCCCTCTGCGATCTTAGCCTTGTTCCGCTCGCGAAATGCCGCATGCTGCTCGCGTTTTTTAGCGGCGTTTCTTCGATTGTATTCGCGCCAGTATGCGGCGCGTGAGGCGCTCATTTCGCGCCCTCCTTCATGTTCGCGATTGCCTCGGCGCGACTAAATGCCGAATCGCTCGTGTCCTCATACCAGTCTGGATCGACGACGCCAGGTGTCTGTTCGTAGGCGTGGCACTCGGGGTGCATGTGCATTGTCCACACGCTGCCGCCACCGCCACCCGTTCGCTTGTCCTGCGTATCGCCGACGTTGATGCGTTCGCCGCACAAGCAGCAGCGGTGAGGCTTGCGGGCTTTCGTTCCATTTCTCGCGTTTAAAAACGTGCTCATGCGCCGCCCTCCTTCATCGCCGCGTCGATGGCGGCGCGGTATGTGTTGCCCCAATGCGTCTTTCCATCTTCGCCCAGCACGAGGAAAGGCAGCGGGTCGTCGCGGCCTTCGGTGATTTCTAAACCACGCTTTACCTCCTGCGCTTGCAACCAGTCCAACCGCGCCCGCTCAGCGGCGAGGTTGGCCTCGGCTTTCAAGGCCCGCTCCAGCGCGCCGTTCCAATTGGCGATAGCGACGGTCTCAGCGCGTTCGGCTTTCTCGGCGCGTGACTTGTCCGCGATCGACTGAGCTAGGTAATGCGCGGCCCATTTCGTCTCGTTCTCGCAGTCGGCGCGGAGCTGGTCGCGCTCGGCGGTGAGTGCGGTGAGTTCGCGTTCGAGTTGCTGCGAGCAGTCGCGCAGGGAACGGGCGGTTTGGCCTGCGCTGAGTTGTTTTCCGTCAAACGACAATGACCATGCGGCGTCGGTGCGCGGTGTGGGTGTGGGTGTGTTCATGGTCGCACGATTAAATTCGGCACCGGCGCCGAGTCTGGGTCTATGCCGCTGGGAAAACATACCTCATCCGCTCTCGGTAGCGCCGCTGCGAAAATCTGCTGCGACTGCCGCCATGTCTCGCCGGGATCAAAGCCGTAATCGTACTTGCGCCCGCTGTGGACGTGAAGAATCACGGCTTCACCCAACTCCACTCCCGGCACGAGGAAGAATAGGCCGCGCTGCGGAAACCGGCGGCGTGCGAAGAACTCGCTCCACCAATCGGCGGACTCTTGTTGCGCCTGTGTAAGCGCCGAATCAGGCGCGAGCGCTGCCGCGAGTGCGGGCGGCGTGGCGGTGCGGGGTGTGGGTGTGTTCATTGGGTTGTTGTGTTGTGTTGAAATTACCAAGCGTTATGTTCGTTGTATTCGGATTTCTCTGATTCGGGAATTGCGTTCTCTTGCCACTCTTTCGGGTCGTCTCGGTATCGTTCTCCATTGAACCACGACGCAGGATAGGGAATGAATTTGCGCTGATCGCTTGGCCATTGGTCCGTTGCCTTCGCGTATGCTTGAGTGATTCCCAGAAGGACTTCAGCGGTCATGTCTGAATCGAGTAAAGCCTTCTCGATTGCCCGCAGCGCGTCAGGTCGCTTAGTCCTGCGTGGATATGCCGAATAAATCTGCTCAGGTGTAATCGCGCTCGAATCACTTGCAGCGCGTTTTTCGGCCTCAAGCTCAAGCTCTTGTTTTTGGTCCTTTTCTTGTTCTTGGTCTTTGTCTTGTTCCTTGTCTTGTGCAGTATCCGATACCCTATTGGATACCCTATTGGATAGGGTATTAATCAAGGATTGGAGATCAGACGGAAAACCTGACGCCTTGTGCTTTTCCACCAAACGCAGGATAGGCAAATGCGGCCGGCAATCGGGAGTCAGCTTCCCGTATTGAAAGCCGATAAACCGAGTAACTAGCCACTTCCCGTCCTTCAGTTTGAACACGCGATGCCCCATCTTTTCAGCGAGATCGTTCCACTTGAGCTTTGCGCCAATCGAAAACTCGGCGAGCTTTGTGTTGGCATCCCAAACGCCTGTCGAATCGCAGTTGTCGAGAATGTAAATGTAGCCGAGCTTCTCGTTGGTTGAGAGATCGCAAAACCATGAGTCGCGCCACTTCTCGGTTTCGGTGAATCGCTTACTCATTTGGAGCCTTTGTTGCTTGGCAAAAGCCACGACCAAAGTTGATGGCATCTTGAATAACATCGTCGTCCACGACCCGCAGCTCAACTGAACGTTTATCGCAGTGTTGCGACATGGATGTTACGAACTGAAGCAGCGGGCTGTATTGCACGTAGTTTTCTGCGTTGGCAAAAATCATGCCGAGCATCCGCTTTCCATCTGCTTCTAATTCTCCGCGTTCTTCGTGACAAGGCTGGCAGAGCGTGAGCAAGAATCGTTCATCCGTCATCCACGGGCCACCCTTCTCATAATAGCAGTGATGCACCTGCAACGTGCTCTTTTTATCCCCGCAGTCGCGGCAAGCGAACCCATCGCGCTGCATGACGCAAAGCCGCTTCTTCTGCCACCGAGGGTCGCGTAACTTCTCCGAGTAACTAGTCTGTTTGGTATTCATAAAACAAAAGCCCGACCAGCCTTCGCGGTGAAAATTGGCGCATGACACGCCTCGCGAAAACTGGCCGGGAAATTGATGGTTGAACAGTCATGTCTGATTCGGCTTTTCACGGCCTCGTTTTCGTTCTCTCAGCTTCCGCCCCCGATGTAAACTCAAATCCCCGCCAGCGCAATGAGCACCGAGCACCCCGACTCATTCCCTGATGCCCATAGCTTCTCGACGCGTAGGCTGACCACCTGCGAGTCATCCCGCCAGACCTTCCCGCTCTTCGTGATCTGGTCCATCACTAACTTCGCGAGGTTGTCCGCATCGGGCTTTCCCGAGTGATGCACCGGCGCGCTCGGCTTGAGCCCCTTCGCCCCGAAATGCGACTTGGGCCTCGGCATAGAGAAGCACAGTGAGATCGCGACCGGCCCGAGCGTCAGCGGCCACTTGTGCACGATGGCTGCATCGAGGACCACGATCTGGACCGCGCGCTTCCACTCGTCCGCCACGTCGCTGTCGTAAAACCTCGCGACGTGAACCGCGCCCATCTTCCGCGCGAACGCTCGCGGACGCGGCTGGCCCTTCGGCTCGCCGGTGATTGTAAATGCGAGCGTGCTCATTTCGCGACGCCTCCAATCCGATTCTTAAACAGCAGCCGCACCTCGGCCTCCGTGATGTAATGCCTCGTCATCCCCGCGCGCTTCGCCCGTTCACTCACGGTCCCACGGCTCATTCTAAGGGCCTGCGCGATCGTTCTAACGGGCATGAATTGCGCGAGCATAGCGTCGCACTGAATCCGCTTCGCCTCGTCTGATTTTCGTTTGTTCATTTGGTTTTGCTTTTGAATCGTCCGTCTGTTTCCCGTCGTGCCTTCTCGCGCTTTTCGTAGGCAAGGAAGCTCTCGACCCATTGCTCGTCCCGCCCGCGCTTGCGGCCTCGCGCCGTGCCGATGATGTATCCGATCAGCCCGCCGCTTGCGAAGATCGCGGCGAGGATTAGTGCGTCAGAGATCATCGTCGTCCTTTCCGTCGAAAAGAATCGGCCACGTCACGAAGAGCAGAATCAGCACGAGCACGAAGATAACTGTGTCGGTTACCCAGTTCATTCGCCGCCTCCATACCATTTTGGCAGTCCGATTTCTCGCAAGTCGTTCGGGAGGTTGGGCCATTGCTCGCTCTTAATGCACGCCTGCAACCGAATCAAGTCCGTGATTGTTTCGTCGTGCCCGCGCGCCGTGGCTGCGTCGCTCAGGCGATAGACTGCGACGCCGTAGGGCTCCGCCTTCTCCACCACGATGAAATAAAAATCGAACACCGGCGATCCGAGGATTTCGGTGATGAGCGGCAGGTAGAACCCCGCTTGCCGATGGTATCCGAAATTGAAGCACGCGCGCTCGAAGTTGCGAAATGCATCTGCATCCAGTGATTCCACCGTCTTGAGGTCCGCGACGTAGGGTCGCCCGCTGCTTAACTCGCAGCCGGCCGAATTGAACCAGTCCGTACGGCATTGCAGAGCGAGCGAGTTTGCCGGCGAGACGCGCCAGCTCAACTCCGGTAAGCCTGCGGCGAGGAGCTGCGACGCGAGCGGATGATGCTGCACCGCTGCCGTCATCTCCTGCACCGACCCCGCCTCATCCTGCGTGATGATCGTCTTGCCCGCGTTCGCCGACTCAAACTCCGCGAACGCAATCTTGCCGTCCTTTGTTCGGCGGTCGATGCCCTCCGGTCGTAGCGCGTAGCGATCCCAGAATGTCGTGGGCTCCAGCACCGCGCAATGCGCCGCCGAGCCGATGCGAAACGCTTCCGTTGGCTCCGGTCGCGCCACCGTCTTCGCGATGAAGCGGCGGTAGTACGAGATGGGGCGGCGGCGGAATAGCTCGAGCTTCGAGTGAGAGATCGCGCTGTGCGCGTGATAGACTTCGTTTGGTTCGGAGATCATTTCGCGTCCTCCACCAGTCCGAGCTTAGATTGCAACGGGTCCACCATCGACTCGGTCTCGTCCTTGTATCTCACGCTCCATCCGATCTTCACCGTGACTGTCGGCGTGTGCTTGAGCGCGTCCCACTCGACAGCGAACGTGGCTTTTGCTTTCGGCTCGGTCTGGTTCTCTTCCTCGACGAATGACTCCTCGGCTGCGCGAGCGATTGCCACGAAATGCGTTTCGAGCAGGCTGCGAAACTGTTCGGTGGCGTTGTTAATCACTGCTTGGTTTTTGATTTCTCCGGTGTTCATGCGCCACCCCCTTGCGTAATGGACATCGTGAGCCCTCCGCTAACCTTTTCAGAGAGCGGCGTAATGTTCCGCTCTTCAGGATAGTCGCGGACCTCCTCGGCGGTGCGAAGTCCTTTCAAGACATCCCCGAATACGTCGCGAAGCACGAAGCCTCTCGCGCGAAACTTAAGCATCCTGCGCGGGTAATCGGTCCACGGCCCCGACTTTCCCCAGAGCTTCGCGGCCTTTGCGTCACCGATGGTGAACGTCTCGGAGCCCTTCGAGCCGTCTCGGCGGACTGCAGTGACGCGGATGCCGAACGAGTCCTTGCCGGCCTCGCCCACCTCTTCCTCGTTAAAGGATTCGAGCAGACCGGATGCGCGGACGAGCGCGAGCGCGACGTCGCCGTAGATCGCGGGCCGGCCGTTGATGACTGCCGTATTCTGAAGCGCCGCCATCGGCGTGAGCCCGAGTTCCGCGCCGAGTTGGATTGCGACCAGCACCGCCTCCGGTTTCTCCATACCGCGCGGAGCGAATCCGCTGGCGACGATTGCGTTGGCGAAGCGGAAGGCGTCTTCGAGGCTCGCGAGCTTCACGCCCTGCGCGCCGTAGTTGATGAGAGGCTTTGGGGCTGAGGTCGTGACGCTTTTTGGCGTCTCGACCACGGCGGTTGATGTGACTGACTGTGTGTTTTCTGTGCTCATTTTTTACGAATCGGCTGATGTTGTTGTGTTGTTTTGTTGGCCCGTCGCGGTTGTGTTTCCGCGACGGGCTTTTTGCTTTTTAGAACGAGACGTCGCCCTCGTCGATGTTTGCGGCGGTAGCGGTAGGAACTGCGGCACTCGGTAGAGTCCCGCGCTTTTGGTGAATAAGCGTCCGCGCCGCGTTGCGCAGTAGCACGTCCTCGGGTCGCGGCGGAAACGGCTTGCCGTTGTTCCCGATGCGCGGCTCTGGCTCCTGCGCATACCATGCCACTGAGCGGTCGCCCAATGACGAAAGCGCCACGCCCTTGTTTTTCCCGAAGTGCACCTGCACCTCGCCCGCGTTTGCGATGACCTCGGTCGGCAGCGGCACCTCGTCGGTCTTCGTGCTGGTCGGTGCAGGCTTTGCAGCCGGCGCGCCTGCGGCGTATGGTCGCGCTTCGAGAGCTTCGCGGATGCGGATTAGTTCCGCGTGGATGAGTTCGAGGTTCATGCCGTGGCCTCCACCAGCTTGAGCCCGAGCTTAGCGGCGGCGTCCTTCAATTGCAGGAGCTCGCGCGCCTTCTCGTCGCCCTGTGCGGTGATCTGAGCGCGGGTGATGTCCATCGCGGCCTCCAGCGTATCGGCTTGCGCGCACTCCCATCGCCACGCCCCTCGATTGAGGATGTCGCCGAAAGTGATCTGGTAGTCCCAGCTTTCTTTGATCGCGTTCGGTTTGATTGTCACTCGTCGCGAGATCGCGATTTCCGCTTTGCAGCTTGTCATGGTCCGCAGGTCTTGCGCGGCCCAGAGCATTTCGTTGTCGTCGTCGTTTTCCATTGTCGTCCTGTGTGTGTTTTTGTTGCTGATTGGTGACCGCGTATTTTCGCACGCCCACGGTCGGGCTCGTTGGCCTTGGCAATCGGGTGGCTCCGAAATTTATTTGGTGAGGCGCGCGACCTTGTCGCCGTAGGCCACGGTCGCGGGCTTGCTCGCGCCTTTTGGTCCACCATTGTGAATCCGCGCCAGCGTAGTCACGTCCCCCGCCGCCCACGCCTGCGGACCGTAGCGTTGAAGGTAGGCGCTCACCACGCGCTTCGAGTAGTCGAGATCAGCCACCCTTGAGTAGTCGCCGGCCACGCGGCTGTCGGTGTGATAGGCTCGGTGAATCTGCAAAGGTCCCAGCGCCTTGCCGCCGTCGCCGAGGATTGGGCCCGTGCGCCCGCTCGTCTCGACGACGTGGAGCGCGCGGAAGAAGGAGGGCGGTGGCGCGGCTTGCGCTGTGACTGCGAGCGCGAGGAGGAGGAGCGTGGTTTTCATGCTTCGTCCTTTCCGTCCTCTTCATCCTCGTCGTCCTCTTCATCCTCGTCGGCGGCTGGATTCGCAATCGCCCACGCCTCTGACGCGGCGCGATCTGCTGCGCTGCGCGCGGCGTAACGGGCTTCATCCGCTGGCGTCCAGGGGTTTTCAGCGCGTCGGCGCGCGTCGATTTGCGCGAAGGCGTCGTCGAGCGAGATGGTGTCCGGTGTATTGGTTTTCATTTCGTGAGCTTTGAGGCGTTGCGCTTTGCGGTTGCGATCTGTCGTGGCGTGCAGCCCGCGCCGATGCTTTCGGCGAGAGCGATTGCGCGGTCGGCGCGCTCTTGGTCGGGCGCGGTGAGCGCGAGGACCAGCGCGCGGGTTAGGGCGGCGGTGGGGCTCATGCGGCACCCCCTGAGATCGCGCGGAAGATCGGGGCCATCGAGTATTTGCCGAGCGCAAAAACGTATTCGCCTTGATCGTCGGTCATTACTTTCTTGCGGCTCACGTTGCCCTGTGCTTTGACGGTAACAAAGGAGCCTTTGCGCTCGATCACTTCCACCGAGAAGATGCAGTCCCAATCGCAAACGCTGCGGGCTTTAAGGATTTGGCCGGTCTGAATGGTGTTTTTCATTTTGTTTTGGGTTGAGTTGGTCGTTGGGTTAATTCCTTCCGACGTGAAAACTCTCTCCGATTGCCGACCCGATGTAAACACAATTGCGTATTTTGTCCTGCTGCTTCCCTAAGCCGTTGCAGTTGCGTCAGTTAAAACGAATCAAATGTTGGCGATGGATTCGGAATCTGCGCAAAAGAAAGCCCGCGCAGCGGTAAATCCGCTCGCGGGCTTGCGGTTAGCCTCAGCCCTCGCCGCCGCATGGTGATGCGAGGAGAGCAAAATCGGCAGCGTTGGCAAGAGTGTAATTGCGCCGCCCTTACTCGTATCCGCTGCGGTCATACGTCGAGCGCGTCAGGTGTATTTGCCAAGGATGAAATGATAGCGGCGATTGCCCGTTGAGAGGTTCCCGCCGTCCACGGAGAACAGAACGAATCGCGCGTTTGTGCTGCTCGACCTTGTGTCGAAATCATAAACGCCGAGGTAGTTTGTATCATAAATCTGGATAAGCCCCCAGTCGGGCTTCGCCGTGAATCCTCGGTTTGTAATGTCCACATCGAGCGTGTCGGTCGGCGTCCCTGCCGTCATGTTTTTCACGTCGCTTCCCGCGTAGAGCGCAAGCTGCGCGCGCGGATTTGTTGCGGCTGCGGGAGCGACGACGAGAGAGGCCGCGCGTGCGGTTGATGCCGTTACCGATGTTAGGCTTGCCGTGCCGCCGCTGATTGCGACGGCGTTCGCCTCCTGATTCATCATTGTACCAGCCGCTACGCCCCAATATGTCGTAGGAGAATTGAGATTCACGTTATCCCCGAACCACGCGCTTCTCGTTCCGCTGCGATCGACCGCGCGAACGCGAACGTAGGCGGTTGCAGGGACCACTCTGGAAATGATTTCCTCCGCTATTGGTGACGAGAAATAAACCCCAGCCGCAACCGCGGCGTCTGCTGCTGCATCCGAATCAGTATTGGTGGCCACTATCTCGTATCCGACGACGCTTTTCGTTGTGGATGCAGTCCAGTTTACCCGCACCGAGAAGGTCACGTCTCCCGCGCTCGTTTCGGGCGGTCTCAAAAACGCGGCGTCATTTCCTGCGACATACGTGAGAGCACTCGGCGCAGCCGGTGGCGTCGTGTTGCTCGGCGCGCTCTGACTCAGCGCGGTTGAAAGCTGCGAGATCGCCCCCGAGAACGAAATCCCGCGCGCGGCGAACTCATAGGGCACGCCAACCGAGAGATCGTCAATCGACACGGCGTAGGACACCGACGACGCGATTTGATTCGCCACGATGTAATCGCTCGCGCCCGTGCGCCGGTAGAGCACATCGAGAGCAACCGCGCCCGAGGGAAGCGGTGGAGCAGTCAGCGAGACGCGGGCGAATGAACCGCCGTCGCTCGACAGATAGACCGTCGTGCTGATGAGCGTTGGCGCTGCGGGCTGGGCTGGCGGCGTCGGGTCGATGGGCCCAGCGGTGATGACCGATGGCGTCGCTTGGACGTAGTTGGTAAACCCTGACACGTTTTCCACGGTGTCGTAAGCGTTAAGCCAGTAATAATACGTCGTCCCGATTGTCACCTCCGTATCCACGAAACGCGACGCGCGCACCTCGGCGATTTTGTTCGTGTTGGCGTTCGCTGGCGTGACCGCCGTGGTGTTGCGGTAAATGCCATACTCCGAAAAGTCGGGCTCGGTGTTGTCGTTCCAGTCGAGGGAGACGGCGCGGCCCGTGCCGACTACGGCGGTGAGGCCGGTGGGCGTTACGGGCGCGGTCGTGTCTTTAGCGACGCCTGTTTGCGCCGTGAGGTAACTCGTCGATACGTTAAAATAAGACTCGCCGAAAATTCGCACGTCGTAGGTCAGACCGATCTTCACGTCGCTCGAAATGTAGTCGCGCGTCTGATCTCCACCGACGCGGCTCCATGTGAGATACGTGGCTGACGTGCTCTCCTTGTATTCAATGCCCACTACGCCGCCCGATTGGATGAACGCCTCGGCGGGCGCGGTCCACGCCACTAGGATGCGCGGCAGCGCCGTGCCGTCAGCTTGGATGAGCTGCGTGGTGCCGTCAGCCGTCAGCGTGAGGCCGCTCGGCGCGCTCAGGTCGTAGGGGTTCGGTAGCGTCGTATTCGGTGAATCTGGAACCGCAACCTCGTCGGCAACGGTCCAATCGTAAACAGTTGAAGCGGTCTCGCGCATCGTCATCTCGACGCCGATGTTAGGCGGATTTCCTTCGGTCGTAAAATGCCACTCCATAACCTCGAATACCTTCGCGGACCACCCGAGTTTTGCATTGGTGATCATCACCGTATCGCCTGCGCGGACCTGCATCGCTTCGAGTCGGAAGCGCGCGGTGAATGTGATTTCTTCGCGCGCTCGGCGAAGCTCGATGACGGCGAGACGCTGCGCGCAAGACGAGGAGGTCGTGAACGGCAGCACTACGTCGCGCCAGTAGCGCACGCTATTATCGGCCGTGTAGTAGGCTGATGGCGCAATCGAAGGGAAGTCCGAGACCTGCCATTGATTTGCCTCGGAGACGTAAACACCTTTCACGGCGTTCACGCGATCGCGCGCGCTCGTCCGCGTCTGCACGCTCATGCCGCCTGCGAAATGCTTCTCCGTCAGCGTCACGGTCGGGATGCGGTAGCCAGCCGCGTAAAGCACGATCTTGCCGCCCGAGTAGGCGATGAGCCCGCCCATAGAGCTAAGCAATTTGCCGATGTTAGAGTCTGGCGATTCGCTCGTGGAGAGCACGCCGTTGCACTCGTAGCGGTTTTCGTTGGTGACCGGCGAGACCGGAAGCACCTGCACCTGCTCGTCGCAAATGTTCGCAGCGGCCTTAAATGATTCTACGTCAATCTCGGTGTCGTTCATCGAGAGCGCGAGATCGCTCTTGAGATAGTCGAGCAAGCAGAGCGCAGGGTTTGCGCTCCACACCGTCGTAGAGTTTCGCGGGTCAGCGATAACCTTTCCCTTCACGATTGCCGAGATGTTCGGTATCCCGTTCGTGAATACTTCCGTGTCCCACGTCAGATTGACGTAAATGTAAGCGATGCCACGCAGCCGGTGGGCGTCCGTCCACTTTCCGTCGGTCAGTCCCGAGGTCGCGGACACGAGTTGAGGCTGCGCGACCTGCGTCGAGCTGCCGAGCTGCTTGTAGATTTGAGCCTTTCCTGTGAAGCGGCCCTGATTCGCTGATGAGCCAGAGCCGGTCAGCGCCAGGTCTTCCCCGAAATACACGTTCCCGATTTCCTCGACCGCGTGACCGGCCAACGCGACAACCATGTGCAGGTTTTCGTTTTTGTTTCCGGTCGTTGAAATGTAAACGACCACGCCCGAGACCTTCGCTGTGCCGTAAATGATTTGGCGCGAGGCAATCGGCGAGCGCACCATTTGCGCGCGTTCCGAGAGCGAGGCGTCGGAAAAGCTCGGCATCTTGGGCGCAAGGAGCTTTGACGCGGCCATCGAGGCGGCTGTAAGCGCCACGAAATTCACGACGGCGATCGCTGCGGCCTGACTCAGCACGACGGCGCCCGCTACCGTGTTGACGCCAACATAAAGGTAATACGCTGCGTTGATGAGTAGGCTCGGCATGGTGTTAAATTCTCCAAATTCGCGCGTCGGCCTGCATCTGCGTGTTGATAAAGCTCAGCCCATCGCGACCCACGAAAGCCGATTGCGTGCCGATCACGACGCCCGCGCAGTCCCCGTCGCCAGAGTCCCGCACGATGATGTCCCCGCGTCCAGCGAGCGCAAGCGAGACCCTACGGAATCCAAGCGGGAGCAAAGCGCGCGCGACCATTACGCCGAGCCCGCCGCTTCGTTTGATTATGCGCCGTGCACCGAGCCCAGAATCGTATTTGCCGCGAAGATCAGCGGCGGGGTCGAGATCAGTAGCCAAACGCACCCAATCGGCCGCAAACAGACAGCAATCGGCCTTTCCCCACGCAAAGGGAACCTCGCGCCGCTCGTCGATGAACGCGGCCAAAAGCTTCGGCCAATTTTCAACGCGGTTCATTAGTCGTCGGGCTGCGTTGTCTCGCTGCCACCATTCCAGTTCGACGCGTTGGTCGTGTTCTGGTTGCCCCAGTAGATCGTTTTTTCTTGGATCGCGTTAACAAACTCCAATCCGAGATCCGGCAAAGTGATAGAGGCGTAAGTCGGGAAAAGCGTTTGCTGATCTTCGTCGGTGTAGCGCTGTTCGCGAGTCCGCTTGAAGTCGATGAGCTTGTTTTCCGCGCTCATGGTGATGAGCGACGTTTGCCCGTCGTCGCTGATTTGCATCACGTCCATTCGGCCGGCAAAGATCGTGATCGGCGAAGCGATGAGCCCCGCAGTCGGCGAGAGCGCGCCGAACATTACCGAGCACGTCCGGCCCTGATAGTCCTCGGTCAGCGCCGTGTAAACCATCGCCGTCGGCACCCCAGATAGCTGCATAGTTACGCCACGCGCTGAAAGGTCCGTTGTCTCCTCAACCGGCGAGATTGTGCCGAGCGTCCCGAGTCCGAGATAGCCGATGCTGTTGTAAGTAATCGTCCCGTAGCCGCTCCAAAGATAAAGCGGCGTCGAGAAATTCAGCTCCGCCATGAGTATCGGTGAGAGCTGCGCAGTTGTTACCTCCGTGACCATGCTCGCCGAGATCGTGCGGCCTGCGGTTGTAATGCTCATTATGCTACGTCCTCGATGATTGAGAAGTTCATCCCGTAAATCGAGGCGAGGTCGATCGACCACTCGGTCGAACCGGATGCGAGGCGGAAGACGCCCTTTGCGTTTGCGTATGTGATCGGCGTGCTGGCGGCGTAGCTCGAACGCAGCACAGGGAACACGTCAACCGACGACGACGAATTGACTTGGATGACCTTGTAAAGCGAGGTCGAGATTTGCAGCCAATCGCCGAGCGCGAACGAGCCGGTGGCGCCGCCGAACGTCAGCGTGGTCTCATTGGCCGTTGCGGTCGTGACCGTCAGCGTCCCTGTCACGCCCCCGCGATTCGTCGGGTTGGCGTAGTCTTGGAAATAAAACGTGCCACGTTGAGCCGCGAGCAGGAACGCGATCACGGTCTCGGCATCCGCGCGCACCATCGGCGGGCAATCGACCGAGCCGAGCCATGCCTGTCCCGGCCAATTGTATTGCTGGGTCTGCATCGTAAACGGCGACGTGTTGCGCGAGGTCGCCGAGACGCCGGTAAGCGAAAGCCGCGAAAGGTTGAACGGAGACGGCGGAGAAAGCGGGTAGGAGATAGCCATGACGTTTAAGCGAACGCTGCACGGTAGCCGCCCCCGCGCCGCACCATATCGGGAATCTCGGCCTTGAGGCGACGCCGCTCTTGTTCGAGGATTGGCACCAGCTCGGCGCGCGAGACGCCGGCGGCGATGTTGTAATTTACGGTCACGCCGCTCGAGCCCCCGCCGCTGCTGCCCATTGCGCCGTTCGGCACGATGCTGCCAGAGGAGCTGGGTACGAATAGCTCGGGGCCTTTTTCTCCGACCATGTAGGCACCGCCTGCATTCACGGGTCCGCCCTCGGCGCGCATACCAGACAGGAACGTCCCGATTCCCTTCGCTAGCGGCTGCGTTACCATGTTGCTGAAAACAAGCCGGACCAAGTCTTGCCCGATTGCGCGAAGCACCTCGCTGAGTTTTTGCCCGCTGAGAATAGCATCCTCAAATCCGGTTGCAAGAATTTGGCCGGCTTCGTCGAATAGTCTGTTTTGCTCCTTCATGAGAGCGTTAATTTTTTCCTCTTCGGCCTTAACTTGAGGCAAAAGTCGAATCATCTCCTCTTGATCTTTGATTTTCTGCGCAGTGCTTTTCTCCTCTGCCTTCATATTGAGAATAAATGGCGTGTCCTCTTTTCCTCCATATGATAAAGTGCTCAAACGGTCTTTATCGGCTTGGAGCTTCAATTGCATCTGCTTCAAATCAATCGTCATATTTTGAGCCCTAAGAGCTCCGGATTGCTTTTCCAAATCCGCTAACTTTTGCGTCTCTGTCGTGTCGTCCTTTTTCACTTCATTCAGAACCTTTTGAAGCTCGATTTCCTTTTTCGCGGTAGCAACTGGGTCGCCTTTTCCGCGCATCGCGTCGAGTTCTGCACCAAGCGTGACGGCAAGATTCCTTTTTGCCGCAGTTAATTGCTCCTGCGACATTCCTATTTGATCAAAGTCCCTTTTCAATCCAGAGAGCGTTTCACCGGATGCCTCGATTTCTTTTTTGAATCTCACTAATTTCAGATCATCGAGCTTTTTTGAGATCTGATCTTTCGTAAGAGGCTCGAAAGCATTTCCGATGCTAATACCAACTTGCGCCAGAGCCAGCGGAAGCTTCATGAAAAGGTTTAGTGTCCCTTCAATCAGACTCTCCATCTGTAACGCGGCAATAATTTGTTCATCGCTGAATCCAACCTCTTCCCCTGCGGTTACAACTGAGTCGAGCCGCTGCTTCATCATGTTCAGCGCGCCGAGCATGGCTTGACCACCAAATGCTAGCTTGGTTATTTGAGAAATTCCCTTTGCGGACTGCTGAAGTTTTGAGAGTGAATTTTGAACACCCGCAAACGCCGCCCTCGTCGAATCAACCGCGCGTAATGTAAATGTAGCTTCAGCCATGGTGCTTCAGTTTCCGGTTTTGGTGTTCGATGTAAACGAGCCAGCCGTTAAGTTCTTGCGCTGGCATGGCGAGCACTTCGTGGGCAAATTTATGAAGACGGTCCGCGAGAGCGTAAACGGTGAGGAGGTCTGCCGCCTTCCCACCGTAGATTAGTTTTTTAGGTCATCCACCTTCGGCGAGTCATCGGCCAGAATGGCGTTGGCGATGCGTCCCACGACGTTGCTGTCGGCCTTGTTCAGAAGCGTCGGCTTATGCTCGATCGTGAAGAGCTTCGCGCCGTGCTCGTCGGTCGCTTTCATTATCAAGATGTCCACAAGCAACTCCATGTCGTTCTCTTTGCTTCGACGATAGAGCCGATTCTTTTCGCCGAGCGTGACCGGCGATGCGTGGACGACGAGCTTCCACTCGGGCACTTCAATTTTGCGCGTGCCGAGGGAGGCGAAGTGTTCCCTGACTAGGTCGATTGCTTCCATGTGTTGTGTGTGTTTTGCTGCTAAGAAATTAGGAGGCGGTCAGCGTGCTCAGAGCGCCGTTACCCTCAAAAGCGACAGAGCCCTCGACGATGCCGTCGAACGATGCGCTGATGTCGAACTTCGTTACAATGGCCGCGCCGGAATAGTATCGGTCGCCGGTGTCCGCGCCCTCTGGGTAAAGGTTGAGCGTCACCGAGCTTCCGATGGTGATCAGAAGTTGGCCGGCGTCATTCTCGTCCCAATAGAGATCGCCGGAGACGCTGAAAGTTTTCATCGTCGCGAGTCGCGTGCGGTAGGTGTCGCCGATGACCGAATCCTCGACAGTGTCCGAGGAATGGCTGAGAGCATAGTTCCGCAGCTCGCCGATTGCAGTGGTGGAGATTTTGACGAGGCCTTCGCGGCCGAGATGGTTTGCCATGTTAGTCGGTGGTTAAATAGATGCAGTTGAAAGTATGCCGAGCCGTGCCGAAGCGCCTGTCCTCGTCTGGCTCAATCACATAATCCACGCTCGTCAAATGAAGGTCGCGGCACTGGCCCCCGAGCGTCACGTCGGCGAGAACTGCGGCCTCGACCGCCGCGCTGCCCGTGTCGAAAAGGTCGTCGATCAAATACGTCCCGCTCTCCGCGGTGAAGTAGTCCACGATGAGTTGAAGCTGCCGGTATTGCGTCCGGTTGCTCGGCCCGAGCGTGCGCACCTCAATCTGCTCGCTGACTGCATAGACGGCGGCGGCGGGAAACGAGATGCTCGCGATCGTGTTGTTTCGCCCGCGAAGGATGTTCGCGGTAGGCACGACGAGAGCGCCGGTGAGAGCGTTCGCCGTCGCGGTGCGGATGTTGGTGCGTGTGCTCATGCGGCTGCTGTTTTGATTGGCATTGCTCCGCCGACGCGGGTGAAGCCGAGATTGACGGCGCGGTTTGCAAGAATTGCGCGATACTTCGAGATTGTGATTTTGTAACGAATCTTCAAGGCGCCATCGACCACGCGTTGTAGGTCAGGAATCTGGTTGCCGGTAGTCCGCGCGACCACGAACGGATTTGGACCAAAGTGCACCTGAGCGTTTCCAGCCTTTGCCATGTGTCGCCGAATCCACGACGGCACGCGCACGCCGCACGCCATTGCCGCAGCGGCGAATCCAGCCTTCGCAAGTCCGACCTTTTTTTGCGTGTGTTTAAGATACGCGTTCGCTGCTTCCTCCGAAACCCACATCTGGTCTTGTACCGCCCAGCGCCCCACCAGACTCCTCGTGACTTGCCTCCGCCTTCCGCGCTCGGTTCGATTTGCAAAATGGAAATCGCGCATCGTTCCAATGGAGGCCGACTCCTGCCAGAACTTCCGGTAGATGCGGATTTTCTTGCCGCCTTCATTTCCGAGACTGACGCCCATCGTCTCGTGCCGCCCGCCGCGCGGTGGAACTTCCGTTGAATTTCCGATGCGCTGGAACAAGCCGATCTGAAATTCCTTGGCCATTTTATTCCCGCCGAACAAGTCGCCCAGAATCGCTTTCTCGCCCTGCTCCTTTGCGTTTGTGCTGAGTCCGCTTGCTTTTGTTTTCGTGATTTGCCCGCCCGTGACTGTCGCCACCGTTGGTCCTTTTTTTGTTTTGTCTCCGGTCGGCGGCGTGATCTGCATGACCGCCTTTGCGACGTAGGCGGCTTCCTGTTTCACGACTAGACCGAGATCGACCTTTGCAGCGTCGGCAAGTCTTGCGAGCGCATACTCTAGCTTCTTGGTGTCTGATGAAATTGAAATCATATCACCTTCGCGACGCTGATTTCGCAGCCCGCGCCCTCGGCGTCCAAGGTCACGCGTTCAATGAAATAAGTGATGCTCGCCCGTGAAAGCGTCTGGGTAACTTTCGGCGTCGCGCTTACGCTCGACGTCAAAAGGAACACAGTAAATTTGCTGTCCTCGCGACGCTGGTCCTCGAAGTCGGCAAATGCATTGCTCGCCGCTGCCCAGATGCCAGTCACCGAAACCCCTTGATAGGTGAACGCGACGCCCGCCTGCTCAAGTATCGCCGAAAAATCGGAATTGATCTGCGTCGGGTCGAAGTCTCGCACGGCTGCCATACTTATGCGCCGCCTGTAAAATAAAACCGCGCGTGCAGCTCCGGCCGGTTCGCGAGCAGCCACGGCTCCGCGTCCTCGTAGCACCGCTGTG
>Ga0209190_1001103_pt1 | contig 19120 bp, 14 predicted proteins | sample M_140205_XF_Meta_FD_187315 | JGI IMG/M metagenome (GOLD analysis project Ga0209190, IMG submission 187315) | Freshwater microbial communities from Lake Montjoie, Canada to study carbon cycling - M_140205_XF_MetaG (SPAdes) (version 2) | ecosystem: Environmental > Aquatic > Freshwater > Lake... | reverse complement strand
AACCGCAGTCAGAAATATGCTCGAATCCCGCATCCTCCATCGCTGCGGCGGCTTCGCTTGCGTTAGGAAAAAAAGAAGGATTCGGCACTTGGCGGTGCCGCAGACGGTTATCAAGCGGTAGTCGCATTTTCCGAACGCTTGTCAATAACTCGAACCACGGCAGAAAAAACCACAACAAGACACCGAAGAGCCCCATGGCAAAATTATCAGTCACGAAATAAAATAAACTGAAACTCGCGCCGAGTAGGATAAGCGCCCCGATTTTTCGCCAGAGGTTGACCCGCGACGATCGCAGTGCCACCGCCAAGACTACGAGTCCGATGACTATAAGAGTTTCACGCATGAGTTCCAGATGAGAGGGGTGTTTTACGAAGACTTGATACGGATTCCACGGATGCGTTGACCACGCAAGAGCTTGTTTTGTAATCGATCCATCGATTTCATTCCCACGCTTGAGCCAGTAAGGCCTGCAAACGTAGCGGGTCATGCGCCGAGGTCTTTGCGACGAATCCTCGCGCATGGGCGAAATGGACATCATCGCATCCCTCAATCCGAGTGAAATCTAAACCTGGATGATCGTTGTGACGGGACAACCCGAATCCCTCGCCCCGGCGATCTGGATACACCAAACCCGCAATCTCACCCAAGTCCGGACGTGTATCAATAAACCGAGCCAAGCCAGCAGATGGCTCGTCCGGCATCGGCTCGGTGCGGGGCAAGTAAAGCGCCTTGAACGATCCTTTCTCCGTCTTGATTTCCCAAAACTCGGCGATTTTTCCGATGAAATCTAATCGCTCTCGGAGGCTCTTGAGATAGTCCAACAAGTCCACTCCGATCCAGCGCATCACTTCCCAAAGTGGCTCGCCGGGTTGTAATTCTGTCACTAAAGCGAAGCGGCGAAGCAGCGTTGTATCGATCGGAGAATTCAGCTTGAACAACGTTTCCCGCGGCACGCCTAACCAACGAGCGGTTTCAATCGGTCCGCGAGTGTCGAACCACTCTGCGGGCTCTAACCATTCGCAAAATTTCAAAGCGTCCTCATAGACTCCCAAGTGTTTCAGCACCAAACTCAACGCGCACACCGGCGGATGATCCTTCGGAAATTGGTGATGATCAAAGTTTCCACGCTCTGGTTGGTGTTCGTGACCGACATCAACGACCGCCACTGAGACATTGGCCAAGTCAGCTTCCGTGGGTTCGCGACGCACGATCAAGACAGGGTTCTCGGCAAGTAGCAAACAACAGGCTAGAAATTCATCTTTATGAGAGCCGCCGGGATGAGTGAGAATTTGAGAAAAGGACATGTAGAATGAGGAGCGAACCAGCACCATAGGTCATCCACGCGACATGGGAAGTTTTTTGCAAACTCCATAGGCAATCGATCCACAAATAACCCGAAATCATCATCGCTCACCGCGCCGGCTTTTCGATTGCTGCTAAAATCCGCTGGAAACGTCGGAATCGACACCAGTCAGACTTAAGCTAGACTGCCATCAGAATGAATTTGAAAGAACTCGGCTGGAACCCAGAACTGCAGGTGGCCCTCGAGCAGTATGCTGGAAAAAACTGGGTTCCTGCCAGACTCATCCGCGAAACCGTCATCAACTACGGTGCATTTCTTGCGGATGGCGAAGAAATCGATGTTCTGCTGTGTGGTCGTGTTTGGCACGAGGCCACATGCGATGCAGATCTTCCCGCCGTGGGCGACTGGGTGATGGTGGAACTCGGTAACGAAAACCAAGCGCATGTCATCCGTGCAACCCTGCCACGACGCACTTGTTTCTGCCGGAAAATGCCAGGGAAAAGTTCGCAGGTCCAAGTCATCGGAGCTAACATCGACTACGTCGCAGTCGTCACCGATGCCGGTCCTGATTTTAACATCCGCCGCATGGAGCGCTACTTCATGCTCATCAGTCGCAGCGGTGCAAAGGCCATTGTGTTAGTCAATAAGGCGGACTTATTTCCCAAAGAGCAAAGTCAACTGGCTGCGGCAGAAATCGCGGCGCTGTGGGACGGCGCGATGGTTCATGTCACCAGTGCACTCACCGGTGACGGATTGAAGGTGCTCAAAAAATACCTTAAAAAAGGCATCACCATGTGCGTCGTCGGATCAAGCGGCGTTGGTAAGTCCACTTTGGTCAATCAACTCTACGGAGAAGATTGGCAGTGGACGAGCGAGTGCAACGAAACCACCGGCAAAGGTCGTCACACCACGACCTCACGCGAACTCGTGCCATTGCCAGGGACCGGAATGCTCATCGATAACCCCGGCATGCGGGAAATCCAGATGTGGACAGATGAAGCGACTTTGCGCGAGAGTTTTGCTGACATCGACGCCCTCACCGCCGAGTGCAAGTTTTCCGACTGCAGCCACCGCAAAGACAGCAAATGCGCCATCCGCGCCGCAGTAGATGCTGGAACACTTGATCCCGCTCGCTATGAAAATTTTCTCAACCTTGAAAATGAAATCGCCGAGCTGAGAAGGCGCTCAGAAAAACGCCAAATGGCCGTCGAGCGCTGGGCTAAGCGCGACAGCGTCAAAGCACGCAATCTCGCAGATAGAATCCAGTTAGAAAAAGATGATCGGGGAGATGTGTAAACAGTAAATCATTAAATATTCATGACCATGTTCAATCATTTGTCCAAACGATGGGTGGCTTACTCAGTCGCCTTCGTTGCGGTTTTCTGTCAACCAATCCTAGGGCAGGTCAAAGATATCAAAAAAATCCTGCTGGAGAAACAGCAAGTAAAAACCCAAGCGCCAGAGAGCTCTGATGATGCGAAAAATAGACTCACGCAATGGCAAAAAGACGCGAGGCAGACCCTAACAAAATTAGAAGATTCCGCGACGGTTCTCCCTAAAGACGTCACCATCGGTGACGTGGAAGACTACCGCCGCGATGCGGAACAAGTGGTTCTTACCATCAGCCGCTACTTGAAATCATTGGAGAATGAAGTTGCAGCAAGTCAATCCATAGAAGCTGCTAGAGAAAAAGGTGCGGCATGGACAGGCTTCAAAGAGCCGCCGCCCTATTCACTTCTCATGGTGGATGAGTTGCGAAATGAGCAAGATACCGTTCATAAAAGCCTTACTTCCTACGAATCTTCTTTGGAAGTTCTTCAGAGAACACTCGCCCAAGTGATCAAAGAAACCAAAGCCATTGAAGAAAAGGCAAAGCAAGTTTCAACCGATAGCGACGACGGTGAAGCGTGGCGGCAAGAGGCGGCACGCGTCAAATCGCGAGCCTTGGCGGTGCGTGCAGGGCTGCTTCAGAGCAACTGTGAGATTCTAAAAAGCAAAATCGCAGCGGCCAATCTCGACGCGGCATTATTGAGCCGGCAAATAAAAATCGCGATGGCGCAATCTCGTTTCAACAAAGACGACCTCGCTAAGGTTCAAAGCCTCGTAACAGAGCGCCAAGCAGCGATCCAACAAGAATTGGAAAAAATCTCCTCCAGACTTAAGGCGGCCGCCAGCACGAATAACCAAGCGCAAGCGGCTCTCGCTGGCATGAACGCAGCAGCGTCAGAAGGAACACCGCCCGCAGGCATAGACCTGGCTAAGATCAAAGTCGAGGTAGCAGAAAATCGATTGGATATTTTGCAATCGATTGCTGAAGTCTATGAGAATTTAAAGCAACTCGAGAATCTATCATTAAATGCTTACCATGATCGGCAGGTTTTACTGAACGCCGCCACGGCGAATGAACGCGAAAAGCCACTGGCCTCTCTTGAGGCGTTGCGGGATCGGTTCCATGCATGGAAGGATTTCAGCACGAGCGAAATTGCAGCTTCGCTCGCAGATCTCGGTCGCATTGAGGCAAAGTCCGCTCCGTTAGGGTCTGATGACCCACGTGCCAGTCTCTTTGCAGAACAACGTGCTCTTCAAACTGAAAAAACGGCGATCCTTCGAAGGGTTTCTCATGCCGTTGAGACGCAGTTAGAAATACTCGATCGTTGGATCACCGATTACGCACCTCATCAGGATAACCATATCGTCTATCAGACTATTTTATCGGTTGCCGATAAAGCTTGGGGCACCTTGCAAAGCATCTGGTCTTTCGAGGTCATGAAAGGCGAAGTTTCGTTGGAGGTGGAGGGCCAGAAGACAACGATCTTCACGCCAGTTACGCTTGGGATTTTGCTGCGTGCCTTGTTCTTTTTTGTCATCGCTTATCAGATCGCCTCGTTCATCGCTAAACGAGTCCAAAAGTCCATTATTAGCCGAGGTCACATCGCCGAGGCTCAGGCACGTACACTCAAGAACTGGGCGATGGTTGTGGTGAGCATCTTTCTCGCAATTGGTACGCTCTCGCTGTTGAACATCCCCCTCACTATTTTTGCATTCCTTGGAGGTGCACTTGCCATCGGGTTGGGTTTTGGCATGCAGACGCTCATCAAAAATTTCATCAGTGGCATCATCGTATTGTTCGAGCGCAAAATCCGTGTCGGTGACATCGTCGACATCGGCGGAATAGTTGGAAATATCACTGAAATTAACACGCGATCATCGGTATTGCGCGGTGCCGACGGTAAGGAGTCGCTGGTTCCCAATTCACTTTTTCTAGAAAACCGTGTGACCAATCTGACTCTAACCAACAGGGTCGTAAGAAATATTCTAACGGTACGAGTCGCCATTGGATCGCCAACTCAAAAAGTGAGCACGATTTTAAAAGAAACTGCCGAACGGCACGGCTTGATTTTGGAAGAGCCTAGCCCGATCGTTACCTTTGAAGATTTCGCTGACGGCGCACATGTTTTTGCAGTCTATTATTGGACGGAATTCAATTCAAAAACGAATACGGATGTCGTCGCGAGCGACCTTCGTTTCATGATTGAAAAGCAATTCGTAGAAGCCGAAATTGAATTTGCGGCAACGCGCCAGATGCAGCCTAATTTTAAAGATTCAGTCCAATGACGGAAGACATTCGATGGATGCATTTGGCGTTGACCGAGGCTCGCAATGGCATGGGTCGAACCGCACCGAATCCACCGGTGGGCGCGGTGATTGTAAAAGATGGTATTCTGCTAGGAAAAGGCTGGCATCGTGCAGCAGGCAAGCCGCACGCCGAACGCGAAGCACTAGCAGACGCCGGTCAAAAAGATCTCAGTGGAGCGACGCTATACATCACGCTTGAGCCGTGTTCGACTCAAGGCCGAACGCCGCCATGCACGCAGGGGATCATCGATGCGGGAATCGGTCGCGTCGTTTATGCCTGCGTGGATCGGAATCCGGATCATGCGGGACGTGCGGATTTTCTTTTGCACGCCGCTGGCATCGAAGTCGTATCTGGGATTTGCCAAGAAGAGGCTGAGAAGTTGCTCAGGCCATTTTTCAAAGTTCGCGAGACTGGGTTGCCTTGGGTGATTTGGAAATCTGCGATGAGCCTCGACGGTCGCATCACCCGCCCACCAGGCGAAGGGCAATGGCTCACTGGTGAACTTGCCCGCGCCGATGTGCAAAAGATCCGTGCGACGGTGGACGCCATTCTCACAAGTGGCGAGACCGTGCGGCGTGACAAGCCATCTCTAACCATCCGTGACTCAGAGTTGTTAGCGGGTCGGCAACAACCTTGGCGCGTGGTCGTGACGGATCGTCCTGAGTCGATCGTTTTTCAAGGCCCCATGGATCGTACCTTGATACGACCGCGCGGTGATCTCAGGGAGATTTTGAAGAATCTAGTCAGTGAACAAGGAGTACTAACAGTAATGGTCGAGACAGGCGGAGTCTTTTCTGCGGCTCTTTTTGAGGCAGGATTGATTGATGAAGTGGTCGTCTATTACGCGCCGTTGCTGTGCGGTGGTCCATCGCCGGGACTCGGTGGGGGAGGCCTGCACGAATCGCTTCATTTGGAGGAAATCGATTTCAAGCAGTTTGGCGACGACGTCCGCGTGCGAGGAATTACGGTCCGTTAGGAAAGGGCTGCCTCCAGTGCATGGATTGCGTGGTCGATTTCATCGAGACTCGTCGACAAGGGCAGCATGAGAACGACCGTGTCCAAGATGGCTCGTGTTAGCAGGCCATGCTTGCGTGCGGCGAGGCAGATTGCTTCGCCAAACCTTTCGACAGGTGGGAATTTTTCACCATCGGGTCGGCGCAGTTCGACTCCAGCGATAAATCCACATTGGCGGATTTCATGGATCAAGGGTTGGCGTGATTTGAGGTGAGTAAGGCCTAAGGAGAGGTGAGAAATTTTCTCAGGCAGGTGGTCGAGGGTCTTCTCGTTTTCAAAAAGATCCAAACTGGCCAGTGCGGCGGCACAACCTAACGGATTTGCCGTATAACTGTGACCGTAGTAGAATGCTCGGTGATCAGCTCCTAAAAACGCATCGTAAATTTTTCCGGTGGTGAGTGTCGCAGCGAGCGGCAGATAGCCACCGGTCAGGCCTTTTGCTAGGCAGAGGAAATCCGGAATTACCTCTTCTTGCTGGCAGGCGAACATGCATCCAGTCCTGCCGAATCCGGTCATCACTTCGTCAAGAATCAGGTGGACTCCGTGAAGGTCGCACCACTGCCGTAATTCTAGCAGCATTCCTGTCGGCCACAGACGCATTTCATTGACGCCTTGAATCAGCGGTTCGATGACGACCCCTGCGATTTCTTCCGACGGCAAATCCCGTAGCTCATTCATCGAGCCGACGTGGCGCACGGGGAAACCCATGCCACGAACGCCTTCGGAAAACCGGTTGACCCCTCCCACAGACGCCGCTCCGAGTGTGTCGCCGTGGTAGCCGTTGGTGAACGCAACAAACCCATTTCGTGCAGTCTCGCCCGTCTGCCGCCGATATTGCACCGCCATTTTCAGTGCGCATTCGACAGCGGTCGACCCGTCATCGGAGAAGAACACGCGTTCGAGAGTTTTCTCTGGGAAGAACCCGCAAAGTCGACGCGCCAATTCGGGAGCAAGCGGGTGGGTGAAGCCTAGAAATGAGGTGTGTGCCACTTTTCCAAGCTGGTCTTGGATCGCCGAGTTGAGAGACGGATGGGCGTGTCCATGGATGTTCGTCCAGATCGAAGAATTCCCATCGAGATACCGCCGCCCTTCCGAGTCCCACAACCATGAGCCTTCACCGCGTACCAAGACTAACGGTTCCGTGCCCTGTTTGCACCATTCCGCCTGGCGTGTGAACGGATGCCAGCAGTATGTCTGGTCGGTAGAAATCCATTCTCGGGTGTCATCACGCATCGGCGAGAGCATGACTCAAATCCGATGGGCGAAAAGCGGAAATGGTGACGAATCTTCCGTCATTCGGTGTCTCAGGAGGCGTGGAAGATTGCCGCACGTGGGGCAGGGGGGATTAGCCTGTGCGGTTGACTTTACAGAGGATCCACCTTACGCGATTGCGTGATAGATTAGGTCTGAAAAAATGATAGATTGATTATGTTCGAAAGGACTAACCCCGAAAGTGCTGCTAAAACCAGCATTCCCCCGCAAGTCGGCGGATGTTGTAGTTCATCTACAGCATCCGCCGATGATTTTTTTGGAGGATCACGCTACAAGTGAAAATTGGAGCGCACCGTTTAGGGTGCCGACTTTTGCATCGGGGCTTGATCGTGTGGCGCTGCGGGTTTAGTCCCTGCATTCCGTATCCATGTCTGTCTCACCTTTCGCTATCCCTTCGCCTGCGCTCCAGCGCGAGGTGACACGACGCCGCTCATTCGCGATTATTTCTCACCCAGACGCCGGCAAGACTACGCTGACCGAGAAATTTCTTCTCTACGGCGGTGCTCTAAACCTAGCTGGCAGCGTCACGGCACGGAAAAACCAGCGGGCCACCACCTCGGACTGGATGGATCTGGAAAAACAACGCGGAATTTCCGTTAGCTCTACGGTTCTACAATTTGAATACAAGGATTGCGTGGTCAACATTCTCGACACGCCGGGTCACAAGGATTTCTCGGAAGACACTTACCGCGTTCTAACAGCCGTGGACGCCGCTGTCATGGTGGTGGATGCGGGCAAGGGGATCGAGAGCCAGACGCGGAAACTCTTCGAAGTCTGTCGCCGACGAGGCGTTCCGATTTTCACCTTCATGAATAAGCTTGATCGTCCGGCTCGCCCGTCGATGGATCTGCTTGATGAGTTAGAATCCGTCCTAGGCATTCACGCTTATCCCGTGAATTGGCCATTGGGTGATGGGCCACGCTTTCGAGGAGTTTATGACCGCGAGCAGAAGCAGGTGCATCTTTTCCAGCGTACCGTACACGGTGCATACCGGGCGCCTGTCGCGGTGACTGGTATCGAAGATCAAAGCGTTAAAGAAGCGGTCGAAGAGGGGACCTACCAGCAGGTCTGTGATGAGTTAGAATTGCTCGAGGGTGCCGGCGCGGACTTCGACTTGAAAAAAGTTCTCGCGGGTGAACTCACTCCAGTTTTCTTTGGCAGTGCTGCGAACAACTTCGGCGTTCAACTTCTGCTAGACCGGTTTCTCGAGCTCTCGCCACCACCGACGCCACGCGAGAGCGGTGGCATGATGATCGATCCCGCGTCAGAAGAATTTTCCGCCTTCGTCTTCAAGATCCAGGCGAACATGAACCCGAAGCACCGGGACCGGATTGCATTCGTTCGCATTGTTTCGGGGCAGTTCAAGCGTGACATGGACGTGATCAACGGTCGCAGTGGTGAAAGAGTCCGTCTCGCCAATTCGCAACGCCTCTTCGCTCGCGAACGCGAGACGGTGGATGATGCATTCGCGGGGGATGTCGTGGGACTGGTTGGAAATTATGATTTGCTGATTGGTGACACGCTGTCCTCGCAGTCCGGTGTGACCTTCGATGAAATCCCACGATTCGCGCCGGAGTGCTTTTCCTATCTGCATAACAAGAGCACGGCGAAATACAAACGTTTCCGGGATGGTCTGCAGCAACTGCTCAAGGAAGGGGTGGCCAGCGAGTTTGTCTTGATCGATACCGATGGCCCGCAGATTCCCTTGCTCGGTGCGGTGGGGCCTTTGCAATTCGAGGTTTTGCAGTATCGCCTCGAAGGAGAATATGCTGCGGAAACGCGGATCGAGCAGGCGAATTGGTCGCTGGCGCGCTGGCTGAGGCCCATGGAAGGTGATCCACTCGCGCCGGACGCCCGTCCATCGCTCTCATTAGGCGCTGCGTTAGCACGAGATTCTAACGGGTGGTTGGTCGCATTGCTTCCAAGCGAGTGGGCGTTAAAAACGTTCAGCGATAAGAACGAGGAGTGGATTATTTCCGAGCAGCCGTTTCCTCCGGTATCAAGCCGCTGATGCGTCTATCAGAACTATTAGATTCCAAGAAATTCGGTGGATAGTCTTTTGGCGGTGGCGACGGTGTTTCGGTGAAGTTTGGCGGTGAATTCTGGTTGACGGTTGTAGCCGCCGCCATAGAGCACCGCCACGGGGATACGATTTTTAATGAACGCTCCTAACAATACTTCGTCGCGGCGCTGAATGTCCTTGAGAGAAAGGTGCATTTGCCCAAAGCGATCATTCCGGTGGTTGTCTGCACCGGAGATCCAAATCACTAAATCTGGCGCGAAGGCATCCAGTGCTCCAGCGAGGCTAACAAAAAGTTGATTCAGATACATGTCACCCTCCACATAGCGAACTGTCTCGATGTCGAGGCTGCCAACCACTTTCTTGGTTGGGTAATTTTTTCCAACATGGATCGAGTAAGTGAACACGCGAGGATCTTGTCCTAACAATGCCGCGGTTCCGTTGCCTTGATGGGCATCGGTGTCTACAACCATAATTTTAATGTTAGGCTGTTTGTCTTGGAGATCGCGGATGGCGATGGCGACGTCATTGAAGACGCAGTAGCCTTCTCCGTGGCCGCGAAATGCGTGATGGGTCCCGCCCGCGAGACAGACGCCGATGCCCTCGGTGAGAGCGGCGTGACATGCGAGGCGGGTGGCTTCCACTTCGGTAACGCTTCGCTGATAGAGTTTAGGCGTCGCGGGTAGACCAAGGAGAATTTGTTCCTTCCGCCCAAGCATGCCCGACTCGATTTTGTGAATATAATTGAGCTCATGGACGCGCTGAAGTTGGTGAATCCCAGCGGCGCGGACTTCGATGATTTCCTCGGGTCGGAGGATGCCGCCCTCAAGTAGCATGTCCTTGGAGACGCGGAATTTATCCATCGGGAACGGGTGTCCCGCCGGCAGTTCCAGTTCCAATTCTTGTGAGTAAAAGCAGCGCATTGTTGCGCTGCCAACCAACAGAGAAATGAGATAAATTCCAAGCGGTAAGTGTGGGTCGGTATGTTGGTCTTGATGGCGCGAGGGCGATGGTGAAGGGTAGTTCTCAATTTGGCGACACCACGAAACACCCAGTTGGACGGATGGCGGGCCTTTGCGGTGCTCGGAGTGATGTGGCTGCACTGGTCGCCTGCGCATTGGCGTGGGCATTTCCCTTTCGAAATCGGGTTGTTTTTTTTCCTTACCCTAACTGGATTTCTCATCACACGGATTCTCCTGAACGAGCGCGCGAAGGCGGAATTGAGCGGTGGGAAATGGCGGGCGAAAGCTTATCTGAGTTTTCAGAAACGGCGAATGGCACGCGTCTTGTTGCCATGTTACGCGGCCATGTTATTCGCGATCTTGGTGGGCGCTCCCGACATCCGCCAACACTGGGCGATTTACTTCGGGCACTTATCGAATTTTCACATGGCGTTCATGGATAGATGGCCATCCGGAACGGCGCATTATTGGACGCTGGCGCTTCAAATTCAGTTCTACTTGCTCTGGCCGCTGGTGGTATTTTACACCCCTCGTCGATTCCTCGGCGCGGCTTTTGTGAGTTGCGTTTTGGTTTCTCCTCTGTCTCGGATGATCCTCGAAAAGAGCTTTCCCGAAGTTCATTACAGCCAAGCGATCACCCTTGCATCGATGGACTATTTCGCAGTCGGTGCGCTATTAGCACTCGCGCTGCAGCGGGGGATGCCGGTGGGGGACCGGAGGCTAAAATGGGCGGCGTGGATCGCGTTCGGCGCATATGTGGTGCTGTATGGATTGAATGAAGCTGGGCGACCCGTGGCGGGCTTTTGCTATATCCAGCAAACTTTCGTTTCGGTTGCTTTCGCTGGATTGATTTCAGCCACCATGGCTGGCTTCGGCGGGTGGCTTGGAAAAACATTGGAGCATCCGGGGGTGCAGCACGTGGGACGATTGAGTTTCGGGCTCTATCTTTTCCACACGCCGGTGCCACTGTTTCTGGGCTTGGTGCTACCGTGGCTCTGGGCGCCATTTTTCAACGGTCCCTGGTGCTCGGCGCGGATACTAGCCTTCGCCCTCGTGTCTTGGGGATTCGCTCACTTGTGCTGGCGGTATCTCGAGAAAAAAAATGATTCCGCCACGTCGGGTCAACCCAAGGTCTCTTAGATAAAATCCAAGTTTTTTTTCATTTCCCGCTTGCCACACCCCAGCGGTCTGCTAAATCACCCGCCCCGCGGAGATTCCAGCAAAGTCTGGTCCTCTCTCGTGGTCACGCGAAATCACGCACATTATGGCACGTATCCTAGGTATTGAAATCCCCAATGAGAAGCGCATCGAAGCTTCTCTGCCCTACATGTTTGGCATCGGTCGCCCTACGGCGGCGAAGATTCTTGAGCACGCAGGAGTCGACCCCAACATCCGCACCGGACAACTCAGCGAAGAGCAACTCGTTCGTATCGCTCACGTGATCACTTCCGAGTCGATCATGGTGGAGGGCGACCTTCGTCGCGAACGTCAATCTCAACTCAAGCGCCTCACTTCGATCAACTGCTATCGTGGCATCCGTCACAAGCGTGGATTGCCCGTCCGTGGCCAACGCACCCGTACCAATGCCCGCACTCGCAAGGGCAAGAAAAAGACGGTCGGCGTGAAGAAATAATTTTCCGTATCCATCATGTCTGAAGAAACCAACGAAAATTCCGCTGAAATTCCAGCGGTTGAGCCTGTAGAAGCTCCAGCACCCGCCACCATTCCTGCTCCTGAAGCGGCCGCCACCCCTCCACTGGGAGAGGCACCGAAAAAGGAAGTCAAGCGCGACATCTTCGCCGAAATCGGCGGCGGTGAAGAGGAGATCAAGATTCATAAAGCCAAGGGCTCCAAGAATATCACTCGTGGCATTGTCCACGTAACAGCCACTTTCAACAATACCCTCGTCAGCGTGACCGACCCAAGCGGCAACGCGATTGGCTGGTCGAGCGCCGGCAAGATGGGCTTCAAGGGCTCTCGTAAGAGCACGGCCTACGCCGCTCAGGTGGTTTCACAAGACGCTTGCCGCCAAGCCATGGGCCACGGCCTCAAGGAAGTGGATGTGCGTGTCAAGGGTCCCGGCTCCGGTCGCGAATCCGCTGTGCGTGCCGTCCAAGGTCTCGGACTTGAAATTCTCTCGATCCGCGATGTGACTCCAATCCCTCACAACGGCTGCCGCCCTAAAAAGGCTCGCCGCGTCTAATTCAACCTTTTTAGAAATTCTTATATGGCACGTTATACAGGTCCACGCGCAAAGATCAGCCGCCGCTTCGGTGTCTCTCTCTTTGGCCCATCCAAGGCATTTGAACGCCGCAACTTCCCACCCGGCCAGCACGGCGTCCGTGCCGGTCGCAAAAAGAAGAGCGAATACTCCGTCGCTCTCGGCGAGAAGCAGAAGCTTCGTTTCCAATACGGTGTGCTCGAAAAGCAATTCCGCGGATACTACGAGGAAGCATCCCGTCGTCGTGGCATCACTGGTGTCATCCTGCTCCAACTTCTCGAGTGCCGTCTCGACAACGTGGTTTACCGCGCAGGCTTCGGCAACAGCCGCCAAGCTGCTCGGCAATCCGTTAACCACGGTCACATCCTTGTGAACGGTCGCACCGTTGACATCGCTAGCTTCCAAGTGAAGCCTGGTGACGTGATCAAGGTGGGTGCACGTCCTTCTTCTCAGCAATTGGTGAACCGCATGACCGACCTCACCCAAGCCATGCCGATCAAGGACTGGCTCACCGTGGATAAGGACAATCTCGAGGCCACAGTCACTCGCATTCCAGATCGCGAGGACATCGATCCACTCGTCAACGAGCAACTCATCGTCGAACTTTACTCCCGTTAATTTCGGTTCATACCGAAATGAGTTTTCACGAAACGCTCAGACGCAAGTCTGGGCGTTTTTGTTAGGTTCAACATAAAATCAGAAGTTGGGGTGGGCGGGATGAAAGTCAGCGGGCAGTCGGCAAAAACTTGCACAGTTTAGCTCAAAATCACCCAGCTTTGGAGTTTGGGTTTAATGTATTGACTACGCCCTTCCTTCAAAAATTTAAAATTAAAAAACACCAGTCATCAATTCTTTCTCTCTCACGCCGATGGCGAAAAGTGGGCGGACCACGGCGGGTCAGCCCTACCAGTGGCACTATCTTGGAAGCATTATTTCGTAATGGTGAAATGGTAGCTGCCGCTGCCGAGTTTCAGTCTATGGCATTTGATAACGTGTGAAAAATCAATGCCATCAACGCCATCTGCGTCGTTAATCGGCTTGCCGCTTTCGGTTAGTACATCGCCTTCCTGCCCCGGCAGCCATACTTGTGCTTCGGTGCCCGGGGGGATCACGATCTTGAATTCTAGTTTCCCGTCCTTGGCCGTCCAGTTGGACTCGATCAAACCCCGGATCGTGCGGTGCGCGCATTTCACCTCCGTGAGCCCACCGACCACCTGCGGACGGATCAAGACGCGGTCAAAGCCAATGGCGTCATCCGCCGCTTGAATTCCGCCGAGCCAGCGGCGGAACCAACCCGAGACGGACCCGAACATCGGATGATTATGGGAAAATGTATTGTCGCTGCCCGCCCAGTGTTCCCAGAGCGTGGTGGCATCGTTTTCAAGCATCCATCCCCATGAGGGCATGGTCTTGCGGTTGGCGAGTTCGAATGCGAGGTCGCTGCGCCCGCTGGCGGAGAGTTCTTCCAAAAGGAATCGGGTGCCAAAAATCCCAGTGGTCAGCGCTGGGCCGTTTTCGGTGCCTTCCACAGCCTTGACCAGGCCCGCGAAAACCTTGCTCCTTTCCTCGGGCGAGACCGCACCGAAGCCGAGCGCAAAAAGCTGCTCGGTCTGCGATCCGGTTGCGACTTTGCCGGTTTTATTATCATAAAAAGCCTTCTCCCAAGCGACAGCCGATTCCTTGGCCATCGCCATGCAGCGAGCGGCGGCGTGCTTGTCTCCGGTGATTTCCGCAAGACGGCTCACGCGGCGTGCCGCATCGATGAACATCGGCGTGGTCATCTGCGGTCCTTTCGAGTCCGTGAGGGCTTCGTGGTCGCCCAAGCCTTTTACCACAAGGCTGTCCTTGCGGGCGGCGGCCTCGGTCTCCAGCCAGCGGAGCGCGACCGGCACCTGCTCGTCGAGCAAACTACGATCCCCGTAGTGGATGTAAAGTTGCTCAAGCAGGAGCGGATGAGCCATTGCCCAGCCCACCCCGCAATAGTTGATACCCACGAACGGAGCGGTGTCGGTGAGTTGACCATCGGGCATGGCGGCGTCCGCGAAGTCGCGGGCGGTCTTAGCGTAAAAGCCCGCCATGTCGAAGTTCATCAGGTAGGTCTCGCTGGTCGCCGCGATGTCGCCGCCGTAACCGAAACGCTCGCGATGCGGGCAGTCCGACTGGACGCTGACGACGTTGGAAAGGAAGGTGCGGCGGCACACCGCATCGATGCGGTTGAACAGCTCGTTCGAGCAGGAAAACTCGCCGGCCGAGGGAATATCGGAGTGAAGTGGGATGCCTTTGCAAGAGGCCGGAGCTGGGGCCGCCGTAAGTCCGGTGACCTCCATGAAACGGAACGCATGGAAGGTGAAATCCGGGCGGAACGTTTCTTTTCCGCCGCCAGCCGCGATGTACTCGTCTTTCTGCCAAGCCACCTCGGGCGCACCAGGTCCTCCGACCGATACCTCATTGCCGTCCTTATCCTTTTTCATCCCCTTGATCTGCCCAGCGACGCTGGTCAACGGGTTGAGAGTACCAGCAGGATTGAGCAGCTCGCCGTAGCGAAAACTGACCTTGGTGCCCGCTGGGACATCCATTTCGATTTCCGGGACGCCGGTGAAATTGGTGCCGAAATCCACGATGTGGACGCCGGGGCTTGGGCTCGTGACAGCCACAGCAGGGATCGGTTTGTGGGCACGTACCGGGGGCGTCTCGCTGGGCTGGAGTGGCTCGAGCGAGGCATTCGTCACCTTCACTGGTTTCCATGCTGCATCGTCGAAGCCCGCCTTGTCCCAGCCGGGAACCGCAAGCCGTGCATCGCGCACTTCGCCGAGATAGATGCTGTCGGAAAGCGTCGCTCCCGTGCCGGTTTTCCAATCAGGCCCGGTGACAACCGTCGTGCTGGTGCCGTCCGGATGGTCGACGACGAGGCATGCGATCGCGCGGGGGCGACCGACGGGGAGGCTGTCGCGGATGTTGAGATGCCCCCAGAAACGCATCGGAAGCGGGTTGTACCAGCCATTTCCGAGGGTCAAACCGAGGCAATTTTCACCCTCGGAGAGCTGATCCGTGAGATCGAAGGTGCTGTAGAGAATGCGTTTATCGAAATGAGTCCACGGCAGGCCGAGGGGTTCGTCCCCGATGCGTTTGCCATTGAGACTTGGGAGGCCTATGCCGAGTCCGGCGAGATAAAGGCGGGCGCGGACAACGGGCTTTTCCAACTTGAACTCCTTGCGGAGCAGGGGCGCGGGATCCGGCTTGAAGAAATCCTCATCATTTTCCGGATTCGCCTTTCCATCATCGATCCATTTCGCGCCGCGCCACTCTTTCGGAGTGACCGGAGCCGCCTCCCAAACTGCAGGCTCACTCCATTCGGAAGGCTCGTTGCCGCCCGTCCAGCAGCGGACTTTCCAATGACATGGCTTGCCCGTTCCCGGATCTTTTCCCGCGTATCCGATAAAGGGCGAGCGCACCGTGGCGGTTTTTCCCGAGTCCCAGAGATCCGCCTTGCCCTCCGCCAAAAGCTTCGGCGTGCTGGCGGCGAGGATTTGCCACGCCGTTTGGCGGGCACCCCGCTTGTCCGATTCGATGCGCCACGAAAGCCGCGGCTCCGGTGCCATCGCGAGCGGATTCGTTTTTCCATCGGCTTTCAGGTCGAGAGGGGTCACAGCAGAAACTTGCAGGGTAAGGACGGCGGCGAGGGTGCAATGCAGGATCATGATATTTCGTTACGGATGCGGTAAGATCCAGATATTGCGATAGGCCACTGAGTTACCATGATTCTGCAGGTGGATGGGGCCCTCGGGACCGGCGAGAGGCCCAGTGATGGGAGCGGAGGTGGTGAAGTCCTTGTTGAGTTCTAGATTTTCATGAACCAGTACGCCGTTGAGCTTCACCGTGATGTGCGGCCAAGCAGTTCGTGTTCCACTGGCATCGAACTTCGCGGCCGTAAAATCCACGTCGTAAGTTTGCCAACTGAGCGGCGGCAGGCTCATATTGAGAAGAGGTTTGGAAATCGAGTAAATGCCGCCACACTCGTTGTCCTCGCCATCGAGCCCGAAGGAATCGAGCACTTGGGTTTCCCAACGCCCGCTGTGATAGACGCCGCTGTTGCCACGACCTTGGCCACGGGCCAGAGGCATATATGGAGTGCGAAATTCCAAATGAAGCGTGTAGTCACCGAAGAGTCGCTTGCTGGTGCAGCCAGTCGAGAGCAAGTTACCATCCTTCATTTTCCCGTTCTCCCACTGCTCGGTGGAACTGCCATCAAACAGCACTAACGCACCCATGGGTGGCTTCGCTCCCAGCGTTGCGCTGCTGCGCTCGATACGTGGGAGGGCGGATTTCGAACCATCCTCAGCAATGATCAGGAATTTTCCGTCTTGAATGATGGCGGTAGTCTTCTGGTCAGAAGCCGTGAAGGTGACCTTGTCTCCATCGCGCGCCCCTTTCAAAACGTTGCGCGATTTTTCCCGCGTCCATCCGAGGCCCGGTAGGCCGTCTTGCAGCAGATAGGCTTCGAACTGGCCGTTGCCAAGCGCCACCACCTGCACGCCAGTGGCCGCTCCCTTGCTGATGCTTCCGTATTCTCCCTGGATCGCGAAATCCGGATCCCCGCAGCGCGCGGCATCTGGGTCGGTCCAGTCCTGTGGCGGCTTATCTCCGGCGGCACGCACTGGGCTGGTCACGAGGACCATGAAAGCCGACAAGCAGTAAATAGTGGTAGTTAGTTTCATGATTTTGCTAGATTGAATCCTAGTTTCTTTATAAATTTTCACCGTATTCCCAGCCTTTTCTCGCAGGCTCCTTGATGAATGCGTTGAGCTCCGGGTGATTGGTGATACGACCGGCCTTGGCGTCCCACTCGATGCGGGTATTGAAGCGCTGGGCGAGCACCCCGAGGAGGATGATCTCGGTCAACTTGGCCGAGTAGTTAAAGTTCGATCCCGGCTCAGGGCCGGTTTGCTTGATCGCCCTCAACCACTCGCGGAAGGGACCGCCTGCGACGCGTGGGATGGATTCGGCAGGTGGCTTCGTCTGCCACTCTTTGCGCAGATCGCCGGGTAGGATCGTCGGTTCCCCGGCGTGGGTTCCGCAGCCGATCATGCCTTTGGTGCCCACCATCCAGCAGGCCCGCCCGAGATGCGCGGCGTGTTCAGCGCCGAACTTGTCAATGCGTCCGACCTTTGTCCAATCCTGCGGGCCGTCAAACCAATTGAGCACGACAGGACCTCGCTTTGAATTAGCCGGAAAATGAAACTTTAGCCGACTACTCGCCGGAATGATGCCCTCTAACGAATCAGCGCGATCCAGACATTCGACAACCTCCGGCGGATCGAGATCAAGTGCCCAAACAGGCGTGTCAAACGTGTGGCAACCCCAATCACCTAACATCCCCAAACCAAAATCGTAAACCGCACGCCACTTTTTAGGCAAATAATCACGATAGAAATCACGCTTCGCCGCTGGCCCGAGCCACAAGTCCCATGCGAGCCCCTCGGGAATCGGGGACACGGGCGGCGGCATGGTCGCGGGGTTGGCGAAATGCTCACCACCCATTTCCGGCCCGTCGTTGCTGGCGAAGACCTCGCTCACCTCCCCGATCAAGCCGGCCCGATAGGCCTCGACCGACTGGCGGATCCCGTCACCCGCATGACCCTGATTGCCCATTTGAGTGACGACCTTGTAGCGCTCTTTGGCCTTCACCAAAGTCCTTGCCTGCCAGATGTTGTGGGTCAGTGGTTTCTGGGTGTAGACGTGGATACCGCGCTCCATCGCCGCAAGGGTGGCAGGAAAGTGCGAGTGATCCGGGGTGGAAATGACGATCGCGTCGATCTCCTTGTGCATCTTGTCGAGCATCACCCGGTAGTCATCATAGAAGGGCTGGGTGGTCTTCCAGTCCTTCATGTTTTCCGCGCACTGATCACGGTCCACATCACAGAAGGCGACGAGATTTTCATCGCTGCAGCCCTGTTCGTAAGGTTGCTTGGCGATCCATCCACCGGACCCGATGAAAGCAACATTCAACTTGCTGTTAGCCGATGGACCGGGCTTGCCGATGGCGAAGGATGGAAAGACCGTGCTGGCGGCCAAGGTGCCGGTTGTGGTGGATATAAAGGTTCTTCGTTTCATGATGTGATGGACTGGAGAAAGTGAAATGAGGCTGGAGACCGCTCGTAGCAGTGTAGTGTACGTTCCCACCAATGGTCGGTCTTGCGCTGAAAACTGAAATTAATTATCCCAATAGCAACTCATTTGGCTGATTTTCATCGTTTCTTGCTCAACTTATTTCACGGGTGTCCGAGGTTTTTTTATCCAGCCTCAGCGGACCACACATCGAGGCGGGGTAAAGGTGGGAAATCTTTGCCGGGCTAAATTTTTCGAAAAAGTCACACTTTTCGCCTTGCTACAGGGAGGAGGCTTCAAGTTTAAATTTGATTAACGTCACTATATTAGACATCCATGAAAAACATATTCCCCCTCGCGGCCTCTGCCGCTCTCATCACCTCCGCATCAGCCACCGTCACGATGGACTGGGTTACGATCGGCAATGCAAATAACGCGGCAGACACCACGGGCTATGGTATAGTGGATCATGCCTATCGGATTGGTAAATATGAAGTGACTAACGCCCAGTACGGCGAGTTCCTCAATGCCAAGGGCCAGTCGAACGCCAACGGCATCTATAATAGTAGTATGTCGACCTATGGTA
>Ga0209190_1001102_pt1 | contig 19124 bp, 17 predicted proteins | sample M_140205_XF_Meta_FD_187315 | JGI IMG/M metagenome (GOLD analysis project Ga0209190, IMG submission 187315) | Freshwater microbial communities from Lake Montjoie, Canada to study carbon cycling - M_140205_XF_MetaG (SPAdes) (version 2) | ecosystem: Environmental > Aquatic > Freshwater > Lake... | reverse complement strand
TAAGGAATTTACAGATATTGTTTGTGATTTTAAACATTTTGAAAATACTAGTGTTTATGGTTTGAAATTAGTCACTGATTCCTTAATTATTACTAAGAAAATTAAGGAATTTTGTTTGTTTTTTTTACAGGATTTTTTTACACACCATAAAAATTTTTTTTGGTCAAATGTGTGTTTTTCGAAACCAGTTTTTAGATATTTTGAAAATATACTTTTGACTTTTTGGTGCTTTTTTGAAAAGGCTTAATTATGGTCTCATTTCATTGTTCTTTTTCTTATTTTTTTCTAAGGAAATTAAGGAAATATGTAATGAAATATCATTATGTGTTTTATGTGTTTTATATATATTTTTTTTGTTAAATTTCTTAAAAAAAAAATTAAAAAGTAAAGAAAAACAAGTCCAAACCATAAAACGTGGTCAACCCGCCAAACCCGCCAAACCCCGCCAAAAACCCGCCATTAATGGAGGTAACCCGCCAAACCCGCCATTAATGGCAAAGTCCCAGGGAAAAAAAAATTAGAGAAAAAGGAAAAAACAACAAAATTTCAAAAAAAGAAAAATATACAAAAAGTTTTGATATAATGGCGGGTTGGCGGGTTGCCTCCATAAATGGCGGGTTTAGGTGGGTTATGGCGGGTTTAGCGGGTTGACCACGTTTTATGGTCTGGATGTAAAATAGTTGAGAATAAGCATTTATTACTGAAAAATATAACTACAACTGGAAAATACAACTACATCTGGAAAATACAACTACATCTGGAAAATACAACTACATCTGGAAAATACAATTACATCTGGAAAATACAACTACATCTGGACCTATAACTATAATTTTACCAACAACTATTATAAGTAAAAGAATTAGAACATTAACAAGAACTTCTTCATTGTAATTCAAACCGTGAATTCTCTGATTATGACTTAATTATATAAAAACAGAAAACAATTTCAAAAATGGGTATTTAAAGATAATAATATATTTTATATGAACAGCGGAAATACGCAAATTCAATTAGATAATAAAAGTAGCGATAACTTGATGATAAAACAATTTAATAGCATTAGATGTCGATTGAATAGCTCTCTCAGCCATCCCATTCGATCTGTGGTGATAAGCAGAGATCACTCGTTGATCTATTCCAGCTAGATTCTTTAACGACTATTCAGGAGGCAGATCAAGAACTATGGTTTGAATATTCAAGTATATGGTACATGTGACGATCCACTTTTCAAAGCAAAAGATATAGGTGATTTGTTATAAATGAGGAGAAGTTATAAAAAATTTTAATAGCAAACAAAAGGGTGTCAGTTTAACTGACACCCCTGGAGGTAAGCAAGAAGTTGGTTGGATAAAAACATAGTAAAACGTCATAATAGCTTGTTACATTATGTGAATCTTATCTTGATACAAAAAAAATACATTCAAGATTATCTCACCGTATTAGAATAGATTTGGAATCCTGGATAAGACATAGGTTTGATAATATAAAATGTATATACGCAGATTCTTCTTTGAATGGTATTCGATACAATGGATGGGTTGGCTTAGATTTAGCAGTTTACACTTCATTACCGTCTAATAATTGTCTTGGGCTTTAAAGCCAAAAATTTATGAATTTTTACATTTATTCATATGTAGTAGTATGTGATTTTACACAAGTTTTTAACGAGACCATAATTGATGGTAAGAAGGTGATTATAATAAACAAGTAAGACGAACAATTATGGTGTGGTTAAAAAGAGACTTGTAAATGTTATAAAACCAGTAATTTAAATTACGATTATTATGTACATTCTGTGTATTTATTTTATTTTGTATATTTTATAAACAATGAACAAGACAAATTGTACAACGGGTACAGCTATAAAGAGTGAAAATAATCTATCGCTAAAAACATTAAAAAAGCGTCAACAGCATATATCTACTACTGGTGGGTGCGTGTACGTTACACATGTGAATTTATATTTGCATCCAAATAATTCGAATGTGGACCAACCAAATTCTACATCAAATGTACAAATGCAAGGTGAGATGCCTAAAGTAAAATCACAATGTGGTAATCCCGATTGTTTTTATTATGATAGTGATATACTAAGTGATTATTATTATTGTTGCAATCCAGGATGTTATTGTTTTAAACCCGATTGGTATTATTATTTGTAACGACTAAAATGAATACAACTAAAATTAAATTCTGTACAATATAACTAAAATTAAATTCTATACAAAATACAAATGTTGTTTTTATCAACATTTGTAGTTTTAATGTATTTAGTATTTTGTTTGACAAATACGTGTAAACCTAAAGGCACTTTAAAGATAGATCAAGTTATTGAGGTAATGGTTAGGAGTTGTTCTAGGTGGGCAGTTGCAAGTTTACAGGATCGTAGTCCTTTGATAGCAGTATTGCACGCAAATTATGCGGCTGGGTATTTATGGGCTTTACAGGATTGTTTTACGGATGATCAAATACACAATGCGACAGGTATAGATATAATAAAATTTCAGAAAAGTATAACTCGAGTACAAGATATATCTACACGTAGACTTGTTTCAGTATGTCCTGGTTATGCAAGTGACTTGGATAGTTATTTATCAAAAATATCTGGTGAATCTTGATAATTATTTTATATATATATTGTATAGTTATATTGTATATGAATTCCTTATTTGATTATTTATCCCAATTTTTTATAATGGGTCGTCATACATCAGATATAACAAATACTTTACAGAATATTAGTAATATAGAATCAAAAATACAAAGAGATGATAGTTTATATTTATCAAGGACATCTGATACAGTAAAGTATTTAGAAATGTTTAAAATTTTTGAAAAAAATCCAGAATTATACGATCGTTTTTTTAAAATAACAAAAGTTTTACCTATAGATTCTGCTAATGGTCGTATTTTTCTGATATCTTTAAAAAAAGATCCGTTAAGAGATTATATAATGGACAATGAATTATTGGTGAAAATACCATTAGGAGATAGTTCAGTGGATTCTGTGGATTCCGTGTGTTATGAATATTATGTAGGATTAAGATTAAATAATTTGCGAATAAATCATCGTACCAATCATTTTGCATTGGTTTATGGTAAAGTATTTTGTGGTTTTGATGATAGAATAGATCCAGATTTAAATGTAGATTTATCAATTATAAAATTATGCGATAGTGCATCAGAGAAGAAAATTCATTTAGTGTACGAGTATATAAGAAATACTAGTACTAAAAGTGTACATACATTTCGTCAATATATACAATTATTAGGCTCTGATAAATATTCAAAAGCTCAAAAGCTTAAAATAGAAGGGGATTTAATAAAATTGCTTATAATATTAATGTATACATTACAAGTAGCTCAGAATAATTTAGAATTTACACATTATGATTTGCATATGAGTAATGTTTTGATTGTACAATTAAATAGTCCAGAAAAAGTTCGTATAAAATATAATAACAAGGAAATTTTTATAGTAACAGATGTGATACCTCATATAATAGATTATGGTAGGAGTTATGTAAATCCGGAATATGTAAAGGGTGATGATAATGGTACCCTTAACTTTAGCGGGCAAGGTACATTTACGGATATTCAATTAAACAAAACGTTTTCAACATTTACGGAATATCAGGAAACTTTATTTAAAAAAACAGATTGGGTTTTAACAAATAAAGATGAAGATTTATCTTTTATAGATGAACAATTGACCCAGGTAGTTTTTAAACACGTATATAAAAAAATTTTGCATTATGATAATGATACTAAGAGTAATTATTATATTGTGAATGGGAATCGTAATTATGATTTATCAGATGATATTGTATCTGTAAACTTTAAAAAGATGATTGTAGACAAGGTATATAATAAAGAAAGTCCAAAAAATTATACAGGTAATTATAGAGAGACTCGTTCTGGTATAAATATTACTAGATATAATCTTGGTATTACATCATACAAGTTTAACCCCAAATATGATTTTTATAGATTTACAAGATCAGTTTTGGATTTTTTATTAGAACGGGTACCTGATAATTTACATTATACAGATATGTGGTGGGATTTAGATGTCCAAATGCAAACAGAATATCCATTTTATGATCCTAATTATTTTTCATTGCCTTGTGATTATCACATATCTGAAATAATTTCTGATGTAACTCCATCTGAAATACTAAACAGGTGGTTAAAAATCCCAGCAGATATTGGTGAATATTTATATACACATATCGAAGATCAAGATGATATTAGAGGTGCACGTGTACATCATATAGGAGGTGCACGTGTACATCATATAGGAGGTGCACGTGTACATCATATAGGAGGTAATATTAAAAGTAAACGTAGAAAAACTGAAAAAACAATGAAAAATGATACAAAGGATATGTCAGATAAAAATGTTACAGGAGATATAAAGGATATGTCAGATAAAAATGTTACAGGAGATATAAAGGATATGTCAGATAAAGATTTTACAGGAGATATTGAAATAAACCTAGATAACAATTTAGGATTTGTATACAATAAAAGTTTAGATAAACTTCATAAGAAACGAGAAGAATATATATTTCCTAAACAAGATGTAAAATATGGGTCTATACCAAAACCAAAACAAAGTAAAATTTAATTATATTTAGTAAAATTTTTAATAAAATTATAGTAAAATTTTTAATAAAATTATAGTAAAAATTTTATATAAGTATATATTAAGTAAGTATGTCTGATCAAGCGACCGATCAAAAAGTAGAAACTGATCAAGCGACCGATCAAAAAGTAGAAACTAATCAAGCGACCGATCAAAAAGTAGAAACCGATCGAGGGACAGATCGAGGGACAGATCGAGGGACTAAATTTGATATAAAACATTGGGTAGTAATTTATATACACGAGTTTTTAGAAGTTTTTATATCTATTTTGATTATTCGTATTGCTATGGATAAACAAATAGACATGTATAAAATTATTCAGGCAAGTGCTGCAATTGGGTTTATTACATTTATATTGGAAAATTACAATTCTGATTTTAAATCAAATATTAAACAAGGTATAACATTTTCAGTTGGATCACAAATGATGTCGTCATTTATGAATTAAATCGATCGATAATATATCTAAACAAAGCGATCTTGTCTGGAAATAGTTATAATTGTTTTATCTACAAGCATCTTGAAGAAAAATTAAGTTGCTAAAGCTTCAAGGAAAGTAATCATCTCCTTGTGCTTATTTTGTTTAGCAAGTTCTATTGCTCTCTGTTTGTTAAGAGTAGCCCAATTTTTTAGCAAGTATTTTACCATTTCAATGTGACCAAATCCGGCTGCCCAGATGATAGCTTCGTTGTTATTAGATGTGACGTCTCCTCCCATTTCAATCATATCTTTTACGAAATCTATATCACCAGAGTGAGCATATTCTATCAACGCCTTGTTGACATACCTGTACCCATTCGTCAAGGATATCACATATTTTGTAATATCCTTGTAGCGCCTACTGCAAGAAGTATTGAAAACATAATCGTTGTCTGAGTGAATATCCATACCCCTTTCTTCGACTAAATATTTTGTAAAAATTAGATTATCGTTTACAGCAGAGTAATTCATCAACAATTGCCTGTCTATACTATCAGCTTTCTCGTATAACAAATCCAATTGTTTAGTGTCAGATATCATTTGTATATCTTTACAAATTTTTTAATTTTTTTAGACGAATGTATTATCTGCTTGTTGAAGAGAACTTTGGTGAATGATTTCAAGAGGAATCGATTACAAAATTCACGAAGGTATTGAAAAATTACAATTCAGATTTTAAATCAAATATTAAACAAGGTATAACATTTTCAGTTGGATCACAAATGATGTCGTCATTTATGAATTAAATCGATCGATAATATATCTAAAAATGTGCATCATTTAGATAGATAAAAAATGTGCATCATTTAGATAGATAAAAAATGTGCATCATTTAGATAGATCCAATTTCTAATTTCAGAAACATCTTGACCTAACGATACAGCTTCATCACCTAATAATTCGCAGTTTATACATTGATTATTATTTCCACCATAGGCTATACAATTTAAACATACGTCGACAGCAATATTAGTGATACAATGATTACATAATCCGAGCTCATCGATAAAGCAAAAATAACAAAAATAGTTATTATTAAGCATTCTGGTATTTTACTTTATAGATTATATTAACTCAATTATTTTAATATTTTAAAAATAATTATATATAATAATATTATATATAATGGATTTAGATCAATGTTATGATAAATTTCAAGGTTCAAATATAATGTCAGACTACACTGATGACGAGTCAAAATTTTCTCACAATTGGAGAAAATGGGTAAAAGAAAACCATCCTGATCGTAAAATGAATGTGAAGGATGCTAAAACAAAAGATCGTATTACACAAAAATTTCAAGAAATGAGTGATTGTAAAGATAAAATATATAACGATTTATATAGAAACAATGATAAAAATATAACAAATACATTTGAAAATTTAATGGATGAAATTGATCAAAGTAAAATATCAAAAGATGAAAAGATAGCTAACGGAATTGAGTTGTTACATATGTTGTATAATTACAGTAATAGTTTATTAGAACATGCATTTGAACAAGATGATTATATAATGATTCAAATGGTGAATGCAATTATTTTAGGTCTTATTTTAGTAACAAAAAGATTTTTTAAATTACCAGGAAATTCTGGGTCTGGGTCTGGACAAGTAGGAGGTGAAAACGAAACGGAAAACGAAACTGGAAATGAAACTGGAAATGAACTTTTATTGTCTAGGGCATTAAGTTCAATGACTTTTTCAAATCCAATGTCTTTTTCAAATTCATCGCCGACGATGATACCAGCTGGTGTGCTTGAATCGCAAATGAAGCAATTGGAAGTGATGGAAAAAATGATTGAAGTTCAACAAAAACAACGTTTATATGACATTGATATTCGTAAAGCGGAGAAACGTCTTGCAGCGCAAGATATTGTAAATGATATGTTAATAATAGAACGTGATAATTTAAAAACAGAACATAATAAAAATAGATTTGATATTGGGGTGCATTATATAACTATGATATTAGGTTTTCTTATGGGCCCGTTTTTTTCGTATCAAGGGTATACTCTTTTGGATTTGACAATCGTAGATGTAGCTCGTATATTAAATGAGGGTGCTATAAATATGAATTTAAAATTGGGAAATATATACGATAATAAGAGTAATTTTATAACAAGGTATATATTAGACAAGACAATAGGTTTTAGTGAGATTGCTACAATGTCATCTTCGCAGTTTTTAAAAATTGCAAAGAATGTACAAATTATAATTTCTGGATTACTATTTTTCGCATTTCTTGCAATTTACATGATATATATATCATTTTCTGGTAGTAAAGGTCGTGAGAGTATACGGCAAGTTTTTGCATTATATAGTAAAACTAATAAGATAGAAGACAAACCACAAAGGGGTGAAGACAAACCACAAAGGGGTGGTAAAAGTAAACAAAAGGGGGTACGTTCAGGAAAAAAGAATAGTCCTAAACGTATAAACTCTGGTCCTAAGGGTCCTAAACATAAAAAGTCTGGTCCTAAACATAAAAAGTCTGGTCCTAAACATAAAAAGTCTGGTCCTAAACATAAAAAGTCTGGTCCTAAACATAAAAAGTCTGGTCGTAAAAGTAAACGTGGTAAGAGATAATTTGTGTTTGTGCAGAAATTGTTGTTGTTTTTTTTATTGGATTACGAATAAAAAAAAACTAAAATAGATTTGGAGATAAATAATATTAAGAAGATTTATATGAAGCGTGTTAATGTTATTTGTAAAAACACTGAACAATTGGGTATTTTAGTAGAAAGGGCAATGTGTGATATTGTAAACATCCCTTTTAATACAAAGAGAAAATACGATGCGTTGTCAGATGAAATAACAAATGATATTAACGAAACGGTAGGTTCAATGTTGAAACGTATGAAATTGGATCACGTGGGTAATTTAAACAAGACATATGATTTTATAGATAATAATGATTTATTAAAACCCAAAACAGTTTCTGTAAAGACGATAATGTCTGGAAATAAGATTTGTCCTCAAAACATTGGTCAATGTAGTTTGGCTAGATTGAATACAAAGTTACAGTTGGATATAAAAACAAAACCTGAAATGAAAGGTTATTTTCTTGATAACAAAAAAGATATGTTACAAAAGTATTTAGTAAATTGTTTTTGTTGTGATATGACAATTGTATACAAGTTTGATAAGGGTTGTGTTTATGTGATAAATAAACAACAAGATGAAATGAATATAAGATTTGATGAAACTTTGTGTTTTTCAACATCTAAAACGTTGTCTGAATGGAATGAATCGAACACTATATATGTTGAAAATAAACTTGATACGAAAGATACAAAGAAATATTCATTGGGAGAATTTCAGATTCATAACAATAGAGATTGTATTAAGTTTAGGTTTAATATAGAGACGTTAGTATCAATGATTAATAATAATTATGTGTCAAATTTATGCGTTAATGTTTATAATTTAAAAACGAGGTATAATTTTACAGTAGAAAAGAACAACAAGATGAAGAGTAAATTGTGTTTTCCAAGTTTCAATTACATTGGTAGTAAGATGAAATTATTGGATTATATAACCGAGACAATATACGATTATACTGGTAAAAAATCATATAGTGAAATTAGTGGTTTTGCAGATATATGTAGTGGAACAGGTGTAGTGGCATTTAATGCATTGCGAGGTGGTTGTAAAAGTATTTTAACAAATGATATTCAACATTATGCTTATACAGTATCTTCGGTGTGGGGTACAAAAAATATTAATATAGAAAAGATAAGTGGTTTAGTTGCAACATTAAATTTAAAAGTATTAGATATAAAAGAATCTGATTTACCAGATACCAATTCAAATGCAAATGCAAATGCAAATGAAACTGAAAATGCAGATACCAATTCAAATACAAATGCAAATGAAACTGAAAATGCAAATGCAAATGCAAATGAAAATGATAAATTATTTGTGTATTCAAATTATACACCAGCAGGAGATGATAAAAGAATGTATTTAACAAAGTTGAACGGGTATAAGACGGATATACTTAGGCAGAACATTGAAGATTTAAAAATCGAAAGGAATATTACCGATGAAGAATATAGGTTATTATTAAAGTTGTTATTATATGCTGTATCAAATGTAAGTAATATAGCAAGTGTATACGGTGCTTATTTAAAGGCGTATAAAAAATCTGCATTAAAGGATTTAGTTTTAAATGTTGAATTGGTAGATAGTCTGGTTGTTGGTGATGATATAAAACACGTATCTTATAATTTAGGAATAGTTGATTTGCTTTCTGACATTAACCTAAACAATTTATCAGGTTACGAAGTAGTTTATTTAGATCCTCCGTATGTTGCAAATAGAAGTTACCACGATAATTATCACGTTTTAGAAACGATTAGTCGTTATGATTATCCGAAACTCAAGGGTAAGACGGGTTTACGTGAAATAGTTGATACAAAATCTAAATTTTGTTCTAAAAGGGCTGCATATGGTGAATTTGAAAGTGTATTACGGAGTGTAAAATCAAAGTATATTTTTATTAGTTATTCATCTGAAAGTGTTATATCAAAAGACGATCTTATAGAGATGATGAAAAGGACCGGTTGGAATAATGTAAAATGTTATGAAAAGGTTTATCAAAGATTTAAATCAAATAAAAATAGTAATGACAAACAACCTAAACAGGTTAAGGAGTATATATTTTGTGGTGCTCAAATGATTAATTAATCAACGAATTTAAAACAATATTTGTAAATAACAATATTTGTAAATTTAAATTCATTGTTATACATATATGTATATGTATTATTTAAGTTTTGATTTTATAATTTACAAAATTACAAGGGGGATAGATACAATTAATGATAATGTTAAGACGTGGTGGATAAATACGTTTGTTAAACGTCAACAGGATCAAGGTTATACACTTATTGATACAACAACAACAACAGCAACAGCAACAGCAACAGGTGATAGTTATTTATCTTATGATGAATTGTGGGGATTATGATGAATTGTGGGGATTATCATGAATTGTGGTAATTATAATAATAATTGTGGATAATTGCAAAACTTTTTTTAAAAAGTTATAATAATAATATGAGTGATAAACAGCCAGAAGAAGAACTAGATGATCCGTTAGGTGTTGGTGTGGATAGTATGACGTTATATGTAATTATAGGTGTATGTGTTTGTATTTTTTTATTATTAAGTGTAGGATTAATTTTTGTTCTTAAAAGTGGTAGTAGTAGTACCGACGGGGTGCGTGGTACAGACGGGCGTGGTACCGACGGATATGGTAATAGTAGTATACCATCTCATTATACAATAGAATTAAAGTACGGGGATAATGTGAATCCTTATAATAATTTTTCTTTGCCACCGGTTATACCTAAACCACCTCAATATTTTGGATAAAATAATTGAAAATAATTGAAAAATAAATGATTTATTTATTTTTTAAATGGAATGGTTATTATTTATCGAGATAGATAACGGTATTTTAAAAATTACATTTGCGAATAAATATGGTACAGAGATATATAAAAATAAATATGACACGAGTGACACGAGTGACAAAACTGATTTTGAGAAGAATATCATGGAAATAATGAATTATCACGTTGCTATACGAGATTCTGTATATATATTGTGTGATATAAGGAGCGATACATATGATTTTATTATAAAAAGTATGCCTAGATTATTGTCTAGGGTAAAGGCTATTTTAGATTTGGATAGTTTTAATATTACAATGAAAATTAACGATAAAGAAAAAGAAATTAGTTACACTATAGAATAGATTTGACATTATCTGTATGGTTATAATGGATGGTTACAAAAAAAATAAAAAATTGAATTTTTTTTGTAAATCTAGAAGAATTACACAATGTCTGCTATCAACTTTTTTGAACAATTCGCAACTATGAACGTAAATGACAACGTAAATGACAACGTTAAAAATGTAAACAAAAATGAAGTGAAAAAATTTGAAAAACAACAAAAAAATGTTAAAATTGAAAAACAACAAAAAAAGACCAAGTTTATTCACGGTAAAGAGGTATTTTTGATTCGTGGTGTATACAAGGGGTATTCGGGATTTGTTTATGAATATTTTGGATCAAAAATGAATGTTACGATTGATGATTTTGGGTATGTGTTGGCTAGTGTATATGGTGATTGTAAAAGTGGTGATAAAATCAAGACACATTTTGGTGAATCTGTAATTGTTTCAAAAGTTGATTCGATGTACAAGGTTAATATCATTTCAAAGAATGAAGAAGTTACCAACGAGATTAGTTTACCTAGATCTTGTTTTGTTCGTTTAGTTTCGTTTGTGGAAGGTAAAATTAAGAAGTTTGCACAATTTATGAAGAGTGAACGTGGTACTTATGATTTAGTAATGTTGAATTTGGATTACAAGAATCATTATGATAATGATGATATTTTGAGAATTTTATCAGATGTTTTGGTATCTGGTAAATACCGTGATATTTTTGGTGAAATTTTTACAAAGAAAACATCAGAATGTGGTAGAGAATATTATATGGTATGTGAATCTCCAAAAAACAAGGATGATATGAATTATTTTGGGAGATATGGTAATTTGGCTTGTGAAATTCCAGAACAATACATGTTTGTATATAAGCGCATTGTTAAAGTGAACGATAATGTAGCTGATGTGGATGAAAAGCGAGTATCTTTTCAACGTGGTGTTTACAAGAATAAGATAGGAGAGTTATTAAATATTGAATCTGCTTATTTGAATGTTCAAATTAATGCAATTGGAAAGATCATTACAGAGCATTCGGTGAAATTGGAAAGTGGTTTTGGTGTTAGGAAGATTGTACCAGAAGACGTGTTTTATTGTGATATTGAATTGAAAGATGGAAGTTATTTTCAAGTTAAAGAATGTTATCAAGATAAATACGTTGGTAACAAAAGGGGATCTGATGTTACGATGACAATTTTCAATGACAACATTGCAAGATTTATGCCTGGATTTACGGTTTTGTCACCTATGGTGTCATCTATGGTGTCAAATATATCGGAAGAAGAAGTTGATGTCAAAAATATGTTTGTTATGGATACAATTGAAGAATCTGAAGAGACAGATGATACAGACGAAAAGGATGTTGATAATTATGGTGATGACAATGAAAATGAAAATGAAAACAAGTATGAAAATGAAAATGAAAACAAGTATGAAAATACAGAGGGTGAAATGAAGGCGTCATTTAAAGATACTGAACGTTCATTTGTTGTTCAAAGAACTTTTACAAAGGATGAAAAGGAGTATTTAAAAATGATAGAAAAGTGTACATCTGTAATAGGTGAAATATCGAATGTATTTGCATTACTTGATTGTGTAAACGATGCGGTAAAAACGATGAAAATGGAGTTGGCAAAGATTGATGTTTCTGATTGGAAAAATACTGATGTAAAGTATATCATTGTTTGTTTGGTAGTGTATGATTTAATCCACAATGGTTACAATATGTCAGAATACGACTTTAAGAAATTTGTTGAAGATTTATATGAAACTGGATATATTACAAAGAATACTATATCAAATTCGGCATTTATTAGATCAGATATTAGTGTAAAATTGAAGAATAGTTGTTGGGATTGTATTCAGATGTCAAATGACTCTAAAGTGTTTGTAAAGCGACTGTACAAGGAATCAAAATATCTTGATATTGTAAAGATTATTATGGAAAATTGTAATATTGTTTTACAAAATTTATTTGGGAAAGTTGCATTTGTAGGTAAAGATTCAAAGATGGAATTTATTCCAGTATCAAAGCCAAATACAGTTCGTGAATATCCAAAGTATTTTTTGACGACTCGGGACATTATGGATGATGTTATTGTTGATACGGCAAGAAAAATTATATGGGGGCCAAAATCTCAAACGTTGATAAATATTTGGAAACAATCATTGAACAAAAAACTTGAAAAGGAATCAAATACGGATCTTAAAGAGATTTATACATTTGTTATTGAAAATTTGGAGAATGCTCCATTTGTATTGCGATCTTTGGAATCATCGGAAGATAATATGGATAAATTAAAGTGTCGTGAACTTAAACGTTCATTTGATACATTTACTGGAAAGTTGAAGACACACGTTGAAAAGAAGAAAATAGAACATTTAGAGGATTTGGAAAAGGTTGTATTGGAAAAGGATCGTATTAACAAGAGACGTTTGGAGATTTCAAAGAATAATATTAACTTGGATATGGGTGATTTGAGCATTTCTGAAAAGCGGACTAGAGTTAATTAACTTTACAAATTTTTTTTTATTGTTGTATATTAATAAACATATGTCAAATAATTTTTTTAGTAGTTTTGACAATTTAAATAAAGAGGACGTTGATAAAAACGTTGATAAAAACGTTGATAAAAACGTTGATAAAAACCTTGATAAACGACAAGGTAAAAATTTTACTCATTCAATGTATGGTTTGATTGTTGTTGGACCAAAAAAGGGTAGTGAAATAGAGATAAGATATGTTTTACCATCTAAAATAGAGGTAGAAGTAGGGATAAATATTGATATTAGGTCATCTAAGTTATTAAATATAGGAGATGTTGTAAATAATTGTGTAATTTTAAGTAAAACTGGTGATGAGACATATCTTTCTCATTGCAAGACATCTATTTTTTTTAAAGAAAATGATTTAATAATAAATAATGATGAAGCTATAATATTAACTGGTCAATTCAAAGACCAGCGTGGTATTATAAAATATAAACAAGAGGCGAAAGTTGGTGTAGCATTTACGGATGGTAGGGCGTCAATATTTAATTTATCAGATATATTTTACAAGGATTTATTATTACAGAATGGCAAGTATTTTAATGTGATTAATGTGGATACAGAAACTATACGTGGTAAAGAATTGGGTGACATCTCTATTAAAACGATAACATTAGATGATATTAAAGAACTGATGCCAGGATTTATATTTCAACCTTTTATACAAGAATCTGAACAGATAGAAGATGCAAATGAAAGGATATTTATGCAAAATGAATTAAGCAATGACTCAGACAATGAATCAGACAATGAATTAAACAATGAATCAGACAATGAATCAGACAATGAATTAAACAGTGAATCAGGTGATTTAGGTGATTTAGGTGATTTAGGTGATGCCTTTGAATCAAAGGCGTCTTTTAAAGATATTGAAAGAACATCAGTTGTATTTTCCGGTTGGACAAGACAACAAAAGGATTATATAAAGATTATAAAGAATATTTTAAACAATCTTGATATAAATGAAGATAATATGAATATGTCAAATATACTGGAAGATATACAAGGTTCGTTAGAACATTTTACCAAGATGATTTCAAAAACTAATTTTGACATGTTGAATTCGTCTATTGATATCTTGATGATAATTGCATGTATAGTTGCATATAGTGTTATAAAGAGGGGTGAGTTTAATTTTTCAAGTATGAAAGAATACGTGAATTATTTATTTAAAGGGGGGTATTTTGTAGGGGATGTAAATAAATCTGTATTAGTAGAGTTACCAGATGTATTTTCTTGTAAAAATTTAAAACGTAGTCGAGTAAATTTAGAGAAAATAAATATGTTGATGGATTGTTTTAATACTATTTTACAAAATGTATTAAATAGAGTTGTGGATATAAGTAAACGCAAGGCTTCTGTAATAGAATACGATACAATTCACAGACGTGAAAATAAATATGAAAAACGTGGGTTTTTATTACCATCAGATTTAAAAAATATATCTAAAGAAGATGTAAATAAAAAGATTTTATGGAATCCTAGATATAAAGATAGAATTGAAAGATGGAGGAGTTATATTAATACAAAGGTAGAGTCATCAAATGGTATAAAGCGTAATATATATGAATTTATAAATAAAAACATAGAGTCGAGTCCTTTAGTATTGTTTAGTTTAAGAATGGAGGTGATAGCATGGATAAAGTCAAGGTATCCAGATACATTTGTGGCGTGTAATAATGATAAACAGTGTGAGGAAGATGTTATAACGAAATATATAAAAATAACAATAGATAGTGTATTAGATAAACGTGGTAAATCGAGACAAGTATCAAATGAAGATTATGAAATGCTTCAACGTTACAAAAGTATGCGTGATTTTACAAACCAGTTTATTGAAGATATAGAAAAGGTAGAAGAGCAAGCGAAGCAAGCGAAGCAAGATAAATTAAAAGAGTTATCATCTGATTTGGGTAGTAGATCAAGTGTAAAGAGTGTAAAGAGTCCTCGTGAGAAAATGATTAATTGGTTATCAAATAAATTTAGATATAAATTGGATGAAACATGTAAAGATGAAACGTGTAAAGATAGGGATATATCAAATAAATTAAAGGAGATATTATCTAAATACAAGAGCAAATTATCGGATGCTGAAACGGAGATGGTTCAAGATTTTATTTCAGAAACAAAGGAAGAAAGTCCAAAGCAAGAACAGCGTAAGATACCGAAAATTATATTGAGGTTAAAACAACCTGCTGTTATCAAAGAACCAAAACAAGAGGAACGTAAAATACCAAAGATTACATTAAGATTAAAAAAACAACAGGTACCCTTAACACAGAAAACAGACAGTGAAACAGACAGTGACAACGAGTCAATTTCCGAATCGTCAATTTCCGAATTTGAAGAGGAATAAGATGTAATTTTTTTTATTTACAATTAATATATGTTTAGAACATTAATTGTATTTATAGCAGGTGTGTATATTGGTCAAGAGTATGGTAATACGATACCGAGTGTTAAACTTAAATCATATGAAATGTACGAATCATTAAAATCTACGGATTTGTACAAAAAAATAAGAGAGGATTTCAATAAAAACAAATAATAATATATGATTTATGTAAAAATATATTATTGTGTAAATAATAATGAATTCAAAGTCAAATAGTAGTTCGAGTTTACATGATAATTCAGATGTTCGTCAAACGGAAAGTATTACAAGTATTCGTCAACATATAATAGAAGGTATGAAAAATGTAAAAGATTTTGTTAATTTGATGGAATTTTTAAATTATGTTTTGAGTGATTGTAGTAATTGTATTAGTGATGTATTAATAGGTGATATAGAGGGGTCAGATTTATACAAATTATCTGGAAAGAGTTTTGAGGATATAAATCTTTGTAAATTGATTAATACAAATCTTGGTGATATAGCAAAAGCCAAGATAAATGATAAGGATTATAGGATATTAAAAACGTCATTGGTTTTAAAAATAATAAAATTATTTGTAGAAAAGGGATTATTATCAAAGAGGAATAATACGTTTTACTTATTGGGATCAAATAAAAAGTTATCGTGGCTTAATACAAAACAATTAAAATTAAAAGATGTAGAATCGATACCAGATGGTTTAAAACAGGAAATATTTCAAATATTTGGTAAAAAATACGATATATTAGTTTATATAAAGGCGTTATTTTGGTTTTTTAGAAAAGCAGTAGTTGATTCGATAATAAGTGATTTAATAAATAGACGTATATTAAAGAGCGTAGGTGCAATAACGGCTATAAGTGTTGGTTCAACTTCGTTAACATCTGATTACGATATATCAATAGACGCTACATATAAGAGTAGTGCATATATAATATATAATTTTGGGACCTTTATAGAAAAGATATTTAATGATAATTCGGAAAGTTTATTTGATACAAACATATATGGTGCGTCTTTTATAAAAAGAGATATAGAAATTCCAGTAGAAACACCAACTATATCATTAAAAAATAATATAAATAATATGATTACAAATACATTTAGTAATAAACACAAATGTAATCCTGATTTAGATGAATTTTCATATATTAAAAATACAAAGATAAACACCCCACAAAAAATTTGGGCATATATTAAAACTTTATTAAAATTAAATACAATATTAAAACAAGATGACAAATTATACGATAAATTATATTCTAAATTAGAAAATGCAATGAATGAAAATAATTATTTCAAATCAGCTCAGTTATTTGTAAATAAATACGAATCCAATATAGATAATTACAAATACATTGTTAATCGTGTTGGTGAATATTTAAAAAATAATATAAAAATAGATGATGAAACATATTTAATAAGCAATTTTATTAGTTTTGTGAATTACAATGGTTCAGAGACATATTTAACAAACGGTGCATTTTTAGATGTTGTGGTGAATCAACAATTATGTAAAAATGGTGAGTCAATAAAATTGGATAAAGTATTATATTATATTTCTTTTATAGAAAATATATCAGATTTAATGACACATTATCATAAAAAGAAATATAGAAATAGATGTATGGATGCATTAAATAATTTTCTTGAAAAGAATATAAATATATTTGGAGAGAATTGTAAAAAATATATAAATGATATAAGTGAAATCCAAGATAAATGTGAAAAAAATGTATTAGATTGTAATTCTTTTAAATTGATGGATAAATGTATAGATTGTATAATAGAAATATCAAAAATGGATGATAATGGTGATATAAGAGAAACAGAATTATTTGATAGTATAATTTTTCCAGTGGATAATAAAATGGATATAGAAGATGAATTGGGGCAGATTATATAAAGAATTTTATTTAGGTATATTTTGTAATATATCTTGGTTAGAATTGTTGATTTCTAATGTTGGGTATGAAGAGTGTAATTCTTTTATTTTTTCTGGTAATAATTTTTTAATAGTGTCTGGTGTTAAAACTAGTTCTTGTTCATTCATTTTTTTTTGTAGTGTTTGTAATATTTTTAATCGTACAAAATTTGGATCTAATGAAATAAAGTTTTGTCCGATATAAGTCAAGAAGATATATTCAGTTAATCCGACGAATAATAATATTACAAAGTTTGTTTCAAGTATACTTTGTAAATTTAATGTGTAATATTTGGCGAGTATGATAGTGAATAATAGTCCTCCGATGGCGACTAAAATTAAAATATTAAATGCGCTACGTTGTAGTTCTGTGTTTTTGAGTTCTACTTGTTTATCAGCATTTGTCATATCTGGCGGTGATAACTGTGATGCGAGTTTTTGTGCGGTGGGTTTATCTATAAATGTAGAAAGATCTTTGGCGATATAATCGGCGACAAGTTCGCTTTGTCCTTTAACGACGTTTTCTTCGATGGTTTTACCATATGTAAAAAAGAAAATTCCGATAAAAGTTGAAATCATAGTGACATTCATTACAATATTTGAAATTTGAAGAGGGTTCATATTTTTTATTATTATTAATAGTAAAGAAAATTATTTTCTTGTTAATTATTAAAACAAATGAGATCAATAAGTTGTAGATTAGGTTCTGATAATTTAACATTTTCGATAAATGTAGTGGTGCACGTATTAATATTATTTACATTTTTGACAATGTTTTTTATATTTTTTGTGAGTAATTTGACAAAGGGAATGTTTGAGACAGAGATAAGTCATTTGATAGGTCATAATATAGAGGATATGATTGATAAATTGGATGAGGAGACCAAGCAGAATTTGAAATTATTTACAAAGGCTGTTCCATTAGATAAATTAATAAAAAAGTTTGAAGAGCCAAGTGAATATGTATTAGAACATAATAAATGGGTGAAATTATCAGCAATAGCGGTAGCGATAGTAGGTGTGGTAGTTTTGGTATTAGTATTATATATATTATATAATACGTGTGGACAATGTGTGCCATTAAAACATATATTGATGGAAAATGTAATAGTATTTGCGTGCGTGGGTGTAGTGGAATATTTATTTTTTACACGTATTGCATTAAAATTTGTACCTGCTCCTCCAAGTTTATTAGTATCATCGTTAATAAATAAATTCAAGAGTAGTATAATTGAAAATACATTATGAATAAAAAACTGAAAAATAATTATTAAATAATAAAATTAATAATTAATTAATTAAAATATTAGTTGTGTGTGTTTGTGTGAATATGTTGGATCACATTTTTTATTAAATCTTGTATAATATGTTGATTTTAATTACTATTTTATTTTTTTTTTGTGTGGATAT
>Ga0209190_1001099_pt1 | contig 19167 bp, 4 predicted proteins | sample M_140205_XF_Meta_FD_187315 | JGI IMG/M metagenome (GOLD analysis project Ga0209190, IMG submission 187315) | Freshwater microbial communities from Lake Montjoie, Canada to study carbon cycling - M_140205_XF_MetaG (SPAdes) (version 2) | ecosystem: Environmental > Aquatic > Freshwater > Lake... | reverse complement strand
CAAGTTCAATCGGTTGCCCAGCCGTTTTCAAGGTACCCGCTAAGACAAAATTACCAGTGCCCGCAGTTGCTTTTACACCATTTGTAAAGGTGGTAAGACTGCTTGCATTCCTACCAAATGAAACCCCAGAGAGATTGGTAAAGGTAGCTAAAGAATCAACTGTAGTGTTATTTTGGAAACTTACTGCATAATTTCCAGCAGCGGTGTTGATCGCAGAAATGGTTACATCACCCGAGAAAATAACCGAACCTTGGTTACCAGTCCCATTCTGCAAAGAAAGAGTATAACTGTTAGCCCCATCGGTGATGGTGCCAACCGTGATGGATCCGGTACCGCTCTGAAGTGTGGAATTCCCTGTAAGGGTAACCGCACCGATATCCAATATGTTTCCACTGGTGGCAAGAGTGCTGTTTAAATTAACCGCACCAGCCTTGGCAGTCAGGCCGCCCGTGAAAGTTACGGTATCAACTAAATTTCCACCATCCCCAAATGTGGTTGCCCCGGTATTATTGAAGGTGGATGCACTTGCAACAGCAACACTGGAACCTAACAAGCTAACTGCATAGTTCTGTGCAAAGGTTTCGATCTGGCCGATGTTGACAGTGCCATTTACAACAACCAAACCACGGGAATTCGAAGTATTATCCTGAAGAGATAATTTGTTAGCACCAGAAACACCAGCGATAGTGATGGTCCCGGACCCAGATTTAATTGTTCCATTTAGGCTAAGGTTAACTGCACCAAGATTCATTGCACTGTTGGTGGTTGAAACCGTGCCAGCAAGATTTACAGCGGAAGCAATTGCAGTCAACCCATTGGTGAAGGAACTAATATCAGAGGTATTATCCCCAAAAGTAATACCACCTATATTATTTAAAGTTGTTGCAGCCCCAGAAATCAAATTGCTAGAACCAGTAAAATTAACAGCATAGGCACCTGCAAAAGTTTCAAGCTGATTAACAATAACATTACCAGCAAGATTAACAGCACCCGTTGCAGAGCTATTTTGAAGGCTAAGCTTAACGCCCGTCCCGCCGGTAACACTACCCATGGTAATAATCCCGCTACCACTTCGAAGAATGGCAGAAGTAGTAAGCACCGAGTTGCCAAGGGTCATGTTTGTGTTTGTGGTTGCAATGGTGCCAGCTAGGTTTAATTGGGAACTGCTAGTAGCAATAAGACCACCCGCAAAGGTAAGAGTATCAGAGGTATTATCCCCCAAGGTGATAGTACCGGTATTTGTTAAAGAAGTTGCACCACTAACACTACCACCAGATAAAAGCTTAAGGTTAAAACCTGCGCTAGCAGTATTAAAGGTAGCGGCATTCAAGGCACCATTAAAAGTAACATCTTTACCAGAAGTCGACCCATTGATATTAACCGACCCAACAGTTACAGGACTATTAAAAGTGGCTCCGCCACTATTGGTAATGGTAATACCACCAGACATTAAAATAGTACTGTTTGAAGTAATAGTTCCAGAAGTACCCGAATCTAAAATAAGCAAGCCATTACCAACAACCGAACCAGCAGTAGAAGTTAGGGTTATATTGCCACCCGTTGGGAAACTATTGCTGTTACCGGTCGAGAAAATATTACCACCGCTTATTCCAATTTGAGTGGTCCCATCCACCAAAATTGATTGCCCTTCGGTAGAAATCGTACTGTTAAGATTAATGGTACCAGTAGGATCTATCAAACTTAAGGAAGCATTATTAGTGGCAGCGATGGCATTGAGAACATTTAGATTTCCACCGGTCGTAAGGGTGAAAGGATCTTTAACCTGGCCAGAAGTAAGTGGACCAGCTACTACCAAATTAGACTTAGAATCTACTCTTCCAATAGTTATGCCTGCAAAACCATCAGTAAGGCGCCCCAGTTCTAATGCGGTTAAACTAAGAGAAGCAGCAGAAGGCACGGTGGCACCAATTTCTACATCTCTAAACAGCGTTCCTGGCTGAAGAATTAAAATACTATTGGTAGATTTGATTGATGCAGTGCTGGTAATTTCTATTTGATCAGCCGATACGGTCATGTTTTGGGTTCCAATATCGACTGATAAGCCAAATTGGACTAAGCCGGTATCTGCAGAAAGAGTAATTGCACTATTTCCCAGTGTAAGAATAGTGTTATAAATTTGACTCGCACCGGATGTTTTAACAGAATCTGTGTTCAGAACTGTAGAATTAGCAGTAATATTTAATGCCGAAAGAGCACTACTACCACCAATTCGATTATTTACCTGAACGCCCAAGGTATTATTAATCGTAAGTGATTTATTAGAAAACTGCCCAGAATTCAAAGTTTGAGAAATAAGAACCGATCCAGTACCACTAGCATCTAAAACTGCATTCGAATCAAGGCTGATGGGGCCATTAAATTTCTGCCCATTTGAACCAATGGTATTTACATTAATGGTTCCTAAGGAAGCGCTACCCAAAATAATAGATCCACTAGTAAGATTTATAGAACCAAGCTGGGAATTTGTGCCGGTCCCAACAGAGTTACCCAAGGTAACTATTCCAGTAGTATTGGTAACAGTCAAAGATTTAGCTTGCGAAGTTCCAGCTAAACTTGAACTATCAATTTTCCCACTGAAGGTTACATTGCCATTGCCACCAGTAGCAAAAACCCCATTTGCTATCAAGGTAATAGGCGCTTGGAAACTTATATTTTTTTGATTCGTAGTTAGACTAAATGAATTACCAGTAGACCCTATTTCTACATCAGCATTTACAGTATCGCTGCTAGTTTGGGTAAATGTACCATCAAGCACAAGAATTCCCTGCAGTTTCAATGAATCACTATTTTGAATTTTAACAATACCGCTATTGGTGGTGGTGATGGCTCCTAAAATAATATCATTACCAACACCAGTAGTTCCAAGATTCAAACCAGTGGCACTGTTATAAAACTGTGGGGTAAGAATATTTACATCGCCAGAAACATTACCGCTTGTAAAAGATAAAGCTTTGATAACGGCATTAGGATTGGTCAAGATCCCATTAGCATCTATACCTGCCAAGCTTGCATTCGAAGTATCAATGGCACCAAGCGGGTTCGTATCACCAATACTATCAACAAAAGTTAATTTACCGGTGGATGTAACTTTAAGGTTTACAGGGTTGGCAAGCGTTGCGCTATTAATCACCTTATTAAAGGTAACCGCTGCTGCTGCTTTCGCAGTAAGTAATGAGAGGTTGCTATTAAGAATTACCGAAGCATCAAAATCAATATCACTAGTGGCAACCTGAATATTTCGCGTTGCTAGAGGGGTGTTAGTAGCGCCAATAAAGATGGAACCACTTCCAAGAGAATTCTGATCGAATTCTCCGGTATCATAAATATCGCCTCTTAAATTAAGGTTGCCAGTATGATCAAACCTAATGGTGGACGCTGCATTTTGCGAAGTTATTTGGCCAACGGTAATATCCCCAAGCCCCAAGGTACTAAGGAGCAAACCACCGACACCCGTATAGGTTTGATTTCCAGCAATATTAATAGTGCCATTCACTGACGAAACCGTTTTTAATGATTGAGCTAAAACAGTGCCAGTTATATTCAAAGAAGTAGGTGTAGCACCTGTAATAAGAATTGCACCTAAAGCATTTGAATTACCAATATTATTGGCAAAACTAATATTGCTACTGGTGTCCATTGTTAAATTGCCTGGACCATTAACATTATTTCTAAAATCAAGACTGCCACCACCATTTGCAACAAGAGCTTGGGTTCCCGAACCCAAAGAAAGCGAACCGTTATAAATCTGCCCACCGGAATTAAGGGTTTTAACCCCACCATTAACTGTTATGGTTCTACTATTAACCACAATAGAACCTAACCCTGTTGCCCCAACAGTTCCATTAAAGGTTGTTGAATCTGTAGTACCTTTAGTAGTTACCACTAAAGAACGCGCAGTTGAACCGCTATCCAGAGTTCCTGTAAATACAACATTACCATTAGTTCCACCTATTAAAGTGGTATCTTGAAGCATCGTTGCTTTAGATCCGAATGAAATACCAGCAGTATTCGAGGTAATGGTAACTATATTACCAATAGTAGAACCGAAAATAACTTGTGGAACTGCAAATATCGCTCCAACAGCAGAACCGGTAACACCCGAAGTTTGAGCAATTGCCCCATCAATCGTAATACTCGAGGCAAATGTAACAGCACCACTGTTTTTAAGGGTTAAACCTGCCCCATTTGTTGTTACTAAATTTCCAATATTTATATCGCCAATTTTAGCAACACTTGTTGTCGTTGTAAGATTTAAGCCCCCGTTTATACCACCAAGATTGTAATCTTGATCAAAAGTCAAATTAATATCATTAGCAACCACACCAGAGCTTAGTGAACCAGCGGTAATGGTTCCGCTTGCAGTTAATCCGGTAAGCTGGTAACCACTGGTGCCATTGATAACGATAGTTCCTAGGCGATTGAGGCTTCCCAAGTTTCCACTAAATGTTACAAACCCTTTAGAATCAATATTAAGGTTTTTAGCAGTCGCATTAGCACTATCTACAAGACTAGTGAATGTAACATTGCCACCAGTTGCATTAGTCTTAACATACAAACCATTTACCAAGGTAACATTTCTACCAAGGATGAAATTTCCCGTAGCAACCGTGATATCAACAGGATCATTAGTTGCTAAAGTTCCTGTAGAAGTACCAACACTAATACTAGAATTTACACCAGAAGTAACTGTAAAAGTACTTGTTGATGTAACATCTCCTGCAAGGACCAAAAGCCCGCCGTGAACCAAAGTGATGGTTCCACCAGCACCGCTAGTAATAAGACCATTTTCCGTGATGTTTCCGTCTGCAGTTAATGAAATAGTACCCGTAATTGCTGTGGTTGCTCCAGTGGTAATATTCCCATCAGCATCAAGGTTGACACTATTCTGGTAAACTTGCGACAAGGTATTAATATCAATATTATTGACAATCGAAGTCAATGAAATGGACTTCGCCCTAATGGAATTAACAGCAAAACTACTACCTAGTGCGACGCTAAAAAGCCCGCTGCCAGAAATATCACCAAGTTGAACATTTTGAGTACCTAGATTTCCGGTAACCGTAAAATTACCAGAAGTACTAATAATACTAAGGTTTTGGCTAAGATTGCCTGACCCTTCAATATTACCAGTAAAAAGTATACTTCCTGGGCCCGAGGTAAGAGTTAGGTTGCTAATCAGTTTTGTGGTAGGGGCAGAATAATTCTGGCCACCAGATAATGTTTCGATCGATTGCGAACCAATGCTAATAAGTTGACCTGAAGAAACATTCAAAGTTCCAAGTTCAAATCCACCACCACCTATCGCACTATTAAGGGTCACAACTCCTGTTCCTATGGCATTCACATTAAGCAATAGTGCGCTTGTAACACCTGAATTTCTTTTTAGCGTATTAGCAGAGTTTGTACCGAGATTGATTGCCCCTGCACCATTGGTTTGAATGGTGGTATTGGTAATCAAAGAAATATTGCCATTAAATGTAACGGCAAAACCACCAGAAGATTGAATATTAATACTGCCACTTGCAGAGTTAATATCGCCCATGTTTACAATTGCTAAACCGCCGGTAACATCAGTTTGGGTTAATCTGCCGTTGGCATCGATATTGCCAAGTAAATTCAGCTTATTCTTATTATTGAAAATCACAATTCCACTATTGGTGGTGGTGATTTGCCCAACATCAATATCACCATTTGCAGTAAGGGCAAGACCTGTAGCAGAAGAATACAATTGGGAACCCAACAAAGTAATAGAACCAATCGCAGATGCGGTAAGCGAAAGGGCGGAAATTGTATTGGTGTCAGCATCAATATCATTAGCGCCAGTGATAATAATGTTTCCAAGGATCCTATTTGATCCAAGTTTATTTGAAAAAACAACATCCCGGTTTGTTCCAGCCAGCACATTGATAGTGATATTCTTCGTGATAGCGGTGCTTGCAGTATCTAAAGTGCTATCAAAAGTAACCGTAGAATTTGAATTGATAGTCAAATCTTCTTTTAATTGAACAGCATTGATTAATTCAAAACCGCTATTGGCTCCACTAACCGTAAAGGTTACAGGCGTCCCTGCTACAGAATTACTGATCACTATAACACCAAGGCTACGTGAATCCTCGGTAAAACTTTTACCCGTTAAGCTACCATTGAAGGTCAGGGTATTGCCATGACGAATGGTAATGTCTGCAGGGGTATTAACACCAGCATTCAAGGCCCCAACGGTAACTGCACCAGTACCAGAAACCTGAAGGTCAATATCACCAAAGGTGGTTGAAATATTGCTTACTAGAATAGGCCCTGCATTTGAAAGAAGCTGCACATTATCAGTAATTGTTTGCGAGCCTAAAACCTGAATTTGGCCAGCAAGAGTCTGGCTTGTTACAAGACTCTGAGCATAAACCGCGCCAGTAATACTTAATGAGGAAGAAGTATTTGAAATTCTTACATCACCCATAGCAATAGTGCTGGTTCCAATACCGGAACTACCGTTGACTGAAATCGTTCCGGCAGAAGTATCAAAAGTAATATCAGAACCAGCCACACCAGAAATGTTTCCGGAGACCACAATGTTTCCGGAACCACCTTCTAAATTGGTGTCACTTTCAACTAAGTTCAAGCTGCCTGTAATGGTAATTCCATTTTGAGTTTTTACTGTCACTATGGAATCTGATGTAACTGTATCTTGAATAGTAACAAAACCAGTGTTAGTTGCATCAGCGGTAAAGCTTTTAAGGACATTAATTGAACCAATTTCACGGTCTGTCTGAACCAAGCCACTAGAAGTGGATTTAAGGGTAATCGATTTGGGATCAGTATTGAGGAAACTATCAATCATCCCGCCAATTCGCATCCCACCACCAGAGGTAAGATCAGAATTCTGCTGAAGAATGATATCACCTTCGAAATCCAAACCTGTTAAGCCGGCTGTACCAATTGCAAAGGTACCACTACTGCTTGATGAACCCAAAGTAACCTTAATCGCACCATTCTGATCAACACCATTGGCGTTCGAAATATTGCCTAGAAGCTGGGCCGTATCATTTACTGCACTATTTAAAACAAAGGAACCAGCAGAACTTAAATTAACCGTATTTAACAATATATTTGAAGAAGTGTTGGCTGTTATAGTCACGGTTCCACCAGCGCCGTTCACAGAACCTGAAACCCTAGTTAAACCAATTAAGCTTCCGTTTGTATAACCCGTGCCTGAGGTAAGCAATTGAAGCCCGGTAATCGCCCCGGTAGTAACATCAGCTGTTACAAGGGCGGTGGCTCCTGTTCCAGTATTAATGCTCACGATATCGCCAGTAACATATCCAGTGCCAGGACTATCTTTCGACAAGGTCAAAACATGACCATTATGATCGGTACTTAAAGTTAACCCCGAACCACCAGTAAAAATCATCGCAGTAGGAGAAAAATCAATGTTCCCATAGATAGGATTACTGGAAGAAACAACGAGGGAAAGGGCATTCAAAACGCTCCCCGTGGATTGCAACAACTCGGGGCTTCCACTCGTAATTAAGATATTTCCCAATGCCTGAGAATTATCCCCGACATTATTTTGAAAGAGAATATTTCCTTGTATCCCATTAATTGTAAGGTTTTTATTCCCTACAGACCTAAGAGTACTTGTAAAGGTAATATCAGAACCAAAACCATTACCTTTCAAAGTTGCAGCATCATTAATTAGCACAGGCCGTGTGAATAAAATATCTGCCGCCACTCCAGTTACCTGAATAGTAACACCAGCACTTAAAGCACCGGTACCAAGGGTTACTCCGCCGCTAATGCTAGTTTCAGAAAACGATTTAGCAACAAAACTTGAACCATTAAATTGAAGGGTTCCACCATGGTTAAATGTTGCAGCACCAGTAGCAAGAGTATTATTTAATGTAATACTACCAGCACCAGAGGAGTTATTTAATGTGATTTGATCCACATTAGTAATAACACCCATGGTTATATTTCCACCGGCATTTACAGAAATATCATTGTCGCCAACAGCACCACCTGCATCGGTATAAGTCTGGGAACCTGTAACAGTGAATGACCCAGCCACACGAACATTTGTAGTTAGAGATTCGGCATTAATTGCACCAGAAGTAAACGATGCAGGATTAGAGGATCCGGTAATAGTTATTTTTTTAAGTGAGCCAGAAACGCCGGTGGCGCCTTGCCCAAATGAACCGAACGATAAATTCCCAGGGGTTACAAAAGTAACATCACTGGTAAGATTGGAGCCACCTGAAAGATCGTTAACAAATTGAATATCACTCGTAGTTTCGCTAAATGTGATTCCCGTGGCCGTGGTTGATTGTACCACCGCATTGCCTGTTACTTTGAATCCACCAGAGGTTTGAATGTTACTAACAGCCGGATTGAAAACTATTTTGCCACTATTATTTGCGGAAATATCCACGGTCCCTAAGCTGACAGTAGAACCTATATTTCCGGAAAAGTTTATCTGGCCGTTAGAAGTCGAAAGAGTCATGGAACGGGTTATAGAATCCGAATTAATCGATCCTGCAAAACTGATATTAGTACCACTGGAACCGGTTATAGTCATACTTTGAACTAGGTTAACAGCGCTTGCAAAAGAAAAACCAGTACTTGCACCATTGGCATTAGAAAAAGCAATAACTCCGCCGGTAGAGCTTCCCACCAGAACCTTAGTGCCCGCTTCTTGGATAAAATTACTCAAAATCTTTGTTACCGAGCCCAAAATGGAGATGTCGCCCAAGGAGTTAGTTCCCGTATACATCACAGATGCTTTCGTGGTAATAGTGGTACTTGTTGTACCACCTTCAACCGTGTAAGTATTCCCTGTTACATAACCTGACCCTATAAAAGTAATAGCTATTGATGTAATTGCCCCCGAAGAATTGGTTGTTGCTGTTCCTGTTGCTACAGTTATAACCCCGTCCAAACCTAAAGTACCAATGTTTACTGGAAAAGTTGTGGACGGTGTATAACCCGCTCCACCACTGCCAGGCGCGACCACAACAGCGTTTGCTTTAACCGTAGCCGCTGTTCCTGTAGCAGTGCCCGCAACAGTTGCTTTCGTGGTAATAGTGGTACTTGTTGTACCACCTTCAACCGTGTAAGTATTCCCTGTTACATAACCCATCCCCTTAGAAGTTATATTTATTGAAATAATTGCCCCTGAAGGACCGGTTGTTGCTGTTCCTATTGCTACAGTTACAACCCCCCCCACACCCGCAGTGCCAATGTTAACTGGAAAGCTTGTATTCGGTGTATAACCGGCCCCGTTAATAATAGGTGCCACCGATGCCAGAGACTGGCTTACCGTATAGGTGTTACCTGTTACATAACCCGCTCCTGAAGAAATTACAGGATCTATTGAAATAATTGCCCCTGAAGGATCGGTTGTAGCTGTTCCTGTTGCTACAGTTATAACCCCGCCCACACCTGCAACACCCATGCCCACTGTAAAGTTTGAGGATGGTGTATAACCCGTTCCACCAGTTGCGACCAAAACGGATGCCAGAGGCAATTGCCCAGTGGTTCCTAATACAACATTGCCCAAATTTGCAAGATCCATGGCTCCGGTTTTGATTGTATTATTAGTTCTTAAGGTAACATTACCCCGATAAGTTTGGGATGTAGGTGCCGAAATATCAATAGGGCCTGCCAACCTAACAGCAGTAACCAACCCAGCAACATTAACAATGCTAGCTGCACCTAGAATCGAAAGAGCGGAAGAGGGATTATCAATCGTCACAATCCCCAATGGCCTTACATTATCACCAAGATCTGCAAAGGTAACCGCAGCATTCGTGGCAATATTCAAATTACGAGCAGATACTAATGCTGAATTAGTAATTGCCTTGTCAAAAGTAATAGCATCATTGGCTGTAAAAACACTATTGCCTGCCAAAACCACAGGGCTATTAAAACTAATTGTTTGCACACCACTTGCAACCGTACTAGTAGTAGTTGCGTTTCCAACGGTTACAGCGCCCATATCCAAAATGGTTAATTGGCCGGTAGTATTAAGGCCTTTTGCAAGGACCAAGCTACCGTTTAAATTCCCATCTAAATAAACCCTAGCCTCATCTAGTGGAGTAATAGAATTAGAAGTTGAGGCAACAGTAACCGTACCCGCAAAATTAATGGTCTGAGCACTTCCACTTAAAGTCTCAAGATATAACGCTCTGGAACCAACAAGAGGATTTGCATAATTTTGATTTCCATAAATATTCACATTGCCCCGGATGGCATCAATGCTGCCATTTACTGTAAGTCTTTGTGCAAAAATATTAGAAGAGGTATTTAGCAAACCAAAAGTCAAATTATTAATACCTTGGGAACCATCACCTTCTAGGGTGATTGCCCCAATTCTCCCATTAGTAACACCAATAAAACCATCAATGCTCACATTTCCAATGGTAGAAAATCTTAAACTTGTTGGACTGCTAGAGGAAAGATTATCTAATGTTCCAGAAAGAGAAATATTCCCAGTCTTTGAAATCAAGAAAACTTCGCCACTGCCTGACAAAAGAACCGCTGAACTAGATCCAGGAAAAGAAATATCACCACTATTAGTTCTAATAATGGAACCGTTGCCAATAATTGCGCCCGCACCACCCCCTGCGTTGGAGCCACCCTGAATAGTAATTCCACCAGTTGCCTGAGCCGAAAGTAAATTTCCTGAATTGATATTAACAGTAGAGGTTAAGGAGGTTGCTTTTAAGGATATACCGCCAGAACCGGTAGTTAAAATACTAGCATTATTGATAATGTTAAAAACTTGAGGGCTAAGCGAAATTGTACTTCCAGTTGCGGAACCGGCATTAATATCTACAGCACCATCTCCCTTAGTCTGAATATAGCCATTAATGGTAACCTTGAAAGTATTACCCGCAGTTGGTGTTACTTTCACGCCGATACTATTTGAAGCAGTAGAGGCTGCAGCAAGATCCAACCCAACTGTATTCGTGTAAGCAGAAGCAGGTATACCACCATTTTGGGGAACAATGTTTATAGCAATCGGATTGTCATACCCCGAACCACCAGCATTCCCAAGGGCAAAGTCAACTACCCCACCGTTTGCACCGAGAGTAGTCCCCTGCCCTGAGGGAGTCGGATCAAAATAACCACCCCTGCCAACATTGGTAGTTAAATTATTTGAACTTATTCCGAAAACATCGATTTGCGTTGTTGCAGTAGCAGGCGTGGTTCCACCTGAAATATTAACAATAGTGGGGGGGGAGTTAGAATAACCACTACCATTTGAAACTTGAGTTATTGACGATAAAAACCCGGATCCACTTACAACCGCGCCAACGCCAACTCCGCTCTGAGCCGTGGTTGAAAGGCTAGTAAGAGTCTTATAATCTATCCCGCCATAAGTAAAATGGCTTGTCAATATCCCACCAGTAGCGTTAACTGTATCCACAACTAAAAGCGCCGGTGTACCACCGCCATCAACTTGAATTACATCGCCTATCGAATAATTCCTACCCCTAAATAACGGATTAATTACGGGAGCTGGCACGGTATCGAATGAAAGCAAACCAATAGCAGTGGCTACTGTAGTCGGGGCTCCGCTGTAGGTAATTCTGCCAGAAGTTTGAGCGGTCGCAGTTGCAACGGTTCCAGTGGTATAAGGTGCACCCGGTGTAAATGTAACCGTAACAGGATTAATATAATTATTACCTAAATTATTTGCTGTTATTCCAGCAACCCTTCCAAACCCACTTATCAAAGCGCCACTTCCAGTTAAGGTGGGGGTTGTTCCCAAACTATTTAAAGATGTGTAACCAATACCAGGCAAAATTTGCCCTACACCAGTACCAACTATACCGCTATTATTAATAGAAGTAATTCCACCGGTTCCGTTAACAGTATTTACAAAGAAAGAAGCATTCCCGTTGGTAGCACCACCAGGAACTGTAATTCTTTGGCCTGGAATATAACCACTTCCAGCAGATAAAATATTATTACCAACCAGTGATTCTAATGTTAAGACAGTACTAAAATCAGCACCCGTGCCCGTTGCGCCAGCACCAACTATTGTAATTCCACCGTTACCAGTACTAGGAGCCAAACTGTAGCCGTTTACCCCAGAAGAAGTTAAACCACCACTTGTCAGGGTGAGCCCAACCCCATTTCCTAATTCAGTAGGACCAACTACATAACCACTACCCCCATCAATAAGAGTAGTAAACCCAATTTGACCACCACCTGGACGAAAAGAATGATAACTCCCAGTTGTTAAAATTTGAAATTCTGTTGTGCTCGTAAATATGGCGGTTGCAGCAACAACAGTGTTAGACATTAATGTTCCATTAACCAAAATTTGCGAGCTATCAGTTATTCTAACCGTGTCACCCGGAGGAACCCTAGCGGGATTATAATAAGGAGTAGTAGGAGTTCCACTTAATTTATAAGTTTGACCAACCTCAAAACCTAGCAAAGCATACGTGCTGGCACCAGAACCAGAACCGGCATTGCCGGTAATACTAATAGTGCCTGCCCCTGTAGATGGAGCCAAGGTATAGTTTGTTCCAGAAACTAGTGTATTAACATTTACATTTGTAACAAAAACGTTTCCAACCGTATCGCTACCAAAAATGATATTCTGTGTGGAACCTTGAGTAGACCTAAATTGTATATTTGTTAGACCAGAAAAACTCGTATCATCTAAAAATACAGTGAGCACCGAGGTGCCGGCGCCTGCATAAGAAGCAGGTGGACCATTAGAAAGCTGATTACCTAAAGCGGCAGTAGGATCACCATTAATCCAGAACCTAGGGCTGTTCGTAGTAAAAAAGATATTTGGGCCTGCAGCCGTACTGCTTGTACCATTGTTATTGACAGAAATAGTAGTATTTACAGGATCGCCACTAAACCAGATATCTAAATTTCCATTTGAAAAGGAAAAATTACTTGGGTTGAGCCTGGTTTCCAGAGGCTCCAGAAAAAGATCCCTATGCAATTTAGAAGGTTGCCTAAGAGCAACTTTTTTCTTGTTGTTCCTACGGGAGAGAATGGAACTAAGGCCTTTGAACCAGGAGCTTGCCATGTGTAAACCTCTTGTAGACATCTCAAAAACAGAATATTAAACATTCGTAAAGCTTAAGAGCGCAGCATTGCTTAGGATACCCTAGCTATGCATCTTGCCCAAATTACGCACTATGGAGTAAGTCTAATCCGGGTAATAAATAGACGCAAATGGTATTTAAATGTAACCTAAATTATTTAAACATCAACGCCCTCAAGAGTGTTAAAACTGGTATAATGTGCAATAATAAACTAATCGATAGTTTTTTAACCAATAGACTGTAAACCTAATAATATAAATGGTTTAGGTTCAATTTGATGGCTGAATTATAATTAAAAAAATAGTTGCAAAAACTCCTATCATTATTTTTGTAAAATTTTCAATTATTTTTCGACCACTGCTAATTACTAAGTGGCCAACTAAAAAGCTGGCTAATTTAGGTGGTTTGGTGGGCGGCCCAAAGGCCCAAGCGCAGTCCCAGAAAAAAACCAAGAGTAAGCATTTGCCACGGAATGACACGGAATCTCACGGAAGGAAGAATACAAAGCAGAACAAGAATGGACCCCCGCATACGCGAGGGTGACGAAAGCGCAGAGCTCCTTCCCGTCATTCCCGCGAAAGCGGGGAATCCAGAAATACAGGCAGTTAAGAAAAGACTAGAACCCCGCACATGCGAGGTTGACGGTTGCACAGGCGCCCTCCTTCCGCCATTCTCCGCAAAAGCGGGGAATCCAGATGGTAGAATGTATTGTCATGAAACAACCTACTGTTTACCTTTTGGCCAGTCAGCGAAATGGCACACTTTATATTGGTGTTACTGGTGATTTGATTCAACGGATTTGGCAGCATCGAACCAATGCGGTGGAGGGATTTACCAAAAAGCACCATGTGCATTCATTGGTTTGGTTTGAGCAGCACCCTTCAATGGAGTCAGCAATTACTTGTGAAAAAGCGTTAAAAAAATGGAAGCGTGCTTGGAAACTTGATTTGATTGAAAAATTCAATCCCGACTGGAAGGATCTTTGGCCTATGATTAATGGTTGGAATCCAGAAAACCAAGAATGAAAATCAAGACTAGACCCCCGCATTCGCGAGGGTGACGAAAGCGCGGGGTAAGGGTAACGAAAGCGCGGGGTAAGGGTAACGAAAGCGCGGGGTAAGGGTGACGAAAGCGCGGGGTAAGGGTGACGAAAGCGCGGGGTAAGGGTAACGAAAGCGCGGGGTAAGGGTAACGAAAGCGCGGGGTAAGGGTAACGAAAGCGCGGGGTAAGGGTAACGAAAGCGCGGGGGGCCTCCCTCCGTCATTCCCGCGTATGCGGGAATCCAGAAATACAGGCAGTTAAGAAAAGACTAGACCCCCGCGCGGGGTAAGGGTAACGAAAGCGCGGGGTAAGGCTTCAAACCGCAACACTCCAATACTTTCTTTTTGTTGTCTATTAACATCTCAAACAAATTTGAAAGAGATCAAAAACGCACTTTTCTAAAATTGGTGTTTGCAAAGCTAGCAATTACGATTAGCATATTATTTATCGTATATTGCAAAACAGGATTGTTATTGCGTTCGCATCAAGCATTAAGCAGATCTAATATTAGTTTTAAGTAAAATTTTCTAAAGGGTGATCGCCATGAATTTCTTTAGCCGCAAAGCAACCAAAAAGAATAGTTTCTTCAGCAGGCCTTGTTTAGAGGGATTGGAAATTCGTTTGGTACCTGCAGGGGAATTCTTGCTGCATAGCAACCCGGGCGCCACCAAGCGCATCTTTCTAGATTTAGATGGCCATACCACCACCGGCACTGCATGGTTAAATGGTGCAACCATTGTTACCCCAGCTTACGATATTGATAGCAACCCTTCTTCTTTTTCCGCCACGGAATTGGCAAATATCCGCCAAATTTGGGAACGCGTAAGTGAAGATTTTTTACCTTTTAATGTAGATGTCACCACCGAAGACCCAGGCATTGAAGCATTGCGTAAAGTTGGTAGTTCCGATACGGAATGGGGTATTCGCGTAGTTATTGGGCAAAACACTGCACCGGCTCCGGGAGCAGGCGGTGTGGCTTATTTAAATTCATTCAGTTGGAATACCGATACGCCATGCTTTGTTTTCTCTGGTTCCCTTGGGGGTCCTAAATCTGTCGCAGAGGCAACCAGCCACGAAGTGGGCCATACCCTCAATTTAAGTCATGATGGCGATGCCAGTCAGGGCTATTATCCCGGCCATGGTTCAGGAGCAACCGGTTGGGCCCCAATCATGGGAGTTGGGTATTATCAAAATCTTTCCCAATGGTCCAAAGGCGAATATTCAGGTGCCAACCAGCTTCAAGATGATCTGGCTATCATTACCAACGCTACTAATGGCTTTGGCTACCGCAACGATGATTTCGGAAGCACCGTAGCCACCGCTTCCAACTTGAATTTCTCAAACTCCACCACGATTTCCACCACAGGCATCATCGAAAGAAACACCGATCTTGATTACTTCCGCTTTAACCTCGCTGTTGGTGGAGCAGCCACGATTAACATCAACCCCGCAGTTTATGGCCCTAACCTCGATATCGAAGCCAAGCTTTACAATGCATCTGGCACACTTCTTCTAACCGACAACCCCACTAATGCACTTAATGCTTCATTCAGCACTACCTTAACGGCAGGCACTTACTATATCTCTATCGATGGTGTTGGTATGGGAAATCCACTTACCACCGGCTACACAGATTACGGCAGCCTAGGCTTCTATTCCATCACAGGCACCGTACCCAGCGCCACCACGCCACCCGTTATTACAGGCCCCACAGGCGGCCCAGGCTCAGCTACAAGCACCATTACCATCAACGAAAATATTAGTGCTGTTACAACATTCTCTGCTGATAAAGCCGTGGCTTGGTCTGTCAATGGCGGGCTCGATCAATCCAAGTTTACCATCAACACCTTCACTGGTGCCTTATCCTTCATTAGCGCACCAGACTTTGAAAACCCAACCGATAGCAATGGCGATAATATCTATGTCGTGATCGTTCGAGCAACCGATAGCAATGGCAATATCTCTTCACAAACCTTAACCGTAACCATTGCCAATGTTGTGGAACTACCTCCTGTAATCACCGGGCCAAGTGGCGCTGCGGGAGCCCTCACCAGCACCAAGGGCATTAACGAAAATACCAGTACCATAGCCACCTTCATTGCAGATAAAACTGTAACATGGAGTATCAATGGTGGGTTGGATCAATCTAGATTCAGCATTAATTCCGTTACAGGTGCGCTTACCTTCATCAACAATCCAGATTTTGAAAACCCCTCGGATAGTGATTTAAACAACACTTATATCGTAACCATACGGGCCACTGATTCATCAGGGTTGGCAGCAAACCAAACCCTTACGGTAACCATTTTGGATGTTGTCGAAACTGGAACAGGTACAAATCGACCAGATATTACTGGGGCGAAAGTCACCACCTCCAGTGCAACCGGTCTGGATGCTGGATCAATTACAGGCTTCCGAATTAAATTCAATGAATCTATCCAATTTAACGCGAACCCTTTACTTTCCTCCTTCACCACCGCTGATATAACCCTTACAGATCCCAGCGGAGCACTCATTACCGTTACCGGTATCACTGCTGTTCCCAACACCAATAACTCCGAATTTATTCTTACCTTTTCAGGCGGCGCACGAACCGCGGCTGGCATTTACACCCTGAAGGTTGGCCCCAATATTCTTGATCTTTCAGGCAATCAAATGAATCAAGATAACGATGGCATGAATGGCGAAATCACTCAGGATCAATATGTTGGATCATTCAGCCTATTTACCACCTATAACTTCACCAACACCCCAACAAACACCCTCATTCGAGATTTAGCAACTACAACCTCCACCATCACCATCAATCAAGATATCAACATCAAAGATCTTAATGTTCAGATTAGCCTGAATCACACTGCGCTTTCTGATTTGGTCATTACCCTGCGTTCCCCCACCGGCCAAGTCATTACACTCTTCAACAAGAGAGGCGGTTGGGCTGATAATTTAGTCAACACCGTTTTTGATGACCAAGCCGGTACTGCAATTGGTGCAGGCATAGCACCAGCGATAGCACCTTTTACCGGTTCTTTCCGACCAGAATCTCTGCTATCAGCATTGAATGATAAAAACGCCAAGGGCACTTGGACGCTGAGTATTACCGATACCGCCGGTGGCGATGTGGGCAAATTAATCTCTTGGAAACTGACCATGGTTTCAAACACCAAGCTTGGCTCTATCACCAACCTAGCAAGCACAAGCGGGGGATCCATCACCGTTACCAATCCTGTTGCAAGCATGGCAATGTTCACTCCCGCGCTTGCAAATGCAATAGTGAATACCCCATCAACAACCACAGCAGGAACTTCAACCATTACTTCAAGCCCTGGTGCATTGCCGAACAATACTACCAACCCAGCTAATTCCTTAGTTCCCAATGCACCTTCCAATGGCAATACAAGTTCATCATCCAGTCAAGGGACAACAGCCCAACAAACTGTTGCTGATCAACTCTTTTCGGGATTGTTCAGGATTTAAAACCCAGACCCACCCACCGCAGTGGGGTGGGCTTAAAGACAGAAATACAGCCAAGCATGGAACTCCGCATTCGCGAAGTTGACGATTGCACAGTCACAAGGTTAACGATTGCGCGGAGGGCACCCTTCGGCAAGCTCAGGGGCCGGGATTTCTTCGGTCAGTGAGCCTGCCGAACTGGCCGGGGATGATTAAAAATAGGGGCCGGGCTTGAAGGCATTTTTACCGCCAAGACGCAAAGTTCGCAAAGGAAGAAAAGCATAAAGCATTCTCCCTCCGTCATTCCCGCGAAAGCGTGGAATCCATAAAGACAATTCAGAATAAGCATGGAGCTCCGCATTCGCGAAGTTGACGATTGCACAGGGGCACCCTTCGGCAAGCTCAGGGGCCGGGATTTTTACGGTCAGTGAGCCTGCCGAACTGGCCGAGGATGATTAGAAATAGGGGCCGGGATCAAAGGCATTTTTACCGCCAAGACGCTAAGTTCGCAAAGGAAGAATAGCAATGGTCAATGGGTTTGTTTTAAATAGGGGTAGGGAGAAACGGTTTGTTCGTTTCCCCCTCCCTCCGAACCGGACTGGCGGATCTCCCGCATCCGGCTCTCCAGTTGATGGTTTTACCCCAAAGGGGATTGACGAGCAATTTCATGGGCGGTTAACAGACTGAACAACCCATGCTCTGCAAAGAAGACATTCTGCCAGCGGTGATGATCCCTTCCCCGACCTCGACCCCTCAGACCCAGACGCCTGCGAAGGATACTTCGCAAACGCATCCGAACCCATTGATCGATGTCTCTCAGGGTGTTGGGATTACTATGCTTAAAATAGCCAAACCAGCCACGCAACGATATCGATACATTCCTGATGATGTCGCCAAGACTGTTTCCATTCGTTCGTTTCGTTTTCCCACGCAGCGTCTCTCTCAACTTTTCAATACTCTTCTTTCCGGGCCAACGCCTGAGTCTCCCCTGGCCTATCGTCTGAAAGCGGTATCCCAAAAAGTCGAAGCCTTCCACCCGTATGTCCACGATTTTGGTCTTGGTTGGATGCAAGGTCAAGCCTTCCGCTTCACACCATTGGCGCACCTTCGCCAATGCCTGTTCCGCTTCCTCCAAACTCTTGCACAGGATCACAAAATCATCCGCATAGCGCACCATCTCATATCCCTGTCCCGCCATCTGGTGGTCCAGTGGATTCAAATAGATGTTGCTCAACAACGGACTCAACACTGCGCCTTGAGGTGCTCCTGCCTCTGGTTTCATTTCTTCATCACCTTCCATAATTCCGGCTTTCAGAAATGATTCTATCAGCTTCAGCACCCTGCCATCCGCAATGCGTTCCCGCAGTCGGCCCATCAGCCTGTCATGCGGAATCGTGTCAAAGTAGCTCTTCAGGTCTGCATCCACCACATAGTGATAGCCTTGCTTCAATAATTCATCCACACGCCGCAGTGCGTCTTTACAACCCTTTCCAGGGCGAAATCCATAACTGCGTTCGGCAAACTCCTTCTCAAAGATCGGCTCCACCACATGGCGTAACGCCGCCTGTATCACCCGGTCTTGAA